>Ga0182021_10010308_pt1 | contig 11082 bp, 8 predicted proteins | sample 612E3MmetaG_FD_120493 | JGI IMG/M metagenome (GOLD analysis project Ga0182021, IMG submission 120493) | Permafrost microbial communities from Stordalen Mire, Sweden - 612E3M metaG (Illumina Assembly) | ecosystem: Environmental > Terrestrial > Soil > Wetlands > Permafrost | place: Sweden...
GCGCGCGCGAACATTTCATCAAACGAGGAGGCCAGTTGTGCCGCCGGCGGGCCTTCCAGCTTGAGGCCCAGGTCGCGCCAGCCGGAACGAACGCCGTCTCCTTGGTATTCGTGAGCGATGTTGAAGCCGCCAACAAACGCCACCTGCCCGTCGCAAACCAGCAGCTTGCGATGATTGCGAAACGAGAATCGCATCAGGGCGGCCGGATTGAACCAGCGCGCCTCGCCGCCGGCGGCCCGCAACGGCTCCCAGAAATGGTCCGGCAACCCCATCGAACCGAAGGCGTCAATGAGCACCCGCACCCTCGCGCCACGCCGTTGCGCGCGGACCAGCGCCTGGCGAAATTGTTCCCCGAGCGGTCCCGGCGCGAAGATGTACATTTCGAGGCACACGGAGGACCGCGCCGCATCGATGGCCGCCAGCATCGCGGGAAAAACTTCATCCCCGGTGCGCAACCACTGGCAGGCCGTCTGGGTCGGAACGGACGACATGCCCGAGACCTTATTTTGCTGAGGCGAAAATGGCAATGGCGGCAACGCCTGGGAAAGGCCACCGGCGTTTCACAATAAACTGTTGCCGGCTCAACGGCGCAGCAGTTCAGGCCGGCAAAACAGGTGGCTTCCCTGACACTGGCATTTGGACTATGCTCTCGCAAATCGGTTTTATGCACCGAAGGGATATTTGACCGAGCCTTCGTTGCCGGAAGCGGGATGGACGCATGAATCCAACGCGAGGAGACCAATATGAACGAGACATTGAACCGATGGTGGGCGGAGATTCAAAACATCATCAACTATCCGCTGATTGAACTGGGTGACAGTCGCCTGACGTTGAACAGCATCGTCAAGCTGCTGCTGGTCATGACCCTGGTGGTACTGGTGGAACGTTTTTTGCGGAGAATCATCCGGCGTCGCGTGCTCGCCCATACGCATCTCGAACCTGACCTCCAATACGCCATCAGCCGCTTCGCGGGTTACTGCTTCATCGCGGTGGGTTTCTTTTTCGCGTTCAGGGTGATTCACCTGGATTTGAGTTCGTTGGCGGTCATTGTGGGCGGTTTGGGCATCGGCATCGGCTTCGGCCTGCAAAACATCGTCAGCAACTTCGTCAGCGGGTTGATCATCCTGGCGGAACGTCCCATCGCCATCGGCCATCGCGTCGAGGTGGGCGGCGTGGCCGGCCAGATCACCAAAATCAGCCTGCGCAGCACGATCGTCGTGACCAACGACAACATCACCATTATCGTGCCCAACTCGAATTTCATCACCAACCCGGTGACCAACTGGAGCTACGGCGATCCCAAGGTGCGGCTGCGACTGCCGGTCGGCGTTGCCTACGGCAGCGATGTTGAGAAGCTGCGGCGGGTGTTGCTGGGGATTGCGGCGGAGAATCCGGCCGTGCTCAAAGAGCCGGCCCCCTCGGTGCGGTTCCTGGAATTCGGCGACAGCGCGCTGAACTTCGAGCTGGCCGTCTGGACCATTGACATGGCGCGCAGCCCGACGCGCTTCCGCAGCGACCTGTTTTTCGCCATCGAACGAAAGTTACGCGAAAACCACATCGAAATTCCGTTTCCGCAACGCGACCTGCATCTGCGCTCCGGCAAAATCACGATCGAATCCAAAGGCGGCGGCCGGTTCGAGGCGGGCTTGCAACCGGATTAACGAGACGAACATTCTCAGTTACCACCACACGGCCTGGTATTCGGTCATGGCGGTTTTCAGCGCGGACGCCAGCCAATTGTTGTCCGCCACCCCGGATTCGTAGACCGCACGGATGATAGAAGTCAGGAAAGGCGGCTGCGAGCGCGAGTGATAAAAGTCCATGCGCGCCGTCGAGGTTGCGGACAAATGTGCCGGTGATTTTGTCCGGAGTCGGCAGCACGATGACTTTCAGCGCGGGTGAACGATTTTGTTCGGCGGCAGTTTTTTCGACGGCTTGAAAGTATTTCACAGCGGCCTTGTCTGCGCCGGGCACATAAATGGTATCGCATTTGGAAACGACCTTCGGGTCGGGGACAACCCGGTCAACGTGATCCGCGTCAATGCGCCGCGTCAGCGCGTCCCAGTAAAAATCCTTGATGAGACGGTGCGTGCGGTCCACCACCGATTCGTCGAGCCGGAGATGGTTCAGCGCTGCTTCGCCGTGATGGAAGTCCTCAGCGCGCTTGAGTTCCTGAAGCAGGACAGACAGCGGATAAACATTGGTGACCGCAGGTACCGCCGCGCCATTCTGGTCGTGGATGGCAAATGGCGTGATGCGGTCATGCACGGTGATTTTCTGGTCGCCGTCGGTATCCTCCTGCGCCACCAGCCGCCAGAGGTTTTCCGAAACAGGAATGGTCTGGGCCCACACGACCGCCGTGGTCAGGAACCAACAAGCAAGTAAACCTTTCAAGAACCGCCGGGCGGGCTTCATGGTTGTAGACATATCGTGCCATGAACCGCCGTTGTCATTTTGGACTGCGCCGGCAGAGCGCCAGCGGCGACGGCGCTTTCGGATGGTGTGGCGCGTTTGATTATCCAAGCCCCCTCCCAAAGCGGTGTCGCGCTTCGCTTGCCACCGCAGTCCAAATCTACCCCACCCATTCGAAGATTCGCGGAGAGGGCGGACGAAAGGTGAGTTTGCACCGAACCAACACACTTTGTGGTGCTTTGATGGTTCATCAGTATTACGGGTGCGCTGTAGCCGGCAGATTCCGATCCGGGCCGGGCCCTTCGAACTCGGCGCGGAACCGGGGCAGGCTTTGCGGATGATGTTTCTGGATGTAGGCGATGAGTTTCTCGCGGATGTCGCACCGCAAATCCCAGCCCTTGGAGGAATCCGCGGAGGTGGCCAGCACGCGGATCTGCATGGTCTTTTCGGTGGCGTCGGTCACCTGCAGGTTCCAAAAGCGTTTGTCCCAGAGCGGATTCGGTTCGATGATTTCCTTCAAGGCCGTGCGGATTTCGTCCAGCGGCATCGTATAATCCACCCAGACGAAAACCGAGCCGAGCAACTGCGCCGAGGCTCGCGTCCAGTTCTGGAACGGTTTCTCGATAAAATAACCCAGCGGCACGACCAGCCGCCGGTCGTCCCAGATGTGGATGATGACATACGTCAGGGTGATTTCCTCCACGCGGCCCCATTCGCCTTCGACGATGACGACGTCGTCCAGCCGGACCGGTTGCGTCATGGCAATTTGAAAGCCGGCGAACAGGTTGGAAATGGTTTTCTGCGCAGCGAAACCGATGATGATGCCAAGGACGCCGGCAGACGCCAGAATGCTGGTGCCGAATTGCCGCACTTCCTGGAACAGCATCAGGATGGACGCGACGGTGAAGAGACCGATGACGGCGTAAACCACCTTGCTGATGACATGGACCTGGGTGTAAACCTTGCGCGCCTGCAGGTTGTCGGCGGCCTTGATATCGAATTCTAACAGCGCGGCTTTTTCGCCGAGGTTTACCGCCTGGAACAGGATGGCCGCCACCGCGATGATGAGCAGGATGCTGGTGCCCTTGCCTACGACACCGGCGAATTCCGGCGGCAGGCCCAAGATGGGCAGGGCGAAGATGATGCCGACCACCGGCACGATGACGCGCAGGCTTTTGCCGAGCAGCGGCACGAACAGGTCATCGAGCTTGCTGTCGGTTTTGGCCGTCCAGGATTTCAACCGCGTTTCCAGCACGTGGGTGAGCCGGAAAAACAGCCAGAAGAGTACGGCAAACACGACCAGATCAAACAGCTTGCCCATGAGTTCGCGGATCGGTTGCAGGTGTTCGGCTGCGGAGCCTTTCAGAAGCAGCGGCAGGGTGGCAAAATAGACGCCATAGACCCAGATCAGGAGGTAAAGGGGTTTCCCGTCATGGTGGCATTCATAAAGCGTCAGGTGATTGCGGGCGGCGGCGGCTTCACGCCGGGGTTGGATGTGCCGGCGGCGGCATCCGCGAGCGATGGCGGAGTCTGTCCCTCCACCAAGCGGAGGATGCCTTGCAGTGGAATTTGAAGCCTGCCCACGGGGTGCTTCAGTTCACGGCCCAGTTCGATGACCATGTTGTTCAACCAATACGCCCGGAGCATGGCGCGCAACTCTTCGTCCCGAACGGGCAGGAGGCCAGAAGGGCCAACATGATGCAGGTAGCCTTTCAGGAAGGACACGCTCACCCACAGGCTCCAATGCCGCACCCAGGACTCGAACCGGGGCAGATTTTCGAGCGGAATGCCGCCGCGCTCGACGTGCTGATGCAGGCCGGCATAGGCCGCGTAGTGGAGCGACCGCACCAGGCCGGCCACGTCGCGCAACGGCGACAGTTTGATGCGGCGTTCGCTCATCGCCGCAGCCGTTTCACTCTCGAAATCAACAAAGGCAAAGTCCTTGCCGGTCCAGAGCACCTGTCCGAGATGAAAATCGCCGTGAATGCGGATGCGCCGGGCCGTGAGCTGGCATTCATAGAATTCCCGATAACGCTGGATAATGGCCGGTTCCGCTTCGGCCACGCGCTGGGCCAGCGGCAGCAGGTCGGCGGGCAGGGTCTTCAACTGTTTTCGCAACAGCCGGAGGTTTTGCCCGGCCATGGTGCGCATGGACTGGAAGACGCTGCGTTGATATTGCGGCGTGAACGACTCGGGCGCGAATTCCGGGTCCTCCGGGCCGGAGGCCAGCGCCAGATGCAATTCGCCGGTGCGTTCGCCGAGCAGCCGGGCCGATTCGAGATAGGTCCCGATGCCCTCCGCGATTTCGGAGGGGATGTCTTGCCTGAGGAGCTTGATCGGTTCGGCGGGCGGAGGCGGGGCCGAGCGGCCCTGGGCCACCCAGGCAATCACCCGGTCGTAATACCGGCTGAGGGTCTCCAACGTGTAGTCCCAGGCGCTCCGGGCATGAGGCAGAAATTCATGAACGACGGCCAGGGTGAACCGGGTGTTGTCCTTGGCGGAGTATTCGAGCGCGCCGGCGAGGGCCGGACTGTGCGCAAACTCCTTTGCCGCGAGGAACCGGCTGACTTCCAGGTCTGGGTTGATGCCGGATTCGAGGCGGCGGAAAAATTTCAGGATGAGTTTGTCGCCGAAAATCAACGAGGAATTGTCCTGTTCGGCCTTGAACAGCGCCGGTTCGGGCGGCGCGGCCTCGCCCAGAATCCGCCGCAAGGCCGGCAGGCGCAGGCCTTCCACCTCGCCGTGCTCGTTGCGCAACCGCTGGCGGTGCAGGATCAGTTTGAGCAGCGCCTGACCGAAAGCCGGGTTGCCAAGGGCATCGTAAAGGACACCACTCTGTCCCCGGCCCGTGATGTCCAGTCCCGCGATGATCAGTTGGGGAAAATTTTGCCGGAGCCGCCCAGCTTCGTCTTCGGTGGCAAAGGCCAGCGGCAGCGCGTAAAGGTCCGCGTTGCCTTCCACGTATTCCACCTGGAGAAACGTCAGGCAGGCTGCCGCGTCCGCCGCCAGCGGCACGGAGAGGGTTTCCTTGAGCGCGAGTGATTTGATGGTCCGTGACCGGCCGCCGAACCAGTTCTGATGCTTCAGATAATCGGGCAGAACGGCTTCCAGGCGGACCTGGGCTTTTCCGGCGAGGATTTCCTGCCAGCGTTCCGCAACCGCCAGGGCGGGAACCTGGGCCGGCGCGCCTGTGATGGACTGGACTTGCGCGTGTTCGGATTTGGTTTCGAGTGAAAACCAGTAGAAACCATGCGGGCCGAGCATGACGGAATAGGGCTTCTCAGTGATTACCGGGAATTCCGTGTGGCCAAACAACTCAATCGGCACGCATGGTTTGAAGGGGGACAGGTCCAGTTCCACCGGTTGTGCGAATCGCGACAGGTTGGCGACTACCAGAATGGTTTCCTGCTGGTAGCGGAGCACGTAGCTGAGAATCTTGTGGTTATCCGGATGGAGGAACTCGCACCGGCCTTCGCCCATGGCGCGCCAGCGTTTCCGCAACGCCAGCATCCGCCGCATCCACCAGAGCAGGGAGTGGGGACTGTCCAGTTGCGCCTCGACGTTGTTGGCTTCGTAGTGGTAGGCCGGGTCGAGGATGATCGGCAGGTAAAGACTCTGGGGATTGGCGCGGGAAAAACCGGCGTTTTTGTCTGAACTCCATTGCATCGGCGTGCGCACGCCGTTGCGGTCGCCCAGGTAAATGTTTTCGCCCAAGCCGATTTCGTCGCCATAGTACAATACCGGCGTGCCGGGCAGGGAGAAAAGCAGGGCGTTGAGCAGTTCGATGCTTTTGCGGTCGTTGCCGAGCAACGGTGCCAGACGGCGGCGGATGCCGAGATAGAGGCGCGCGTGATGGGCGTGCGCATACATCCGGTACATGTAATCGCGCTCCTCGTCGGTGACCGTGGACAGCGTCAGTTCATCGTGATTGCGCAGGAACAGCGCCCACTGGCTGGTCTCGGGGATTGGCGGGGTCTGTTCGAGAATGTCGGTGATGGGCAGGCGGTCTTCCATGCGCAACGCCATGAACAGCCGCGGCATAAGCGGGAAATGAAAGGCCATGTGGCATTCGTCGCCGCGCCCCCGGCCGAAATAGGCCACGGCGTCTTCCGGCCATTGGTTGGCCTCGGCCAGCAACATGCGATCGTCGTATTTCTCGTCCACGTGGGCGCGCAATTTTTTGAGGAAGGCGTGGGTTTCGGGCAGGTTCTCGCATTTGGTGCCCTCGCGTTCGTAAAGATAGGGAACCGCGTCCAGTCGCATGCCGTCCACGCCCATGTCGAACCAGAAATCCACCACCTTGAAAATAGCTTCGTGGACTTCCGGATTGTCGTAATTCAAATCCGGTTGATAGGAGAAGAACCGGTGCCAGAAGTAGGCCTTGGCCACCGGATCCTGCGTCCAGTTCGAGGTCTCGACGCCATTGAAGATGATGGGCGTGTCCGGGTATTTACGGGGATCATCGCTCCAGACGTAAAAATTTCGCCAGCGGCTGCCGGGCTTGGCCCGCCGCGCCCGCTGGAACCACGGATGCTGATCGGACGTGTGGTTGAGCACCAGTTCTGTGATGACTCGCAGGCCGCGCCGATGGGCTTCGCGCAGGAACACCTTGAAATCGCCCAGCGTGCCGTACATCGGATGGACGCCGTAATAACCGGCAATATCATAGCCGTCGTCCTTGAGCGGTGAAGGATAGAACGGCAAGAGCCAGACGGCGGTTACGCCCAGGTCCTTGATGTAATCCAGTTTCTGCGTCAGGCCGCGGAAATCTCCCGTGCCGTCCCCGTTGGAATCGTAAAAGGCGCGCACATGCACTTCATAAATGACACCGTTCTTGTACCAGAAGGGGTCCCGTTCCAAGCCTTCGCGGTTGCGGTTGGGGGCGGGCATGACAGTTACGATGATGGGTTCATCTCAATACCCCCTCCAGGAATTTCAAAAACCGGGGCACTTCGGATTGGCGCGTCAGACAAAACTGGGCAGAGGAATCGCCATCATCGCCCACGTGGACTGTGATTCCCTTTCCAGACAGGGCCTCGAACATATCCTCATCGGTTTTGTCATCCCCCACGGCCACGGGAAAGGGATGTTCAAGATGCCGGATCAACGCTTGAGCCGCCCGGCCCTTGTCCCACGCCACCCGCGGGAGCAGTTCCCACACCTTGTTTCCCGGCCGCCAGCGGACCGGCAAGCCGGCGGTTTTGTTCTGGAGCCTTTCCACGAGCGAGTCGAAGCCCGGTCTGCGCGCACGCAGGACATTTCGATAATGAAGGGCCAACGAGAGCCCCTTGTTCTCCAGCAGCGCGCCGGACACTCCTTTGATCGGCTTCCGGAATTGACGGACCAGATTCTGGATCACACTTCTGAGGGCGCCAGCGCCAGGATGACGAAAAGAGAAATCCGGCCCTTCCATCTCAAGGCCGTGATTCCCGCCGTAGAAGAACGATGGCACGCCGAAGACCGCTTTGAGATAACCGAGAGGCCGCCCGCTTAATATGGCCACGCGGACCCGGGGCTGAAAGGCCAGCCGCAAAAGCATCTTTTGCGCGTTTTGTGGCAGATGGGCCTTCTCAGGCGTGTCGGCCAGCGGCGAGAGAGTTCCGTCGAAATCCATCAGGAGCAATACGCGCTTCTGTGGCGAAAGCCGCGCTCGAATCTCTGTCAGATGTATCCACAGATTGCGCATTCCCGTTCTTCTCAAACCTTTGTTAAAGTCACTGGAGAAATCCGTATTCTCGTGAGTTCTTCAATCAGATTCCCCGCCCAACGGTAGATATTGTGTTCCCTTAAGATCTCGCGCATCCGGCGCATCCGCTCCGACTGTTCTTCCGGCTCCATTTCCAGGGCAAAGCGGATGGAATCGGCCAATTGCTCCGCGTCGTAGGGATTCACGATCAAAGCATCCCGCAGTTCCCGCGCGGCGCCTGTGAAGCGGCTTAATATGAGGACACCGCCCTCGTCCTCGCGCGCAGCCACGAACTCCTTGGCCACAAGGTTCATCCCGTCATGCAATGATGTCACCATGCACACGTCGGCCTGACGATAGAAGGGCAATATCTCCTGGTGGCTGTGGTGCTTCTTCAAGAAGACGATGGGCTTGTAATCCTTGGCCTTGAATTTCCAGTTAATGCGCTCGGCCTCCTGCTCCACCTCGGCCAAAAAATCGTGGTAGCGTTTGATGTGCGTGCGGCTGGGCGCGCCCAGTTGCACGAAGGTGAAGTCACCTTGATAGCGTGGGTACTTCTCCAAAAAGCGCTCAATGCCGCGAAAGCGTTCCAGCACGCCCTTGGTATAGTCCATCCGTTCCACTCCCACGCCTAAGAACTTCGCTTTAATGCCCAACTCCTTCAACAGCGTTGTGCGGTCTTCCTTAGGCGCACCCGGCTCAGGTGACGTGTCTTGGAAGGCATCGGGAAAGGCCACGCTGATGGGAAAAGGTTTCACCAGCGTGGTGTGGCCGCCCTTTTTCACAGCGAACTGCTCCAGGTCAATGCGGCTTTCCAGCGCGCGATCCACCGTGTCCAAAAAATTGTTGCAGTGAAACTGCGTGTGAAAGCCCACCAGATCCGCACCCAGCATTCCGTACAGAAGCTCGCGCTGCCACGGGCAGATGCCGAACGCCTCGGCGTTGGGCCAAGGGATGTGCCAAAACAGCGCAATCCGCGCGTCGGGACGAAGTTCTTTGATCATCCGAGGCAGCAGAGCGAAGTGATAATCCTGAATCAGCACACAAGGCTCCTCCACGCCATTCAATTCCTCGCCCACGGCTTCGGCGAACTTGCGGTTGGCCGCCTGGTACTGGGTCCAATCCTCGCCCCGAAATACGGGCCGCGTATGCGCAATGTGACAGAGGGGCCACATTCCCTCGTTTGAAAAGCCGTAATAGTAGCCGTTCTCCTCCTCTTTGGTGAGGGGCACGCGCCTTAACGTGTAGTGGGGATCGTCGGGGGGGACCTTCAAACAGTTCTTGTCGTCCACAACTTCAAAATCCGCATCGCCGACACCATGGGCCATCCATGTGCCGCCCGAGGCACGCAACACCGGCTCCAACGCCGTCACCAGCCCGCCGGCGGGCACGATGCACTCCACCTTGCGCCCTTTGTGCATGTGCATGTAGGGCTCCCGGTTGGAAACCACAAAAAGTGGCCGTCCATGCAGCTTGGCCTTCACGTGCTCCTTGAGTCGCTCCGGAGTCCACAGAGATTCCGCCGACTGGCGAAGGCGCGCCTCTTCCCCGGCGGCGGCCTTGGCGGCGGACAAATGCCGGGCAAAGGTGCTCACTTCTTTGGCAATGGGAGCGAACAAGTCTTCCTTGGGCAGGGCGAAGGTCGGAGCCGACAACTCGTCCGCGCGCAGCTGTTTCATCCACTCCGCCATTTTAGCAATGGGGCCTACGAAGCTCCATCGGACGACAATGAGCGTCACCAGGGTAATCAAAAGAACCTGGACCGATACCCGGAAAAAAGCGATCCGCCAGATATGGCCGAGTTGGGACTGGATATAACTGGCGTCTTGAAAAACCACCAATGCGCCGACTACCCCATCGTTGCCATCGAGAGGCAGGACATAAACGTGCATCCGCTTGTCCCCGAAGGTTTCAAACGTGCTCACGTCAATGCCCCGGACCAAGGCGCCGGCTACCAGCCCTCGCACAGAGGACAAATTAAGCTCCGGCTTTTCCGTCACACCGCCAATGTATTCCCCTTCGCGTCATAAATGGCCATGCCAGTGACGCGTTCGCGATTGCCAAACTTCTCCACCAGCCTCTGAAGGTTCGTGGAGAGGCCCATTTGAATGGCGGGCTGCACGGATTCCTGCAAGCTCTCCGCCAACAGACGGGAGCGGCGCTCCATTTCATCATACAGGCGCGAACTTTCCTGCTGCACATGAAAATAAGCCGAACAGGCAGCCACGACAGCCACGGTCACCACCAGCGATACGATGAGACGCAAGGTTATGCGCATGTAATACCCCCTGCCTGGAATAACAATTCTGCAAGAACCAGAACGACTGCGAGTGGCCAATGCATCCGAATCTTCATAGCCGCAAAGGAACTCAGTTCATCGAATGGCGGCCCGACCATTCAGTAGCCTCCAAGACTAACGCAGTCCTGGACCCTTTCCATGCAATACAATCCATGTTCTCACGCTTGCCGACAAGCCTTCATCTGAAATTTCTCCAAAGGTCCCTGCCACACTTCTATACCTCTATATGTCGCTGCCTTTGGCCTTCTCCACTTCGGCCCGCAACAGGTCGTGCAGGGTGACGAGGCCCGGGACTTTCCCGCCGTCGTCATCCACCAGAACCACGAAGTTGCTGGGTGACTCAACCAGCAGTCCCTGAAGCTTGCGGACTGTCTGGTGCGGCAGGCAGGTCGCTGCGCCTTCCAGTTTGGGGGCGCAATTCTCCCGTACGGCCGCCTCGGCTTTGAGGAGTCCGAGGCTGCATGGCGGACCTCTCCGGTGTCCCCTGAACAGCGACCGACGAATCATCGTCCGATAATCGTCAGATGATCTGGCCCAATCGTCAGATTCCGTGCGTTATCGACTCCGTATCGCCACATATTCTCACCAAACTTCATTCTTTTCAGTTTTCGCGCCGTTCAGTATCGTTTCCAACGTTGGCCTGGCACTGTCTGAATATGGCCTCCTCTCAGAACGGAGCACACAA
>Ga0182021_10010309_pt1 | contig 11080 bp, 7 predicted proteins | sample 612E3MmetaG_FD_120493 | JGI IMG/M metagenome (GOLD analysis project Ga0182021, IMG submission 120493) | Permafrost microbial communities from Stordalen Mire, Sweden - 612E3M metaG (Illumina Assembly) | ecosystem: Environmental > Terrestrial > Soil > Wetlands > Permafrost | place: Sweden...
GCGAGTTCGACATGAAGTCGGAAATCGCTCAAAGCCAGGAAGCGGCCCAGAAGCTGACGAACCTGCTCAAAGCCACCGATACGCCGAACCCGGGCAAAACGCCGGAAAGCGGAAAGCCACAGAAGCCGGAAAAGAAATAGGCGTCTGGCCGATTTCCCGGCTCTTCCGGCCGTCCTCGACATTGCCCGAGGGCCCGTTTATGTTCGTTGGCGAGGGCATAATGGGGTTTCAAGCCGATTCCAAACGCACCCCAAGATCGGGGCGAAAAAGCTAATTCTTGTCCTTTGGGCGAGGAGGCCATTTGGCCGGAGGCGAGGAACCGACATGAAAAAGATTCGTCCGATGGGGGCATCTCTTGTCGTGTTGGCGCTGGCGATGGGAACGGGGGCAATTTCCGTGGGCGCTGATCCGCAGACCGTCGTGTCGAGCGCGCCGCGGGTCGTCAATAATTCCAAGGAACCGGTCCTGCCGCCCGGACAGCGCAAAAAGATCGTCTTCAGGGAAGAGCTGACGATAGGCCAGGCCGAGGGGGACGAGAACTACCTGTTCGAGAAGAACATCCAATGCACGGCCGACGAGAAGGGGGCCATCTACGTCGTCAACTGGGACCGCAAGCGGATCCAGAAATACGACGCCGCGGGGAAATATCTTTTGACCATGGGACGCCTGGGGCAGGGACCCGGCGAGTTCCAGAACATCTGGTCGCCCGAATTCGACGGCAAAGGCCGCATTTACGCCACCGACATCGTCGCGAAGCGCGTTCTGTTTTTCGACAAGGAAAACGGCCGATACGCGGATGCCATCAAGACGGGACTCCAGGCCGGGGCGGTGTATCTGCTTCCGAACGGGATGTATTTTTCCTCGATCATGGGGCATCCCGAGCAGGCCGCGGGCGGCGTCTCTTATTCCACCGTCTACGGAATATTCGATAAGGATTTCAAGCTGCGGACCGAGCTCCATCGGGAAAAGCTCCAAATGAGGACTCCGGCGGACCGCTCCGACCGAGCCAAGATGCTGGCCGGCATCATGAGCGATACGGCTTTCAAGCCGATCCTCTATCCCACAGTGACGCGCGACGGCCGGATCATCATCGCCTATCCCGCGACTTACGAGATCAAAATCTTCGGGGATGACGGGGCGGCGAAGCTGATCATCCGAAAAGACGACAGGCCCAAGCCGGTCACGGAGGCGCACAAGAAGTATTATTTCGAAACCGCCGTGATGGATTTTTTGGCCAGCAGTCAGAACAACATGGCCGTCAAGGACGACGTCCGGAAGGCGATGACGTACCCGAAATATCTTCCGGCCTATCGAACCTGCGTCCCCATGGACAACGGCTGGTATTTCGTGATCGAGGATACGACGCTGGAATCTTCGATGATCGACCTCTTCGACGACCAGGGCGTTTATATCGGCCGGTTCGAGACCTCGATCCCCCTCGACCAACTGGTCTTCGTCAAAGGGAAGGCCTACGCCGTCGCCGACGTCGAGGGTTACAAATACGTCAAGCGATTCGGGTATTCGATCACGGAATATTGAACGGGCGTTCGGCCCGGCGACGGGAGCGGACGGCCAGGGCCATCCCCAGGACAAAAACGGACGAAGCGCAGAGGGCGCCGGCCCTGGCGAAGCCGCGCACGACGTTCAGCCCGGCGTCGAAGGTCAGCACCAGGCCGAATCCGAGCACGGGAAGGCATTGAAGAAATGCGCTCGACGATCGATATTCGATCCGGGGCGCCCGCCCGATCCGCTGCAGGACGGGCGCAATCAGCCCGACGACGAACCAGATCAGGAAATTGACGGCCGGAACGCCGTCGATCGTCCACCCGCCCCCAGCCGGACTCCAATTCCACAGCCCGATCAGTCGGGAGAAGTGCCATTCGATGGCGAAGGCGATGGAAACGAGGACCCAGGCCGTAGCCAGGGATTCCACCGCGAGGGGCAGGTCGGCCGATTTTCCCGTGCTGCGTCCCCAGAGGAAATGGACGATGGATGCGGCCAGCCAGCAGAACAGCACCCAGATGCAGGGGATGAGGAGGGGAACCGGTCCCAGGCGCAGGGCACTCAGAACGGTCGTTTCGTAATGGTAAAGTCCGCTCCAAACGCCCACCGCTTCGATGATCCAGGTCGTTGCCAGGAGGGCCAGAGAATAGCCAAGAAGCCGGCGGAAGGATCGCCCTTCCACCCGGTCCATGTAGCGGATGTGGGACGTGAAGAGGAAGGCGATCGGCAGGAGCAGGAAGATCTGGGAGGCTTTGCTCTCGAAGCGGCCGAAGACGAAATATCCCAGTCCGAGGATGATGACGGCTGCGGTCAGGATCGAGAATTCGATTTTTTCGGCCCGGATTTTAAAACGGGCTTCTGGAACAATGGGGCCGGCGGCCGGATTTGTCATACGAATTTTCACATCTTATGAATTGCCGCCCCCCCTGTCAACGCGGGCTTCACTTGACTGCTGCCGGACGGAAGTGTAAAAAGGTCTTTCCCCTAAAAGGACTCTTCCGCATGCCTTATGACTTTATTTTCAAGCCCTTCGCCGAGATGACCCCCGAGGACTACGCCGCCGTCGGCTTCAAGTCCGGTTTGGAGATCCATCAACAGCTGTTGACCGAAAAGAAGCTTTTCTGCCGCTGCCCGGCCGGCCGCTACAGCAGCGCCTACGACGCCGAGATCCTCCGCCACATGCGCCCGACGCTGTCCGAGCTGGGGGAATACGACGGTACGGCCTTGATGGAGTTCAAGACCCGCAAGGAGATCATCTATCGGATCAACCGGGAGACGGTCTGCACTTATGAGATGGACGACACGCCGCCGTTCATGATCGACGAGCAGGCCCTGGATATCGCCCTGTCGATCGCCATGCTCTACGAATGCGTCATGGTCGACGAGCTCCACATCGCCCGCAAGCAATACCTGGACGGCAGCATCCCGACCGGGTTCCAGCGGACGACGATCGTCGGCGTCGACGGCCACGTGCCCTACAAGGGCCGCTCCATCCAGATCATTCAGCTCGGCCTGGAAGAAGACGCCTGCCGCGAGGTCAGCGACATCGGCCACCGCCGGACGTATCTCACGGACCGGCTGGGCATGCCGCTTATCGAGACGGTCACCGGGCCCGACATGCGCACCCCCGGGGAGGTGGCCGAAGTGGCCCAGATCCTGCGCCGCATCGTCCGCAGCACCGGGCGCGTGCGAACCGGCATCGGGGCCGGCCGTGAGGACGTCAACGTCAGCGTCACCGGCGGCACCCGGATCGAGATTAAAGGTGTCCCGCGAATCCCGCGCATCCCGCTTCTGACATACAACGAAGCCATGCGCCAGTGGAACCTGCTCCGCTTGCGCGAGGAATTGGCCCACCGGGGGATCACTCCGGAGACCTTCAAAAGCGGGTCCGAAGACATCACCAAGATCGTCCGAAGGACCAATTACCTGCCCATTCAATCGGCCATGTCCGCCGGGATGTACGCCTACGGCGTCCGGCTCCATGGATTCCGCAGCCTGCTCAATTGGCAGACCCAGACCGCCACCTACTTCCATCAGGAATTATCCGACCGCGTCCGCGTCGTCGCCTGCTTGACCGTTCTGCCCAACATTGTCCATACGGACAGCCTGGGCGAAGGGTTGTCGGGAAGCGAATGGCTGGCCATCAAGAAGGCCCTGGGCGCGGCCGACAGCGACACGGTCGTCGTCGTCTGGGGGCCCGAGGCCGATGCCACGCTGGCGTCCAAGGAGATCGTCCTGCGGGCCAGGGAAGCGACGATCGGCGTCCCCTCCGAAACCCGCCAGGCCCTGCGGGACGGGACGAACGGTTTCGAGCGTATACTGCCTGGGCCGGACCGCATGTATCCCGACACCGACCTGCCGCCCAAGCAGATCGCCCCCGACCGGCTGGCCTGGATCCAGGCCGGCCTTCCGCCCAACATTTTGACGCGGGAAGCCTGGTACCGCGAGATCGGCGTCCCCGCCGATCTGATCGAGCAGCTGTCCATCTCGCCGATGGCTTTTCTTTTTGACGAGGCCGTCCGCGAGAAGGGCATCGATCCGAAACTGGTCGCCATCATCCTGGTCCATTACCCCAAGCGGCTGAAGAGGAAGGGCCTCGTTCTCGGTTCCGAATCGGCCGGGCTCCTGAAAGACGTTTTCCAGGCTCTGCAGGAAGAGCGCCTCTTCAAGGAAGGCGTTCCGGGAATCCTGGAGCAGGCCCTGACGACGGGGCGGACCGTCGCCGAGCTGCTTCCCGGAGCGGCCGCCGACGTGGATCTGGCCGGCGAAGAGGCCCGTATTGCCGGACTCCTGACCGGCCGCCGCTACGAAACCGCTCCGCGCCGCCAGCGGCGGGCCATGGGCCTGCTCATGGAGGAATGGCGGGGCCGGATCTCCGGCGCCGCCGCGGCCCGGGGCATGTCCGAAGCCCTCCAGAAGGTCCAGCCATGAACGAGACCAATCTCTTCAAGGGATACAAGGGCCGGGCCCTCGAGGTCCTGCAGCATTTCCAGGTCCAAGTCTGGAGCGACGTGACGTTTGTCACGCCGACCGGGCGCTATACGGGCATCGTCCTGCCGCGTTCGGAGACGGCTGATCCCCTCCATATCGTCCTCAAGCTGCGCTCCGGATATAACATCGGCATCCGGGCCGACCGGGTCACCGAGGTCGATCTCCACGGCCGCAAGGAAGCGCATTACAAGATCCCGGAGAAAGAGTTCCCCTACGATCCGGTCAAGCCCCGGGTCAAACTGCTCGGCACGGGAGGGACGATCGCCAGCCGGCTCGACTACCGCACCGGCGCCGTCATTCCGGCGTTCTCGCCCGGCGAGCTGTACGGATCGGTGCCCGAGCTGGCCGACATCTGCAACCTGGAGACGGAGAAGCTCTTCGGGGTCTTCAGCGAAAACATGGGCCCGGAGCAATATATCGCCACGGCCAAGGCCATCGGCCGGGAGATCGAAAAGGGCGTCCAGGGCGTCGTCATCGGCCACGGCACGGACACGATGCACCACACCGCAGCCATTCTGTCCTTCATGGTCCAGAACTCCCCGGTGCCCATCGTCATGGTCGGTTCCCAGCGCTCCAGCGACCGGCCCTCATCGGACGCCGCCCTCAACCTCATGCACAGCGTCAAGACGGCCGCCGAGAGCGACATCGCCGAGGTCATGGTCTGCATGTTCGGTCCGACCTCGGACCTCTACGGCTTGCTGCACCGCGGGACGCGGGTGCGCAAGATGCACTCCAGCTATCGTTCGACCTTCCGGACGATCGGCGACATCCCGATCGCCATGGTCAGCCGGGAAAAGATCACGCCCCTGCGCCAGGACTACAAGCGCCGGCGCAAGGACAAGGACGTGATCATCAACACGGCCTTCGAAGAGAAGGTGGCCATCGTCTATTACTATCCGAACATGAAGCCGGACATGATCGATTCCCTCATCGACAACGGCTACAAGGGGATCGTCATCGCCGGGACGGGGCTTGGCCACGTCAACAAGCCGCTCTATCCGGCTTTGAGGCGGGCCCAGGACAAGAAGATCGCCGTCTATATGACCGTCCAGACGCTATGGGGCTACGTCCAGATGTACGTCTACGACACCGGCCGGGACATGATGGAGCTGGGCGTCGTGCCGGCGGCCAACCTCCTGCCCGAGGTCGGCTACGTCAAGCTGGCCTGGGCCCTGGGGCAGACGAGCGACCTGGAACAGGTCAAGAAGATCATGCTGACGCCCATCGCCGGCGAGATCACCGAGCGTGAGCCCTCCAACGGCTACCTCATCTTCCAGGGGGGCATCCCCGAAGTGGAAGAATTCATCTCCAAATACCGCAAATAGGAGAAGGACAGGGGAATCCTTCGCGGGGATTCCCTTGTCCTTTTTTTTACCGCGAACCCGGGATATTGACCGCCGAATCCTTGTCCAGGGTGATGTCCCGGCGGGCCGTGGAGATGGTGATGGTGAAGCCGGCGATCACGGCCAGGAGCGACATCAGCATCAGGATGAAGAAGGTCGAGTTCCCCGCGCTCTTGACGACGATGAACTCGATCAGGTAGAGGATGAAGATCAGCGTGGAGATGATGTGGTCGACGACTTCGGCCGAGCTGGTCCGGGTGGCCTTGAAAACCTGAATGGTCAGGCAGATGAGGCCCAAGATGACGAAGATATCCCCTACGCAAAGCGTCCAGGGAACGTTCGGGTGGAGATCAATGCTGATGAGCCTTCCGGCCATGAGATCGGACTTGCCGATCAGGATGAAGATGTTGATCAGGACGAACAGATAGCCGAACATGGGGATCTTTTTCATGATTTTCATTTTTCTCCTCCTCAGATGCCAGGGATTATATCAAAATGAACGAAGGGGTCAACCCGCCCCGCCGCTGGAGGGCCGTCCGGTTTTCCGTTACAATGAAGTCCGCCTGACCATGGACAACCGAGCGATCCGCCGAGGCCCTGGCCGGTGAGCCCCCTGGGCCACGCGGGGATCGGTCTGCTCGGCTGGCAGGCGTTGGACCGGAAAAAAACGGCCGGGAGCCTGGCCCTCTTCCTCTTTGCCGCCAATTGGCCGGACATCGATTTCGTGCTGGCCGGAATCTTCGGCCACCGGGGCATTTTCCGGCACCAACTCTATACTCACAATGTCTTTTTCGTCCTCGCGGGATGCGCGCTCCTGGCGCTTCTTCTTCCCAAGGGCGGCGGACGCTGGGGATTGATCCTGACCGGGCTTTCCCATCTGCCCCTCGATCTTATCGTCGTCGACACCGTCCCGCCGATCGGCATCCGGCCTTTCTGGCCGGTCTCCGGCGCCCTCTATAACATCGGCCTGTTTCCCAACCTGGAACGCGGGCCGTGGCGGGTGATCTTCTCGCCCAAAAATTTTCTGGTCCTGGGGCTTGAGTTCTTTATCTTCGTCCTGCCCGTCCTGATCATCTTCCGACGGCCGCTGTCCGAGCGCTTCCGTAGTTCGGCGTTTAAAAAGTGGTAGGAGCGGCGGCAGGGGCGGCGGGAGGGGCCCCAAGCCTCGCTTGGGGATCGTTTCCCGCCGCACGCATTCGCGCCTAAAATCGCGAATGAATGTAGGGGCGTGCTTCCGGCTCAGTTCTTCAAATTCGTCTCGAAAAGCTTGAAGATCCTCTTGTATTCATCGGCCCAGGAATCGACGTTGACGAAGCTGTGATTCTCGGCCGGGTACAAGGCCAGCTCCCAGTTCTCCTTGCGCAACTCGATGAGCCTCTGGGCCAACCGGATGCTGTCCTGGGCATGGACGTTGGTGTCGACGAGCCCGTGGCAGATGAGCAGGGCGCCTTTGAGGCCCTCGGCGAAATAGAGAGGGGAGCTTTTCTTATAGGCCGCGGCATCCGCTTGGGGCAGGTTGAGAATGTCCACGGTATAGCCCGCGCTGTAATGGGCCCAATCCGTGACGGGACGAAGGGCCGCCCCGGCCTTGAACGTCCCGGGGGATGTGAACATGGCCATCAACGTCAGAAAGCCGCCATAGCTCCCGCCGTAGGTTCCGATTCGGGCGGCGTCGATTCCGCAGGATCGGACCAGATAGGCCGCTCCGTCGATGACGTCATCCAGGTCTTTTCCGCCCATGTGGCGGTAGATTCCCGTCCGCCAATCCCGGCCGTAGCCCGCCGATCCCCGATAATCGACGTCCAGGACCGTATAGCCGCTCTCGACGAGCAGGTTGTCGAACATGTACTCGCGCAGATAGGAGGACCAGCCCTTATGGGCGTTCTGGAGATAGCCGGCCCCGTGGATGAAAATCACAGCCGGATGCTTGGGGTGCGGCGTCTTGGGCCTGAAGAGGCGGGCGTAAACGTCGGCGCCGTCGCGGGCTTTGTAGCTGATGACCTCCGGCTCGAGCCAGGCGTAGGAGAGATATTCGGCGGTCAGCGATTGGGTGACGGCCGTGGCCGCCGCGCCCGGCTTGTTCGGCTGAATGAAAAGCTCGGCCGGCCGGGTCGGCGAGCTGGAGAGCGAAGCGATCACCTGTTCATCGGGGGAGAGGATCGAATCGTTCTGTCCGCCCCGCGAGGTCAGACGCGTTCGCGGGCCGCCTTCCGCGGGCATGACATAGTAGTGAAGCTCGCCGGGATGGGCTTCGTTGGATGTGAAATAGATCTTCCGCCCGTCCGCCGAAAGGCGGGCTTCGCGCACTTCGAATTTCCCGGCGGTGAGCTGGGTCTTCGATTTTCCGTCGATCCCGGCCCCGTAGATGTGGGCGAACCCGTCCTTTTCCGAGATGTAATAGACCGATTTTCCATCCGGGGCCCAGAGGATGGACGTCATCCCCAGATCTCCGACCCAGGCGTCGTCATGGACGGTCTCGACCGTCGTGACCTTGCCGTCGGCCGGATCCAGACGCAGCAGCCAGACGTCCTTGCGGTCGTCGCCGCGGGCCTGGATGAGTCCGAATTTGCCGTTGGGCGACCAGCCGGCGAAAAACGCTTCGATTTTGCGATCTCCCAGCCCGAAGTCGAGCCAGCGGACTTCTCCGGTCGCGGCGGACATGAGCCCCCATTTTCCCGCCCGGGTCCAGGAATAGGCGGCCTTCGGCCGGCCGGGGATGTCCTCGACGTATCCGGAGCGGGTGACATAATTGGGGACGATCGTGTTCTTGACGTCCGGAACGGATTCCGAAACGGAAAAAAGGGCCGCGCTTTCGTCGGGGGTGAGCTCGAGCGCGGCGATCGACTGGTTTTCGGAAAGAGCGTAAGGCCGCCGGCGCGCGGCTGCGCCCGGTCCGCCGGCGCCTCCCCGGGCGCCCCTGCCTTCGCCCAGGGCGCCGCCCCCGCGCTTCAGAACTTGGAAGAGCTCCGACTGCTGGTCCTGGAACCATTTGTCGACGTCCGTGCTCTTCCGCGGTTCGGTTGCCGGGCGCCGGACGAAGGACGTCATTTGGCGCAGACCGCCATTCTCGAGCGAAAAGAGAAAGAGATTATCGTCCGCGGCATAGACGGCCTTTTTGCCGTCGAAGGAGAACCGGACGCCCGAGACCCGCGCATCGGCGGCCAGGAGGGGCCGGACCGCGCCGGAAGGGACATCCATGATCTTGACTTCGCCCCCCTCAACGAAGAGCGCCCGGGCGCGGGACTTGTCGAATACGGCTTGGGACGATCGCCCGAAGCCGCCGAACCCGCGCATCCCCCGGCTTCCTCCCGCCGGAACGGGCGGCCGTTTCATCATTTCTTCGGTCGTGATCTTCCGCGGGACCAAACGGCCCCGGTCGAGGGCGTAAAGCGCGGCCTCTTTTTCCTGCGGCGCTTTCCAGCGGAAATAAAGGATCTGACTATCGTAGGACCATTGCACCTCGGTCGGGCTTTGGCCGATCATTTCCTCGCCCCGCATGATGTTGTCGATGGTCATGCGGAAAGGGACGGGCTTGGCCTCCTGCGCGGGCAGGGAAAGGGACCAGACGGAGATCGTCAGGAGGAACAGAACCGTGAGGAGCAGCCTTTTATTCATGGGCTTATTATAGCCAAAACCGGAATTTTTGACTTGGCCAAATTTGTAGGTAGAATACAGACAGAAACGGGTGAATGGGGGCCCCGTCGGGAGGAGAGGGTCATGCGCAAATCGCTCCTTTTGGCCGCCGCCGCCATCCTGTTTCTGATATCCCCCGCCAGGGCCTCGCTGAGCCGGCAAATCGTCCGTTATGATATCCAAGCCCGGCTGGCGCCCGAGACAAAATCCATCCAGGGCCGCGAGACGCTGAATTGGCTCAACGACGGCGACACGCCGGTCTCGGATCTGCGTTTCCATCTTTACCTGAATGCCTTCAAGAACAACCGTTCCACGTTCATGAAGGAGAGCGGCGGCAGCCATCGCGGCTTCACGATGGACGGGGAGAACTGGGGCTCGATCGACGTGTCCCGCATCCAGATCAAGGACGGCGCCGACCTGACGCCGACCCTGGAATTCGTCCAGCCCGATGACGGCAATACGGACGACCAGACGGTGGCCCGGGTTATTCTGCCCTCCGCCGTCAAGCCCAAGGAGTCCGTGACCTTGATCGTCGAGTTCACCGCCAAGCTGCCCCGGGTTTTCGCCCGCTCCGGATTTTCCGGCGATTTCTTCATGGTCGGCCAGTGGTTTCCCAAGATCGGGGTCTGGACGAAGGGGCAATGGAACTGCCACCAGTACCACGCCAGCTCGGAGTTCTTCGCCGATTTCGGCATCTTTTCGGCCGAGATCACCGTTCCGGACCGTTTCATCGTCGGGGCCACGGGCCGGCGGACCGCGGAGCGGAAGAATCCGGACGGAACCAAGACGCTGACCTATTATCAAGAGGACGTCCACGATTTCGCCTGGACGGCCTGCCCCGATTTCGTCGAATACCGGGAGCGCTTCACCCTGGCCGATCCGGCCGTGGACACGGAGATGATCTTTCTCATCCACAAGGCCCATCTCGGCACCAAGGAGCGCTATGTCCGGGCTCTGCGGCAGGGCCTGGAATTCTACAGCAAGCATTACGGCCCCTATCCCTATGGGACGATCACCCTGGTCGATCCCGCCCCCGGCGCGTCGGCCGCGGGGGGGATGGAGTATCCCACCCTTTTCACGTCCATGACGATGAGCTATATGCCGGCCGGCGTGCGCATGCCCGAAATGGTGACCATCCATGAATTCGGCCACGGCTATTGGTACGGCATGGTCGGCTCGAACGAATTCGAGGAAGCCTGGCTGGACGAGGGCATCAACTCGTATTCCGAGGCCAAGGCCATGGCCCAATACTACGGCCCGGAGGGCTCGCTCATCGACTACGGGCCCCTGCGCGTCAGCGACATCCAATACCAGCGCTTCTCGGTGATCGGCTCCGGCCGCAACGATCCGATCCTGCGGAATTCCTGGGAATACCTGAGCGGCGGAAGCTACAGCCTCAACGTCTACTCCAAGGCTTCGCTCATGCTTCTGACCCTGGAGCGCGTCCTGGGCGAGGAGACCATGGCCAAGGTCATGAAAACCTATTTCGAGCGCTGGAAATTCCGGCACCCGACATCGGCCGATTTCGTCCAGGCCGCCGAGGACGCCAGCGGGCGCGATCTGAAGTGGTTCTTCGACCAGGCTCTCAACAGCCCGGACAAGCTGGATTA
>Ga0182021_10010310_pt1 | contig 11080 bp, 10 predicted proteins | sample 612E3MmetaG_FD_120493 | JGI IMG/M metagenome (GOLD analysis project Ga0182021, IMG submission 120493) | Permafrost microbial communities from Stordalen Mire, Sweden - 612E3M metaG (Illumina Assembly) | ecosystem: Environmental > Terrestrial > Soil > Wetlands > Permafrost | place: Sweden...
GAGCTGCCCGCGTCGATGGTCAGATGGACGGTGCCGGTATAGCCGGTTGCCGTGTTGCCGAACTGGTCCTGGGCCGTGACCGTGTAGCTGTGGCCGACGCCGGCCACGTTGGTGGTCGAGCCGTCAATGACCAGAACCGTCGCGGCCGCGGGGCCGACGGTGACCGGGTCCGAGACGCCAGAGTTCTCGGCATTGCCGGTGTCCGTGACCGTGACCGTCTGCGTGCCAAGGCCGACGGTCCTGAGGATCACGCCGCTGCTGAACAGATGGACGCCGTCATCGAATCCCAAGCCCGTGAATGTGTAGTCGGAGGGCAGGTCGGCAGCTAGGTCGGTGCTGGTGAAGTGGACGGTGCCGACGTACGCCGTGTCGACCGAGTCGTCGCTCGAGAGGTGCGCCGTCACGGTCACATCAACCGCAGAGCCCGCGACGACCGGGCCGCTGACGACCACGTCGAAGTAGTCGGTTGCGACAGCCAGCACGGACGCTGGGGCCAGGGCAACCAGCAGGCCGACGATCACGAGCGCGGGGCCCAGCCGCATCAGGCTGCGGGGCGCGCGGAGACGCACTTGCCCGCCACGCGTAGGGGCGGTGGCCCGGCCGGCCGGGACATCGGCCGCGTCTCGCGAGACGGCTGACTTGATCTGTCGGGCAATGGCCCGTGCGCGCGACCCCATCATCGACTTGTCCTTTCCTCCAGCTCGGGCGTTTCGGTCCATACCGCTCAGGACTGGCTTGCTACGCGCCGCGGCGGTTTGGCTGTCCGTCTGCGACGAAGCGGGCTGAGTGAGCCGGACGCACACCGTGACGGTGTGCGTCCCACTGGTGCGCCGTCGGGCGCGGTCAAAAGGTCACGGCTCTCCCACCGTGCCACGATGCTAGGCGCGGCGCAGGCCCGCCGCCCACAGTACGGATGTACGTGGTCGGCCGCAGATTGTGCGCCGCAGTTAAGTATGGTTGCGTACGTTCCGATGCGGTACGACGCAAGCCGCCAGGACGTCCTTCGGAGAGAGGCAAGGGGCCGGACGGCGCCGCGGCAGGACACCGCCTCCGACCGGCGCTAACCTTCCGAGCGAGGAACTCACTGAAAGATCGCGGAGATAACGATGCGTGTCGTGTGCCTGGCCGGCGGCGTTGGAGGGGCGAAGCTTGCCGATGGACTCCAGCGCGCCCTGGCGCCGGGCGAGCTGACTGTCATCGCCAATACCGGGGATGACCTGGAACGTCACTCGCTCATGATCTGCCCCGACCAGGACACCGTCATGTACACCCTGGCAGGGGTCGCCGGACCCGAGGGCTGGGGGCTCGCGGGTGAGACGTGGCACGTCATGGATGGCCTGACCGGGCTGGGCGAAGGGACCTGGTTCCGCCTCGGCGACAAGGACATCGCCACTCACCTCTATCGGACCGAAAGGCTGCGCCGAGGCAAACGTCCCACCGAGGTCGCGGTCGAGCTCAGCCGAGCGCTGGGGGTTCCTTCGCGCGTTCTGCCGATGACGGACGAACCCGTCCGAACCCGCGTCCGAAGCGACGACGGCTGGCTGGATTTCCAGGATTACTTCGTCCGCCTCCGCCAGGCGCCCGACGTGCTCGAGGTTCGCTTCGAAGGCGCCGAGCAGGCGAAGCTGACACCCGAGGTCGCCGAGGCCTTCCGGACTGCGGAGGCGATCGTCGTGGCGCCCTCAAATCCGATCGTCTCGATCGGACCGATCCTCGCCGTGCCGGGGATGCTCGAGGCGATAGCCGAAGCCAGACGCCGAGGCGTTCGCGCGGTGGGAGTGTCGGGGATCGTTGGCGGCAAGGCGTTGCGGGGACCGGCCGACAGAATGATGGCCAGCCTCGGCGAGGAGGCGACCGCACTCGGGGTCGCCCGGCGGTATGCGGCCTCCCAATTGCTGGATGCGTTCCTGATCGACCGGCTGGACGAATCGCTGGCGGAAGACGTGAGGTCGCTGGGACTCGAGGTCGTTGTCACCGACACCGTGATGACCGACGCCAGCGCACGCGTCCGGCTGGCGCGCGACGTCCTGGCCGCCACGAAGGCTCAGGCATGAGCGGAGCCGATCTCTCGAGAATCGTCGCGATAGTGCCCGTCCGCTCGCTGAGCGGAGCCAAGTCGCGCCTGGGTGAGCCGCTCGACCCCGAGGAACGGGCCGACCTGATCCTTGCCATGCTCCGGCGGACGGTCGAAGCAGCCATGGCCTCCCGACGCCTGCACGGGGTCGCCGTGGTCTCCCTCGATGCCGAGCTGCTGGCGCAGGCACGGGCGATGGGAGCGGCGTCCCTCCTGCAGCTGAGCGACGGGCTGAACGAAGGGCTCGCGGAGACTCGCGACTCGGCCTGCCCCGAAGCGACCGCATTGCTGGTGCTTCCGGCCGATCTGCCGGGGGTCACCGCCGAGGCGATCGATCGGCTGGCGGAGGTTGCCGAGGCGACATCCGCGAGAGCGCCCGGCCGGGCAGTAGTCGTGCTGGTATCGGATCGGCATGGGACCGGCACGAACGCCCTGCTCGTGGCCCCGCCCGATGCAATCGAGTTCCGCTTCGGCGAAGGAAGCCGGGCCGCCCACGCAGCGGAGGCAGCGGCCGCCGGAGCCGCGTACGTGGAACTCGACGGGCCACTCTCCTTCGACGTGGACACGCCCGAAGACCTGCTCGAGGCCGACAGCGGCGGGCTCGATCACGAGGCCGGTCGGTGAGCGGCGGGTATGTGGAGGTATTCGCCCTCGAAGGGATACCCGAAGTCCGGCCGGGCGACGACCTGCCGGCTTTGCTGGTCGCCGCGCTCAGGCGCGCCGCTGATGCCCTGCCCTTGCGCGAGGACGACGTTCTGGTCGTCACTCAGAAGGTCGTTTCGAAGGCCGAGGGGGCGATCGTCGATCTGACGACGATCGAACCTCGACCGGAAGCGGTCGAATTCGCACGGCGCTGGGACCGCGACCCTCGACAGCTCGAAGTGGTCCTGCGACAGGCCCGGCGCGTCGTCCGGTGGCAGAACGGCGTCCTCATCACCGAGACGCCCCACGGCTTCATCTGCGCCAACGGCGGCGTCGATGCGTCGAACGTGGGCCCGGCGAGTGGCAGCATCGTGACCCTGCTGCCCGTCGACCCGGACGCCTCCGCCGACCTCATCCGGGCCGCGGTTCGCGCCGCCTTCGGCGTCGACGTGCCGGTCATCGTCTCCGACAGCTTCGGGCGCCCGTGGCGGTGGGGAATCATGGACGTGGCGATCGGAGTGAGCGGCATGCAACCGCTCGACGATCTTCGCGGAACGCCGGACGCGGACGGGCGCGTGATGAAGAGCACCGTCCGAGCCACGGCCGACGAGATCGCCACGGCCGCGGAGCTGGCTTTCGGCAAGACCGCCGGCCGGCCGGCGGCCCTCGTCCGCGGCGCGCAACCGACCCGCGGCGAGGGCCGCATCGCCGACGTCCTGATGCCGCGCGAGTTCGACCTTTTCCCGTGACCCACAGGGCCGGAGACACGGGCACCGGCGGAGACGCGGGCGCGGCCGGAGACGGCGGCGGGGCCGAAGACGCGGGCGCGGCCGGAGACGCGGGCACGGGCGGAGACGCGGGCGCGGCCGGATACGCGGGCGCGGCCCCATCAACGGGCTACGTGATCGCGCGCTTCCCACTCCACTCGCCCGTCGACCTGGCGCTGACGCTCGCGCCGCTGCGCCACGGCCGCGACGATCCCACGATTCGATTTGCCGGCGATGGCGTCTGGATCGCGCGAGGGACGGCTGGCGGTCCCGCGACTCTCCACCTGTCGGCGGAGGCGGGCGCGATCGTCGCCGAGGCGTGGGGCCCGGGCGCACGGCTCGCCATCGAGGCGGCGCCGGGGCTGGCCGGTCTGCTCGACGATCCGGACCGGCTCGTCGCTCGCCATCCGCTCATTCACGAGTTGCAACGTCGCTTCGGCGGCCTTCGTCTGCCGCGCTCGGGCCAACTGCTGCCGGCGCTGATCCCGGCCGTGATCGAGCAGAAGGTGACGGCGGGCGAGGCCCATGGAGCGTACGTCGGCCTGGTGCGCCGTCTTGGCGAGCCGGCGCCCGGACCAACGGGCGAGTCGGCGACGCTGCTACTGCCGCCTGGCTCCGCCCGTCTCGCCTCACTCCCCTACTTCGAATTCCACCCGCTCGGGTTGGAGCGGCGCCGGGCCGAGTTGTTGCGCCGTGTCGGTCGAAACGGCGATCGGATCGATTCCTGGATCGCGCTCTCCCCGGCGGAGGCTCGGACTCGTCTCCAGACGATCCCCGGGGTCGGCCCGTGGACGGCGGCAGAGACGACTCGCATCGCCTTCGGCGACCCGGACGCGGTCAGCATCGGCGATGCCCATCTGCCCGACCTGGTCTCGTGGGCCCTCGCCGGCGAGCCCCGCGCCGACGATGCGCGGATGCTCGAAATCCTGGCCCCCTACGCCGGCCAGCGGGCGAGAGTCGTTCGACTCCTGGAAGTCGCCGGGATCAAGATCCCTCGCTTCGGCCCCCGCTTCACCCCCAGGCGGATCACCCGGATCTAGCCGAAGATCTCGGCGTCGCCGCGGCCGGGCCGCGTGGTCGCGTCGCCCGTTTCGGGCCCCGTGGTCGCGTCGCCGCGGCCGGGCCGCGTGGTCGCGTCGCCCGTTTCGGGCCCGTACGGCCCCGGTGCTAACCTGTGGCCGCTGCCACCATCGCGGCCGGACGGCCCGGCACCGCCGCTCATTCCCGGAGGCTCATCGTGAAGATCGGTCTGCAAATCTCCTCGTTCACATGGCCGGGCGGCGCCGCGGCTATCGGGCCGACTCTCGCCCGCGTCGCCGAGACCGCTGACGCAGCCGGCTTCGACTCGCTCTGGGTAATGGACCACTTCTACCAGATTCGTGGCGTCGGCAAGCCAGAAGAGCCGATGCTCGAAGGATGGACTGCCCTCGGGTACATGGCGGCTCATTCGAAGAAAGCGACCCTCGGGCTCATGGTTGGCGGCGTCCACTACCGGCTGCCGGCACTCTGGGCCAAGGCCGCGACCACTCTCGATGTCCTCAGCGGCGGGCGTGGCTGCCTCGGCATCGGAGCCGCCTGGAACGAGGACGAGAGCCACGGCCTCGGATTCCCGATGCCTCCGCTCGGCGTGCGTTTCGAGATGCTCGAGGAGACCCTGCGCATCTGCCATGAGATGTGGGCGGGTGAGCACGGCTCGGAGGCGTCATTCGACGGCCGCCATTACCAGGCCACGCGGTTGTTGAACTCGCCCCAGGCGATCAGCAAGCCGCACCCAAAGATCCTGATCGGCGGCGGCGGCGAGCAGAAGACGCTACGGCTGGTCGCCAAATACGCAGACGCGTGCAACGTCTTCGGCGGTCCGGATCAGCTGACCCACAAGTTCTCCGTCCTGCGGGAGCGCTGCGCCGAGGTCGGCCGGCCGTTCGAGGAGATTGAACGGACGAACCTGCAGTCGGTCAACCTCGGACGGGAGACGCCGGCCCAGGTGGTCGACCGTTTCGGCGGCCTGGCGCGCGTCGGCGTCCAGCACGTGATCCTCAGCATCGCCGATGTCTGGGATGCTCGGAACATCGACACGTTCGGCCGCGACATCATCCCGCAGGTCCACGCCATGGAACCCCGCGCCATCTGAGCAGCCAGAGCAAGTCCTGCGACGGCCGTCTCACAGAGTGACGTCCCCGGCTGAAGCCGGCCGGCAGGCGGCTATCCTCTGGGGTAGGGCCGCCGGCTGAGCCGGATCGTGCGCATGCCCGGACGACCCGATCGGGAGGATGCCGCTATGGAGTCCACGTTGCGCCGGGCCGGAATCGCCAGGACGCGCCTGATGGGAATCCTCGTCGCCGCGAGCGTGCTGGTCTTTGCTCTAACTTCGCCTCCGACGACGGCCGCCGCGAGTCAGCCCGGGCCCGACGCATTCAGCCTCCAGGCACGAGTCGGGTTCAAGTCGGGCGACGATTGGGAACCGTCGATCACATCGGATCGTTTCGGACACACATACGTGCTGTACAAGCACTACGACGTGGCCGGCGGCGGAACCTGCTACCGCTGCGACATTCACCTGCTGGTCCAGCGCTCCAGCGACGACGGCCGGACCTGGACCGCCCCGCGCGCGGTCGCTCCCATTCCGACAAACGGCGGCCAGTTCGACCCGCAGATCGTCGTCGACCCGATCGACGGCCGGACCGTTTGGGTCTCCTTCCTCCAGGACGACAACTCACGCATCGCCGTGAGCCATTCGACCGACTTCGGTGAGACGTGGTCGCACGCGACAATCGTCTCCGGCCCGAACCTCGGCTTCGACAAGGACACGCTGGCCGTCCGCGGTCAGACGGTCGCCGTTGCCTACGACGACGGCTTCAGCACGTTCGCCTCGATCACGACCGATGGCGGCAAGCACTGGTCGATGCACACGATCCTGCCCGGCTCGGACGCCTTCAACGTGCCGCTCTCGGCGGGCGGCGGCATCGACTCCGCGGGCCGAATCTTCTTCAGCTTCGAGAGCTGGGATACGGCCCACTCCGCGAACGGCGACGGCCCGGTCACGTTGTGGGTCGTCCGGTCCGCCGACAACGGGGCGCACTGGACGCGCAAGGTGATCGACGTCAGCGGCGCGCCGTTCCCGTGCACCGATTGCGGGTTCGCCTTCCTGAGCGCCCAGATGGCGCTTCGCGTCGGGCCCGACGACACCGTCTACCTGCTCTGGAACGGCACCGCCGGCTCGACCAACTTTGCGCCCGAACGAATCTTCTTCGCGCGCTCGATCGACCATGGTCAGACCTACTCCGCCCGACGGCAGGTCTCGACCGCGCCGGTCGGAGCCGAGCATTCCTTCCCCGCTCTGGCGGTCGGCCGGATGGCCGGCGACCTGCGGCTGGCCTGGATGGACACGCGAACGGGCGCCTGGCAGGTCTACTACCGCGACAGCCTGGACGGCGGCACGCACCTCTCCTCGACGGTTCGACTGTCGGGCTTCGTTCCCGGCTACGACTACCTGACGCATGCCGGATTCGCCCTTCCATATGGCGACTACATGCAACTCTCCATCGACAACGACGGCCGAACCCAGGCCGCCTTCGGCGAGGGTCCGAGCTACGCCGGCCCCGGCAACATCTGGGTCTCGCACCAGGTCGGCGAGTAGAACACCTCGGGTAGGCAGGTCGCGGCGCCTGGCGGCCTTCGCGCCGCTGGACGGGCCGATCGGCGGCGTGCCAGGATGTCGTCATGAGTAACAACTCCGGTAATGAGCCGGCCGGGCTCATGGCATCGGGCGTGATCCGCCGCGCGGCGGCGATATTCCTGCCCCTGGCGGTCCTGGCGACGCTGACCTGTGGCCTCATCTACGCCGAGGTCCAGCAGGATCAACGGAGCGGCGCCAACGACCCGCAGTTCCAGCTGGCCGAGGACGCCGCGGCACGCCTGAACGCGGGCGTGTCGCCCGGCTCCGTGGTGGACTCGAGCCCGGGCATCGATCTGGCGACCAGCCTGGCGCCGTTCGTGATCGTCTTCGACACGAGCCATTCCGTCCTCGCCACGGACGCGACGCTCGATGGCGGCCAGCCCGCGCCCCCGGCGGGCGTCCTCGACGCGGCCCGGCCGGGCTCGCCCAACGCCGTGACGTGGCAGCCGCGCGATGGGGTTCGGATCGCGGCAGTCGTGGCGACCTGGAACGGCGGCACGGTGCTGGCGGGCCGCTCGTTGCGGCGGGTCGAAGATCGCGAGAGCAACGCCGAGTTGATCGCGGGCGCGGGCTGGCTGGCGATGCTCGGCGCCCTGGCGGCCGCCTCCGTCGCGGCGGCGTGGCTATGGCCGAAAGCGAGGACACGATAACCACACATCGGCGTCCGGATCGGCCGCTCCGACACCATTTGCCAAACCGATTCGGATACTCCCCAGGAGTATACATTTGGTGTGCTAGGATTGGTCCATGAGCGACGACGCAACTCCCAAGACAAGCCGCCATCTGGGCGGCATCAGCCTCAACTTCATCCCCGCCGCCGCGGGGGATGGCCAGCCGACCGCAAGCCGGGCTGTGGCCCGCGAGTCGGTCGAGGTCGTCGAGGCCCGCGTCGTCATCGTTGGTTCCGGGCCGGCGGGCTTGACCGCGGCGATCTACGCCGCCCGCGCCAACCTCCAGCCGGTTGTCATTGGCGGGCTCGCGGCCGGCGGGCAACTCATGATCACGAGCGATGTCGAGAACTATCCCGGCTTCCCGGACGGTATCCAGGGTCCCGAGCTGATGGGCCTCTTCCGAAAACAGGCGGAACGTTTTGGAGCCCGGGTCGTTGACGTGGACGTTGAGCGCATCGACCTCGGCCGCCGCCCGTTCCGGCTGTGGGCCGCGGGTGTCGAGTACCGGGCCGAGGCAGTGATAGTCGCGACCGGTGCGGAGGCGATCTGGCTCGGGATCGACAGCGAGACTCGTCTGCGCGGTCGGGGCGTCAGCGCGTGCGCCACATGCGACGGGTTCTTCTATCGCGACAAGGAAGTCGGCGTCGTAGGCGGCGGCGACAGCGCCTTTGAGGAGGCTCTCTTCCTCACCCGCTTCGCCAGCAAGGTGCACCTCATCCACCGGCGCGATCAGTTCCGGTGCAGCAAGATCCTGCGGGCCCGGGCGGTCGCTCACCCGAAGATCGAGCTCCATCTCAATCGAACGGTCGAAGAGGTGCTGGGGGCCGACAAGGTCGAGGCTCTGCGGCTCGGCAGGACCGACGAGCCCGGCGAAGAGCTCCTGAAGATCGACGGGCTGTTCGTGGCCATCGGCCATAGGCCCAACGTCGCGGTCTTCCGCGATTGGCTCGAGACGGACGTGAAGGGCTATCTCAGAACGGAAGGCGCCACGACCGCCTCCAACATCGACGGCGTCTTCATCGCCGGGGACGTGGACGACCATCGCTACCGCCAGGCCGTGACGGCGGCCGGAGAAGGCTGCCGGGCCGCCATCGACGCCGAGCGCTGGCTCGAGTCGCAGGAGGCGGCCGCGCGTTCTTCGGCAGTCGCTGCGCCGGAACAGACACAGCCGGCGACGGCCTGAGGCTCACGAGCGGTCCCCGCGCGACCGAGATTGCCCGGGTCGAAAGTGGGCGCAGCTGCCTCACCTGACGGGCCGCTGGGCACACCGCCGGGTCCAGAAGGCTGCCAGGCGCGATCCTGGTCACAGGGTTCCAGCAGCGCCAGGTTGAGAGACAAGCCTTGGACGATCCGAAGACGCCTATCGAGGGTTGGGCACGGTTCCGGATGCCGTATCTGAAGATCGCTGCGGTCGTCGCTCTGGGAACGGGCATCCTGGCCGTGGGGGTTCTTGGCCCGCATCCAGCACCCCGGCCAACTCCCTCGACGGATGCGTCGCTCATCGCCCGGATCCCGAGCCCGACCGCTCCAACGGTCGCGCCTTTCCCGGCTCCGTCCACGTCTCCAACCGTGCCCATCGCGAATCGCAGCGACTCCCTCGTGGGGCTCACCCGCGTCGTACCGCTCGCCGACCAGATCAAGGTGTCCTGGCTACCCGGCCAGATCACCAGCGGATCGATGGCAGTCGTGGGCATGCGCATCTTCTACGTCGTAGATGCCAATCGGATCCAATCGACAGAAGTTGGCTCGGACCAGGCGGGACAATCGCTCGTAAGCGTGCCGTCCTGTGAAGGCATCAACCAGCTGGCCGCGGCCGGTCATGAGCTGGCCTACGTCGTGACCTCGCCGGGTGGGCCGACCGCCACGGTTCACGACTGCGGTGGCGCCGGACGGGTCTCGTGGAGCGTATGGCTCCTGGATCTCAACGGCGGCGGCCCCAGGCGGGTCGCGCAGGGCGTCCGGGCCGCAAGTTCGATCGAGATCGACGAGTTCCCGATTCACCTGGCTTTGACGGACTCGGCGTACGCCTTCAACAGGCCGCCGGTTTCCGCGGCCGCCGGCCTCGGCGAGACCGTCGAGGTCCACGCCATCGACGGACAATTGCTGTGGACCAGCCGGACGAAGAGGCCGGTGGCCAGCGTGATGCTGGGTGGAGGCACCCTGGCGATTCTGACAGACGTCCTCTCTCAAGCGGACGGAGTCGTCAATCTGTACACCTCATCGGCGGCCCGTCCTGATCCGGCGCCGATGGACCAGCCGGCAGCGTCGGCCTCACTGTCGCCCGATGGGTTGCACCTCGCCTGGGACGTGGCGTACCAGGGGCCATTCCCCGGCCCCAACCCCGGGGTCGATGTCGCGATCGGGACAGTCGCTTCGGGCGTCGAAAAGCCGCTCGTCACACTGACCGACCACGTCGCCCCTGCGCCCCTCCGCCCGGCGATCTCGTCGACCAGTCGCGGCCTGCTGGTGACGTGGTTTGCGACCGCACCCAACGGCGCAGTCTATCCGGCCGTCCGGTATGCGACGGGCGGCAACGGAGCGTTCGTGCCGACTCTCCAGGAGCCCATCTGGATGAACGTCCAGGGTGGCACGCTGTTCTGGGTTGCCGAAAGCGCCGGCGGCTGGTCGAATGTGGCATTCGCGGTCGATCTGGCCACTCTGGGTCTGAACTGATCCGCCGAAGCGGGCGGACCTCGATACCGTCGCGCGCCGAGCCCGGCGCCGATCGGGCGCTCCTGGTAGGGTCAGAGCCTCACACGGGAGCGCCCATGCCCATCTCCGGCGACTTCTGCGACGGCGGCCTTCGCCGCTTCGCTGCATCGACCACAAAACGCGATCGGTCGCCGGTTCCGCGCGAGCGCCGCCAGCGAATGTGGCGTGGCCGCGCGTTCATCGAGCGTCCGGAGCCGGGCCGATGAGCATGCGCCGGGGCATGGGCGGCGGAGGCGGCGGCGGCTGGGGTCTGATGCGCTCGTTCCGTCGAGACGAGTCGGTCACCTCCCAGAAGCTCTCACCCGGCATCCTGCGGCGGATCGCGCGCTTCGCGAGGCCGTACCGGCGGATGCTCGTGGTGTTCCTCGTATTGATCGTGCTGGACGCTCTGCTGAGTGCCGCCAACCCGCTTATCTACCGGGCCATCATCGACGACGGCATCCTGCCCCACGACTCCGGCGTAGTGGTCCGGCTGGCTCTCCTGCTCGCCGTGCTGGCGCTGTCGGACGTGGTCCTGTCGCTGTGGCAGCGGTGGATC
>Ga0182021_10010311_pt1 | contig 11079 bp, 10 predicted proteins | sample 612E3MmetaG_FD_120493 | JGI IMG/M metagenome (GOLD analysis project Ga0182021, IMG submission 120493) | Permafrost microbial communities from Stordalen Mire, Sweden - 612E3M metaG (Illumina Assembly) | ecosystem: Environmental > Terrestrial > Soil > Wetlands > Permafrost | place: Sweden...
GAGGGCGGATAGGCAGTTGTGAAAGGCGATGAAAGTAACTGCGGGACGGGCTCGTTGCGGCGGGCGCGTGTCGCCGATATCGATATGGCATACCGTGAGTTCGGTGCGGGAGAGCCGCTCATACTGGCAACGGCGTACTCCACGACCATGGATATGTGGGACGCACGGTTCATCCGCCGGCTCGCGACGCGTCACCGCGTGATCGTGTTTGACAACCGTGGCATGGGAAAGAGCACTGCCGGGACCGCCGTGTGGGGCATCGATCGGTTCGCCGGCGACGTCGCGGGCCTCATCGACGCGCTCGGCCTGGGCAAGGCCCACGTGCTGGGCTGGTCCCTGGGCGGTGACATAGCGTTGAGCCTCGCCGTCCGCTTTCCGGAGAAGGTAGACAAGCTGATAATCTACGCGGGAGACTGCGGCGGGCAGCAGAAGATCGACCCCCCGCGCTACCGGGAAGTCTTCAGACAGGTGATGCGCGATAGCCCTCTCGCATGGGCGTTTGCCTCCCTGTTCCCGCCGGAATGGATGAAGCAGCACCCGGATTGCTGGCGCGCGGTACCGTTCCACAAGATGAGGATCCGGCCGCGGAATATCGCGCGGCAGAAAAAGGCGTATGACGACTGGCGCGGCGTCTATGAGGAACTGCCGTCGATAGGGAGCGCGTCGCTGGTGGTATCGGGCACCCGGGACGTCTCCACTCCCCTTGGGAACGCTTTCATCCTCAGCGGACGGATTCCCCGGGCCAGGCTCTTGCTGGCCCTGGGAGCAGGTCACGGTCTCATGTACCAGTACCCCCACGAGTTCGCGTCTGCCGTCACCGAGTTCTTACGTGCGCCCTTCAGCGAGGGGGTGGAGTTGCTGCGCCACGGCCGGGTCGCGCGCGGCAGCGCCGACGTAGCGCCGTCTAACCGACTGGCGCCCGAGGCCGGTTGACGGCAGCCGGCCCGCGACGGGGGTAAACATGACTGGCTGATTCTGGTCTGGCAGTTCGTTGATAGCCCGGTCAACATAACTCAGGAATGCGGCATTGTATTCCTCGCCGGGATACTTGTGTGGATCGGGAACCGGGCACATGACGCCACCGTCCGCGAGTTTCTTCATGATGACCGTCTTCCTAAGACGTGGCCTTCGTAATCAGAATGCGGAAGCTCTCCACCATCTCGCGGAAGAGGTGCTTCAAGCTCTCGAGCTCCTCGCCTTCTCGAATAGGTATCTCCACGTCCAGGGAGCCGTCCATGATCTGTTCGGCAGCGGCGGACAGCTCATTGGCGGGCCTGGTTATCCGCCTTCGTATCAGGAAGCTCAAGGCCAGGAACGTCAGAAGAACAAGGACGATGAGAGTTCCAATCACAACAGGTATCAACGTGACGTACAGGTCCCGTTTCTCCCGGCTATAGAAGCTCCTCATCTCCGCGATTTCCTTATGCATGGGAATAACTCCCAGGTAGGCGTGATAAAGGCCCAGGGTCCTGAAGGTTTTTATGGTGATGACCTGCTCTCCCTTCAGCCCGAGAGTCGGAATGCCCTTTTCAAAATAGAGATACGAGGTGCCCTTCTTCATCGCATTTACAAGATAGTTGGGGACAGGCCAGTTGTAGATCAGGCTTGTGTCGTCCGATACGATTACCATCGCGCCCTTCGGTACGCCAAAACCGGCCAGAACGACCATGAGTTTTTCCAGACCCATCAAGCCCCGAGCCACTATGTCCTTTGAAAACTGGATATAGAACGCCTGATATTCATAAGCCTTTTTATCGAGGACATACTTGGCTTGTTGCTGAATGGTAAGATTCGGGATGGCATTTTCGGCAAGTTTTTCCGTTACTATTGGATCCAGCGTGTCTCTGACAAATACTGACATGCCTGTGAACTGTCCCGAAACCTGTTGAATCATCTTGTCCACACTCTTGTCGATCAAGTTGTTTTGCCAGTGATTGAAGACAAGGAAGTTTACGGATCCGGAGATCAGGAATATGACCACGAGGAAGGTGGTTATGTAGTACAGGGTGCGGGACCGTTTGGACGCGAATCCCTTCTTCGCCTGCTTCCGCGCGAGCCTGCCTCCCGCCGGCTTTGCCAGCTTCTCTTCTTCCACAAGCTCGCCCATCTTCGAGGCGGATTCCTCAGCAAGAGGAATGGAGAGCATTACATTAAAGTTCCTGACCATAGTTCTGAAGGCGAGTTTCAAGCCCGCAAACTCCTCGCCGTTGCGAACCGGTATCTCCACGTCCAGGTTTCCATCCATGACTTCCTGTGACAAGGCGGAAAGCTCGTCTATGGGCCTGGTTATCCTTTTGCGTATGAGGTAAGCGAGGAAGACGAACGTCAGAAGGGACATTGCCGCAACGGAGATAACGATGAGAAGCGCCAGGTTGCGGGAACCCTCGCTTTTCTTGGGGTTGACAAAACGGTCAATGGCGGCGATATCAGCAGCCATCGGCTTCACCGTGATGAGAGCCACTTTAAGGCCCGTCCCGTTCAGCTCCGTTTCCTTTGTCACTATCAGGCTCAGCCCGGTTGCTCCCAGCTCCGGGACGCCATTCTTCGCCCACAGATAGCCTTTGCCGTTCTTGACGGCCCGCGTCAAGTAATCGGGAACTTTCCCTTTATAGACCAGATCCCCATTGCTGGCGGCGATCACCAATGTTTGGGGATTCTGCGCGGACTGGGACAGGACGATAGCGGCTGTCTTTAGTCCGAGGAAGCCGGAGTCGACCATCTTTTTCAATGTGTCGTTCAGGTATTCCTGCCCCGCGGTCAACTTGCCTTCTCCCGCCGCCGCGAGCAGCGACTGGGAATCCAGTCCTTTCAACTTGTCCTGGCCCAGGTACGTGAGGAAATCGATGGAATAGGAAGAAAAAGAAGAGATGCTGTTCACGTCCATCTGGAGCAGCTTGTCTCTACTCTTATTGATCAAGCGGTTCTGTGAGCTGCTGTAGATGAAGTACGTGGCCACGCCGGACAGCACAAAAACGGCAATTATGAGCAGGGTTATCTGATAAAGCGTTTTGCTTCTTTTGCTGGTTAACGTTGAAGCCTTGCTCTTCTCCGAGTCGCTGCTCATAAGCCTATCCCGTAAATCTGCAGTTCCCCATTGCTATCCTTGAAAAGGTTATTCTCCCTTGACTATGCTCGGCCATCACCAACAGATTCTTAAACCGGTATCCCCCGTTTGTCTCCTCGGGGCGACTCAAATCCCTCTCTCCGCCAGAAATGATTCCCCGGTTGAAGGGTATTCTGTAGATTGAACGTCGTTGTTATTAAGGGTGAAAGCTCCCGCTATTCAAGCCCGAGGTCTTTCATCTCGCCGTCGGCCTCGGCGTCGAGTTTCTTATAGTCCGCCTCCGCCGTGTTGAGCTCTCCCTCGTACTTGTTGACGATATCGGTGATCGCCTGGGTCACTGCCGCTTCGCTCGTCGGGGCAACGGTTACCCAGCCGCTGATTACCGCGCCGAATTCGTTCAGGAAAGCCTTCAACTTGTTGCCGACCGCGATTACGTCGTCAACCTCGTTGATCCTTGTGTCCGCGTAATCCTTGTAATCCTCGGCGCCTTCGAGTTTGGCAACAGCCTCGTAGTCGGTCTTGAGCTTACCGGCTTTTGCAAGGAAGGCGTCTATTTCGGCGGTGATCGTTGCCGACTTCTCTTTGAACTTAGTGTCGAGATCCTGGAAACCCGTTACCCCGGTGATATCGCTGAATGCGTTCGAGACGTCGCTGTTCAAAGTTCCATACCCGTCGATAAGCGATTGCAGCGACTTGTCGGCGATTTTCAGGTCCTGCTTGGCGAATTCGCTCCCGAAGTTCTTCTCGCTGAAGAGCCACTTGCCATTCTTCTTTACCAGGTAGAACTCTTTACTGAAATCTTCATTGATCGGGCCTGTCTGCAACTTGCCGTCGGCATTCTTGTATTGGACCGTGCCGTCGGTCACTTTGACGGTCGCTGTGTCGCCGGTAACAGTGGTGCTGAACTTTGCATTCTTGAACTTGAGATTCGAATCCTTGAGGCTCTTGGCCATGTCCGTCTTGAAGGCAGCCTCTACGCCCGGCTTGCTCTTGAAAGGTTCCATGTCGACCAGGGCAAAGAAGCTTTGAGAGTTTTTACTTTCGAGTGCCTTGAACAGACTCCCTACAGTCGCTGACGGGGACGAACTCGCGAACACGACGAATACAAGCACGAGGACCACGGCCGCAATCACAAGGACGCACGCGGTCGCGATCGTGGGGATGAGCCAGCGCTTCTTCTTTTTCGCGGCGGGCGGCCCGGGTGGTGCGGCGGCCGGTGGTGGCGATATCAACGGTGGCGGCCCCGGTGGTGCGGCGGCCGGTGAAGAGGGGACGGGCGTAGGCACAGGGGAAGGTGTGTCTTTGCTGACAGCGTTCACGGCAGTGCCGCAGTGGGGGCAGAAAGCGTTATCGCCAACTTCTTTCCCACAGTTTGTACAGAACATTGCTACCTCCTGTTGAGGGGCCTGGTTGCGCCCTGACGGTAGGACGCCGCCCGGTCCAGGACGTCCACTCGGCCCGCGGGCCTGCCCTGTATCCGGACAAAAGTATTTTACCACCCGCAACGGATCGGAGCAGCGATTCTTTTCCGATGGGAGTCGATAATCTTCCATTGCTTCCAGTCGTCGTGCAGGAGGCTGAAATCAAGGTTAGAATACTCGCAGCCGGTCAGGTTGCTGTGGTGGTGTGGTGTGGCGTGTGCCTCCTGATCACCGAAGACAGAGTTCCATCGCGAAGGGAGAAAGACCGATGAACGCAAGGCGCGTGGCGTCATTTCTGACCCTCCCGGTCATTGTGGGCATGTTGCTCCTTGGAGCGGTCGTCGCTGGCGGCTGCGGCAAGAGCACGACTACTAACGCTGATCTGACCATCGAAGAGCTCAAGCTCAAGAAGGGCGATCTCCCGGGCTGGACCCTCACAAAGGAAGTCAAGGGGACAAGGAGCAGCGCGACAGAGAAGAACATCATCGCTCAATTGTATGACGCCGGAGCGGTCGCGATCCTCAACCAGGTGTTCGATAAGGCCGGTACCACCCTCCAGGTCAACTACGTACAGATGAACGACGCCGTGGGCGCAAAGCAAGCGGCGGCGATGCTGAAGGATGTGCCGGGTACCACCAACACCATCGGGGTCAAGAACAACATCGCCGTCGAGATAATCGGCAGCCCCTCCAACAAGGAACTCGTGGTCAAGAAGCTGGACCTCTCAAACTAAGTGAGAGGAATGGCGACATAGCCCGAACCTACAATAGCCGTCATCTGTTGATATAATCGGGAAAATCAATTCCTAGGGAGCCAGCATTGGATAAAGAGCTTGCCGACAAAGAGGTTAAGTCTTCATCCGTCGTCTTGCTGCTCATCGTAATGTCGTCCGCACAGTTCATCTTCTGCCTCGATATGACGTTCATGAACGTCTCCATCACCACCTTGGTGAAGGACCTGAACACGACCATCGCGGGCGTTCAGGGTGCGATAACCTTCTACACCCTTGTCATGGCGGCTTTCATGATAGCCGGGGCCAAGATCGGCGATATCCTTGGTCGGAAAAGGGCTTTCTTATTGGGCCTGTGCATCTACGGTGTAGGGTCGCTGACCACCAGCCTCGCCCCGAACCTGACCGTCCTCATTCTGGGTTGGTCGGTCCTGGAGGGGCTCGGGGCCGCGCTGTGCATGCCCGCCATGGTCGCTCTGGTGTCGCCCAACTTCGCGGAGGGCCCAGACAGGAAGCGGGCCTTCGCTATGATACCCGCGGCCGCGGCGGTCGGGGCGGCGGCCGGACCCATCGTCGGCGGCTTCCTCACTACCTACATCACCTGGCGGCTCGGCTTCTTTCTGGAAGTACTGGTGGTCATCTTTATCCTCACGATGCACAAGAGGATCAAGGACAGCACAGTGGAAGGCGAGCGCCCGAAGTTCGACTACCCGGGGCTCGTATTCTCGGCGGCCGGACTGGGAATCCTCGTCTATGGAATCATCCTCGCGGGCACCTACGGGTTCTTCAAATGCCGTGTTCCCTACACGGTCGGAGGGAAGGAGATCCTGGCTGTCGGCAGTGTATCTCCTACTGTCCTGTTCGCAATCGCGGGACTGTTGATCCTGGCCGTTTTCTTCTGGTGGGAGACCTTCTGGCACGGCCGGGGCAAAGACACATTGATCAACCCCGCACTGTTCAAGAACCTGGCGGTGGTCTGCGGTGTGTCCACAAACCTGTTCCAGTATTTCCTCATGACAGGGATCATGTTCTCCCTGTGCCTGTTCCTGCAGGTGGTGTTGAGTTATGACGCATTCAGGACCGGACTCACCTTACTCCCGCTGTCCATCACGCTGTTCATAGTGGCTATCGCGGGAGCAAGGCTTGCCAGGCGCATCGATCCGAAGCGCATCGTCCAGGTGGGATTCATTGTGATGATCGCGGGAGCGGCTCTGATGGGTCTGGCGACCGGCAGGAGCGTCAGCGGCTGGGACTTCATACCCGCCTTCCTGGTCCTGGGTACGGGCCTGGGCCTGGTCGCATCGCAGATAAACGAGATAGAGCAGTCCGCCGTATCGAAGGAGGAGGCGGGCGAGACTTCCGGCCTGAACTACACTTCCCAGAACCTGGGCGCCTCCCTGGGGACGGCGGTCGCTGGCGCGCTCATAGCAAGCTTCCTCGTGATGCAGGGGCCAATCACAACCACCGCCCAGAGGAAGGCAGTGGCCGCGGACATGATTCTGTTGGCCGTCCTGGCCGCGTTCGGCTTCCTGGGGACCCTCGGCCTCCCGAAGCGCAAGGCCGGCGAAACCATCGGGACCGGCGTCGAGGCCTGAGTTCTTCGAAACGGAAAGGCGGCCGAGCGGGCCGCCCTTCCGGCTCAGTAATAGAACAAGCCCGACCGTACGCTTCCACTAACGCAATATCATCCACCCCTCAATCCAATGGGACTTAGTGTACGAACAGGGAATTTTCGAACCAATGCAATCTAGCGTTCGTTGGCTGAATTGTAGCCTGAGATCACCGAGCCGATCAGCCGAACAGGGTTAGAAGGATAAAGAAGAAAAGCACCACTTCGTTGATGATCCATCCGTGTGAGTCCATCCAATCTTGAACGCCTGGCATTATCCGTTCAGCCCTCTTCTTGAAAAGCAAAAAAGACAGGACCGGCATAGCTGCAATAAACAAAGTCAGAGCAAAAAACGGGAGAATAGAGTAGAAGTGCATCTTGTGTTTTGCGAGGTACTGGCCGACCGTCAGCAGGATGACTAAATCCGATGGGAAGATGGAATAGAAAAGAAAGCCCATCGTGAAGATCCGCATCGAGCTCGCGTCCTGTATCGAAGCCATCCACCTCGGTTTACGAGCCTTCTTTCGCTGGGTGAATACCCATACGCCCAGGACGACGAGCAGGCCTGCCAACATGTAGTCGATTACACGGCTCGCCGTCGACTGGCCACTGCTGGTGCCACCCGTCTTGATGGAGCTGAATATCAGGAATGCCACGAGTCCCATCACGCTGACGCCTATCGCGACCCCGGCCAGGTACAGAAGAGTTCTCTTGATGGGCTTCTTACCCGTCATTACCACTATTGCGGTGATGATTCCAGGCCCGAGGTTCATGGTCAGGGCCATAGGAAGTACTGCAAGAAAATGAGACATTCTTCCTCTCCCTGTCTATCTCCCTACTGACGTTAGAACAGTCTAACAAAGGGATGGGCCCCTCTGCTTCCAGGGTCGCGCGAACGCATAAATGAGAAAGGGGCCCCGCAAGCGGGAGAGGCCCCTTCCGGCGAGTCGTTGTGGATGATAGCGTTGCCTATCAGGTTGGCGAAGACCTGGTACATCTGAAGCGGGTGCGCCGTTATCGTGCCCATATCGTCGTCGACTTCCACCCGCACCCTCTTCTCACCGATATCGTTGTCCCGCTCCGCCAGGATGTCTCTGATGATGCGATTTCGAGGGTTCAAGCAACTCCAGGCTATTTTTCCATCGCTTTCTTCCTCATTTCCTGCGGCATTTTTTCTATCGCGTAACGCAGGGAGGTGCGGGGCATGACGGCCTTGTTTCGCAGGACGTAATCGAATACTTCGGACTGGTGCTCGTGGCTTGCCTCCTTCAAAAGCCAGCCGTACCCTTTCTGCACCATGTCATCGCTGTCCAGCAGGAGACTGTCCGCGATCTCGAAGATGTCGGTCAGGAACTCTCCCTTCTTAGCCGGGACGATCAGGGAGACGGCAGCCGCCCGCTTTACCCAGCGGTTCTCCGATCGGGTCCATGTCTTCAGACACTCCACGTGGTCGGGATATTGTTCCATGAAAGTGCCAACGGTGTGATTGCAGAGGGTGTCGCATTTCGCCCAGTTGTCGATGTACTGCTCCACCCATCGTTCGAAGACCGCGAAATCGCCAGGCTGGTAGCGTTTGTTGATCCGGTAAGACCAGTTGGCGGCAATCACGGCCTCTTCTTGATATCCGGATTCGAGTAGCTCTTCGCAAAGGGCGAATATGTCATCCTTGCTCAGGTCTTTGACCTGGGCGAAGTGGCTTTTGGAGATCTTTGTGACCTGGGCGGTCTTGACTCCGTATAGCTTGATCTCTTCTTTGAAGAATCGCGTTAAGCCGGCTTGCGTTTTCTCGTCAGCGGCGGCTTCGAGGTCTGCTCTTATTTCATCGATGATCCCGGTCATGGTTCACCACCTTTGTTGAAGAAGAGACGAGCCGTGTGAAAGCCTTCCCAGATCGCGTTCAGGATCTTGCGGGGAGCAACGGCATCGCCAATCATCTTGACCTCTACGCCATCAAGCGATGAGAGCTCCCCGGCGACTCGTCCGTCAGGCGCGAACCCCAGAGCCAGCACCACCGCGTCGCATTCGATGCTCGAGGCGACGCCGCCCGTCTTGATATTCGCGCGGCCTTTCTCCACGTCGACCAGCTCCGCGCCAGCCATCGTCTCGATGCCAAGCGAGATCATCTTCTCGAGCAAGCTTGCCTTGTTGAGGATGAACACGGGCTCGGAAACCAGGATCCCCTCCTGGTCGACGATCGTGACCCTCTTGCCGAGCCCGGCCAGGAACATCGCCGTCTCGCATCCCACGACGCCCGCGCCCGCAACAACCACGCGCTTGCCCTCGGGCAAGTCTCCGGTAAGGACGTCCACGGCGCTCTTCACGTTGTCGGCACGCAGACGCTCTGGAACCACCGGTGCGGCGCCGGTTGCCGCTATCACCGCGTCCGGCTCCAACGCCGCGATCTCGCCGGCGGTCGCGCGCTTGCCGAGCTTGACGTTGACACCAAGCTTTTCGACCTGGCCGACCAGGTGATCGAGCAGCCTGCGCACGTCGCGTTTAAACTCGGGCGCGCCGGCGGCCACGAGGTGTCCGCCCAGGCGTTCTGAGCTCTCCCAGAGTTCGACGTCGATGCCTCTTCTCGCAGCCGTCACCGCCGCCATCATGCCGGCGGGCCCGCCCCCGACCACCAGGAGCCGGCGCTCAGCCATAGCGGGCTCGAGCGGGAACCTGCCTTCCATGGCGCACGACGGGTTTACGGCGCAGGAGGCGTACTTGCCTGAAAAACCGCGCGCCATGCAGCCTTCGCCGCAGCCGATGCAGGGGACTATGTCCTCGGGGCGGCCCTCCTTGACCTTGTTCGCCCACTCGGGGTCTGCAAGGTGCGAGCGCCCGAGACCGATGAAGTCGGCTTTGCCCTGAAGCAGCACCGCCTCCGCGATCTCCGGGTCGCCCAGCTTTCCGTTGGCGATGACCGGTATGCCGACCGCGCGCTTGATAGCCGCCGCCATCTCGACCTGTGCGGCGGGCGGCTCGTAGACGGGTGGTATCGCCTTGTGCCACGCCTCGTAGCATCCGGCGTCGGCGTGGATGGCGTCGACCCCGGCGCCCTCGAGCATGCGCGCGATCTCGATGCCCTCGCCGAGCTCCCTGCCGCCGGCGGTATGGTGCACGGGAGTCATCTTGAAAATGACAGGGACGTCGCCGCAGGCGGCCTTGACCGCGCCGACGACCTCCAGGGCGAAGCGCATGCGGCCGTCGAGGTCTCCGCCGTATGCGTCGGTGCGCTTGTTCCACAGTGTTGACATGAACTGGTCGAGGAGGTATCCCCCGTACCCGTGTATCTCGATAACGTCGATCCCGCATCCCGGCACCAGCATCGCCGCCATGGTGAAAGCCGTCACTATACTCTGTATCTCTTCCACCTCGAGCGCCCGGCATGTAAGCCATGGGGTCCAGTGCGCATTCACGGGCGAGGCCGAGACCGGCACGAAGGCAGGGTCGAAGAAGTAACTGACGCTCGTGCGCCCGAGTCCGGCGCTGAGCTGGATGCCGAGCTTGCACCCGTAATGGTGCACCTGCTCGGCCAGGCGGCTCCAGGCGACGGCCTTGTCCATCGAGTCAAACGCGTTGAGCGCGACGCACGTGGACTCGAACTCCGTCGTCACGAGCGCCGCGGCGGGGAAGACGAGCGCCGCCCCGCCTTTCGCCCGCTCGAGATAAAAATCTATGCCCGTCGGCGTCAGGCTGCCGTCGGCGGCGGGGATCCCGAACATCCCCATCGGGGTCATTATCACGCGGTTCTTAAGGGTCGTGCCGCCGATCTCCCCCGGTTCCATCAGCTTCATCATGCCCCTTTCTCGCCACTCCGTCGTTTCACTCCTCGCAGAGATTATAAACAAGGGGGGTAAGGGACGACATGAGGGAGGCAGGCGATACCGGGCGAAGTGGACACCGTTTGTAATTGACTCGCACAACGCTTGACAGTGTGCTATAATGCGCTCGAGCAAAGTTCTTAGGTATTGTAGTTCTGTCCCGAGATCGATTCTCGGGGCAATTTTTTTGCACAAAGGGGGTGCAGGAGAATGAAGATATATGTAGGCAACCTCAGCTACTCAACCACCGATGATGACATCAGGAAAGCTTTCAGCGAGTATGGCAATGTTGACTCAGCGGATGTGATCATGGATCGCAGCACCGGGAGGTCGAAGGGATTCGGCTTTGTTGAGATGAGCGTTGACAGTGAGGGACAGGCGGCGATCGATGCCCTAAACGGCAAAGAGGTTGATGGTCGTAGTCTGAACGTGAACGTGGCGAA
>Ga0182021_10010312_pt1 | contig 11079 bp, 10 predicted proteins | sample 612E3MmetaG_FD_120493 | JGI IMG/M metagenome (GOLD analysis project Ga0182021, IMG submission 120493) | Permafrost microbial communities from Stordalen Mire, Sweden - 612E3M metaG (Illumina Assembly) | ecosystem: Environmental > Terrestrial > Soil > Wetlands > Permafrost | place: Sweden...
AATTGGATTTTATCAAACCATTTGAAGCACATAATATAACGGAGTTTATTCTGGAACCCGAAGGAGAAAACATGAAGCTCACATAGGCAATGCACGGACCCAGCCGATTCATTGGAAAGATCATGAGTGTTTTTTTCAGTATGGACCATATGATCGGGAAAGATTTCGAGACCGGACTTTCTAATTTAAAATCTCTCACGGAAAGGCAGCTGCATGAATAAGAACATTTTCAAAAGTATCAGAACCATCATGCCGCACGAGAGATGCTGAAGCAAGTTCGCAGCATCATTCGGCCTGTTTAAATTAAAAAAGGTAAAAACGAACAAATAATTAAATCACAGGAGGTCGACTTGAGAAAATTATCGGTATTCACTATCATTACACTGGACGGCTACTTCGAAGGGCCAAATAGAGATATCAACTGGCCTAAGCACGGCGCAGAAGAAAATGAATATGCTGTCGAGAATCTTCAATCAGGGAGCACGCTTCTTTTTGGAAGAGTGACATATGAGATGATGGCAAGTTACTGGCCGACACAGAATGCGATTAAAAATTCCCCAATGGTGGCTGAAGGAATGAATAATGCAGACAAGATAGTCTTTTCTAAAACGTTGAAAAAGGCCGAGTGGAACAATACGAGGGTGGTGAAGGATAATATTGTCGAAGAAGTAAAGAAAATGAAGCGGATGCCCGGGAAGGATATGACACTGATGGGCAGCGGAAGCATTTTAACCCAGTTTGCAGAACAGGGTTTGATCGATGAATTTCAGATCAGGGTGGATCCCATTGTTCTGGGCGATGGCACGCCAATATTCAAAAACATCAAGCGCAAGCTGAACCTGAAACTTACAATGACAAGAACATTTAAAAGCGGAGCGGTTCTTCATTGCTACCAGCCGATGGACTTCACTACGAGAGAATGAATCCGGCAATTCGTTAAAAGAAAATGAAAGGAGACTCCATGCAAAAAATCACGCCGTTCTTATGGTTCAACAATAACGCCGAAGAGGCGATGAATTTTTATGTTTCTATTTTTAAGAACTCAAAAATTGTCAGTGTCCGGCGTCAGGGAAAGAATGGGCCGGTCTTCACCGCAACATTCCAGCTTGAAGGGAAAAAATATTTTGTACTCAACGGGGGCCCGCAGTTCAAATTCACGGAAGCTATTTCATTCTTTGTGAACTGTGAGACGCAGAAAGAAGTGGATACGCTGTGGGCAAAACTTTCAGAAGGAGGAGAAATACAACAATGCGGCTGGCTGAAAGACAAATTCGGACTGTCATGGCAGATCATTCCTTCTATTCTCGGAAAGCTGCTTCAAGACAAAGATCCCGAGAAATCGAAAAGAGTTATGAATGCAATGCTTACGATGAAAAAGATTGATATAAAAGCTTTGAAGCAAGCGTATAAGCAATAAGTGAAATGTTACAAGTATATATTCCCATAATAAACAATCCTCGCTGTCTCGCAAGGCGGGCCTTTGAATAAGTTAATAGAGAAATCATCTTAAAACAAATCTAAAATAACGAAATAGAAAGGATATACAAAATGGAAAATATAAGTAATAAAAAAGAAATGACTCTTGCCACAAGATGGCAGGCGTGGAGTCCGTACTTGCACAGCCTCCTTCGCATCGCAGCCGCGATAATGTTCATCCTTACCGGTACAGTGATACTCTTCGCCTTTCCAATAGGAATGCCACCCAATGGCAGCACAGCCTCGTTGATGTCCCAGATAGGAATCGGAGGCATTCTTGAAACGTTCGGTGGCATTTTGATCCTCTTCGGCCTGTTCACGCGTCCCACGGCGTTCATTTTGTCAGGCGAGATGGCGGTTGCGTATTTCCAGTTTCACTTTCCTCAGAATGTCTGGCCGGTTGTAAACGGAGGAGTCAGTGCCGTTCTTTACTGTTTTCTCTGGCTCTATTTCTCCGCCGCTGGTGCGGGACCATGGAGCCTTGACGCGAAGCGGAAGAAGTGACTTCACATCAGCGTAGTGTTCTTTAGACAAGGAGATGAATCGGGAATCTATTGCATTTCCATTTTGTTTATAATCTATCATTGGATAAGGATCGTATGAAAACTTTTTTTATTCTCGGTAGTTGTATATTAATCCTCTGCTGTAATGCCCAAACGCTGCCCCCGGGCGTAAAAATGACGCCGCTCAAACAAACAAAACTTGTTCCGGTGAGACTTGTCGTTCCGGAACAGTTCAAAGACAAAATACACAGAGACCATGTACTCTACATTCCTGAAGGATATTCAGCCAAAGTATTCTATGCCGGAAGATTAGACAAACCGCGGTTTTTTGCTTGGGGGCCCGACAGTGTTCTTTATGTTGCAAACAAAAACAGCGGCGAAATTATTGCGCTGCCGGATAAAAATCATGACGGCGTTGCCGATACGGCGATCGTTGCAGCATCCGGATTTCATCTTTCTCATGACCTCGCATTTTATAACGGTGCTATGTACGTTGCCGAAGAACGACGTATCATAAAATGTATGGATAAAAATAATGACGGGATATACGAAACGAAAGAAGTGTTTATCGATTCTATTGCCGCAGGCGCCCGGCAGCCGGGAGGCGGGCACGATACACGCACCATCGTCTTCGATCCGGCAAAGAAAAAAATGTACCTCTCCATCGGTTCGTCATGCAATGTGTGCCGTGATGAGGAATATCGAGCAGTGATTGAAGAGTACAATGACGACGGGACAGGCCGCCATTTATTTGCTGCAGGCATCCGCAATGCAGTAGGGATGACATTGCATAACGGCCGGCTCTGGGCCGACAACAATGGCAGCGATTGGCAAGGAGAAGATATCCCTCCGGAATGGATCGATGTTGTGCGTGACGGCGGCTTTTACGGACATCCGTTTGCGTATGCGGACGGCATGTATTTCGATTTTCATGCCCACAAGGAATACACCGGCTTGCTTCCGTTGACAGCGGAAGATAGCGCACGTGTACGATCGATGGTACAACCCGCGGCGCTCGTTCAGGCGCACTCCGCGCCCATGGCAATTGAATTTTCCAATTCATCATTTCCGCCGCAATTTCGCAATGGGGCATTTGTTGCTTTTCGCGGTTCATGGAACCGCACTCTTCCCACCGGCTACAAAGTCGTTTTTTTTAAATTCCACAGCGACCATGATACAACTGCCGAGTACGTGACGGATGTAGTCACAGGATACCAACCGAAAAACACAGCATCTCAGGTAGTTATTTGGGGACGTCCTGTCGGGTTGGCGACAGACCTGCGCGGGAACCTCTATGTTGGTTCCGATGATATTACACAGTTCATTGCAATTATTTCTCCAGAAACCTCCGGGAAGAAATCCGCCAGATAACATTCGTTACTCTTTTCACATTTGCATCCGAAGGAATAAAACCATGAAAGAATTTATGCTGCTTATCCGAAACGAAATTGACCACCAGGCGGAATGGCCGTCTGAGCGGCATGGAGACTTCCTGAAGAAATGCGAGCTCTACATTGACAATCTAAAAAAAGAAGGGAAATTGATATCTGCGCAGCCGCTGGTGAGGGAAGGAAAAATAATTTCCGGCAGAAAAGGATCATGGAACGATGTGCCGTTCAATGAAACCAAAGAAGTGCAGGTAGGGTACTATCACATTCTTGCCGGCGACATGAACGAGGCTGTATCCATTGCAAAAGAAAATCCTGAATTCGAATTCGGTACGACTGCGCGAATAGAAGTCCGGCCCATAAAAACAAAAGAAGTAACAACCAACTATGTTTATCCTAAAACAAACAGTTGACAGGTGAAGCGGCAGGTATTGTATTTACCTGCAGATCAGCGAAGAAAATAAAATCATGATTTCAAAAAAAACAAGACCCGAAAGTATAGCCGAATATATTAAAGCGGCCCCCAAAGAAACTCAAAAGAAATTGCGCGAAATGCGTGCTTGTATTCGTACAGCTGCACCCGGAGCGGAGGAAAGTATGAAATGGGGGATGCCCACTTTCTCTTATCAGAGAATACTGGTCATATTTGCTGCGTTCAAACATCATATCGGTTTCTTCCCTACACCATCGGCAGTAAGAGCTTTCAAGAAAGATCTTTCAAAATTTAAGACCTCGAAAGGAACGATCCAGTTTCCACTGGAGAAGCCGCTGCCTCTCTCTTTGATCCGTAAGATCACCAAGTTCCGTGTTCGGGAGAGCCTTGAGAGAGATGGAAAATGGAAATCGTGAGCAGAAACGAATGAACGTGCGAAAGCACTTCGCCCCTACGAATGGGCTTGATACCCGCCCAATAAGACGGCGGATAATAATCAAGCCCCTACTTACAAACACGCCACTGTTCACTCTTCACTGTTTACTATTTACCATTCACTGTTTACCCTTCACAGTTTACTATTCACTCTTTACCATTCACTCTTCACAAGCTACGCCAGCATTCGAACAAGATTTTTTCTTGACGTACCCAATGCCAACAATGAGCGGACAAGTAAATCAAGCGATACCGAAGGGTCACTAAGTTCCATCTTTGCAACTCTCGACTGGCTGGACTTCAGCAGGCGGGCCAATTGTTCTTGCGTCATTTTCTTTTCCCGCCGGGTTTCCTGCAGTGTCTTACTTAATGCAAGTTTCAGTTCTACGTAAGCAGATTCTTCAGGTGAAAAGCTGAGGAATTCTTCTGCAGTGCCGACCTTCCATCCTTTCGATTCAAGGCGCTTTCTCTTTGCAGTATTCATATTCTTACTCCATCATGCAAATCTCAAAAACAGAGACCTACCAAAACACTCTTGTCATGCCCGCGGATTTTTAGCGGGCATCCAGAATTCTGGACTCCCCGCTTGCCATAGCACACTTTGTACGGCGGGCAGGCCGATTGAAACATTCGGGAGTGACAACATATGTCAAATTTGACATACTGTCAAGACCCAACGGGCGAAACCACTTCGCCCCTACGACTCTTTACTCTTCACTGTTCACTATTCACCGCTTTTACTTCCTTGCTTCTCTTTTCAAAAACTCCTACACTTTGTTCAGGAGGAATGAACATGGACCAACCGGTACTATCCGATAAAACACAATTTCCCACCGAAGAAATAATCTTTTCGCATCTCGGAAAAACTAAGGATATCTGGATAGCTTTTTTTGAATATCTTCATGAGAACCATCCCGACATTATTCCAGAGTGGCGGTATTACAACGACGGGAAAAGCTGGCTGATGAAGAATACACGGAAGAAAAAGACGGTCTTCTGGTTGTCTGTTCAAAAAGGATTTTTCAGAACCACTTTTTACTTTACCGACAGAGCAGCAAAAGCAATTGCGGGCAGCAGCATTCCCGTGGAAATGAAAAAGCAGTTCAAGGAAGGAAAACAGTACGGTAAAATCCGGGGGCTGACGGTTTTATTTAAGTATAAAAAAGATATCGAGACTGCCAAAGCGCTCTTAGCAATTAAATTGAGCATTAAATAAAAGAGTAAAAATAAACTGACAGAACTGTAAAATATCTGTTATATGAATTAGGTAAAGCGGTAGTGCAGTTTTACAAATGTTATTTGAAATTGTACCAATATAAATTCTAATAGACAAAGAATAGTATATGTCATCAACAAGACTTGAAATCACGCTTCGGCCACTCAAATTTGCTTTGATTGTTAATCCACATGATCAAAAATCAATTCTCGAAGCAATTCAATTGAACAGTTTTTTATGGGGTGGAACCTACAATCTAATCATTCCAAAGTTCAATAAAATCCCTAAAAATTGGGAACATCCGCTCAGTAAGAGCCAGACGGCTTCTTCTATATTTGCCGGGTACGTAGATAATTTCGATCCTGATTTTCTAGTTCCAATCCGACTTGATGATTTCGACAAATCCTCTTTTGCAAATCGCAGGATTGTCTCACTAAATGAAATAGTCAGTGGAGCCCGCAGTAGTGGAATCCCCGGTATGGGTGTAGGACTTTTTGAAATTCTACGTTCATTTATTAGATCAGAGTTAAAATATATCCGGAAGGATCCTCTGCACTTTAGAATCCCAGAGCATAATGGCAAATACAAATTGTTTTTCTCTAGTGTTTTCGGAACTCTCGCACCTGATCAATCTGATTTCTTTCACAAACATTTCGATAAGGAATTGAATGCAGAATGGTTAGAATGTGACTTCTCTAACTTTGCAACCTTCTTTAAGGGGGATAATCTCTTTCTCAGACGTCTCACAAGTCATCAACTGAAAGTAAACAGACACAATGGATGGAATCGAGGCATCTGTATTTTTCACTTTGACGCAACGAAAACACTTGATATAATCGATTACTGGAATCTACGAGCAATAGGTTGGGATGTAATGCCAGTTCCAATCCAAGCTGATCTGACAGGTGATCTTAAAGAGAGCACCCTCTCATTTATCAAGGAGAATTACATACAAGATCGCAATAATCCGAATATCTATCACAATGTGTCATTGATAAAGAGCAGATCACTTAGCGATGAAGACACAAAATCTTTCGTTGAAGCATTAGATTTACCTAAACCATTGTCCCCGCATAGAAGTTACATAAACTATCTCTCTTATCCTCGAATGTGGGATGAGTGGGCACGTAGCCGTGATGGAGTGGAATGTTGTGATTTGGAAGCAGGAAAATCAAAAACTGAGCTTCCTGACACACAGCAAGAACTCAGTTTTACAACGGTAGATCCAAAGTTCATGTTGACCAACATACACTCTGCCGAGCCTCGTTTCGCCAATAAAGTTGAAATACGGACATATGGCGATCGAGAACTTGTTGCAGAGGTTATCCCAGAATGTGACAACACCATGACTTCGGCCATTGGTGGTTTTGGAATTCGAGAATGGCGATTTGCAAAGAAATCCATTGTGTATCTATCTCACTATCGAGATTGGTCAGTGAATTTACGTCAGCCTCTTGCGGAGAAAGTTATTTCAGCATGGCTGAAAACGAAGAACGTGGAAACGACTCTTTCTCCTGCGGGATTAATAGCAAAACAAATGCTTTTTCAACTTAAAGGCACATTTGGAATAAATTGGCTTTCCAACGAATTACTTGTTCAATTTCTTATCAAGATGTCTAACGGCAAATCTATACTGAAAGATACCTTCTTTGCAGAATTCGGCAAGATTGCTCAAGCAGAAAAATACAAATCCGATGTTAAAAGGATGCTTGAGGGTCTCATGAAGACCGAAATGTTTCGTCTTGGGTTCGAGCTCCAATGTCCCACATGCACCCAATTCTCTTGGTATTCCATAGAAGTCATCAGATATCAGGTGCAATGCGAAAAATGTCTCTCGAAGTTTGACATTCCATCTCATTCGCCTAACGACATAAAATGGTCGTATAGAACATTCGGACCATTCAGCTTGCCTAGTCAATCAGTCGGAGTCTATCCTGTTTTATTAACTCTAAGATTCTTTGCTCGCGTACTTGATGGGGCTACTACTCCTCTTTTATCATCTGAATTTCGTCATCTTAATGGTATTATTGAAGTTGACCTTACCCTTCTTTTCCGCGAGTCAAGATTCTGGAATGACAAAACTGAAATGATATTTTGTGAATGCAAGGCATATAACAAATTTGAAAAGAATGACATCAACCGGTTGAGAGTGCTTGCGCGTCAATTTCCTGGTGCTTTTCTTGTTCTCAGCACATTCCGTAAGAGTCTAACAGACTCAGAGAAAAGATTGGTGCGCGGCCTTGCTAGTACTGGCAGAAAATACTGGAAGGCCGACCGCCCATATAATCCTGTTCTCATTTTAACTGGAACTGAGTTGTTTTCGAATTGGGGTCCACCATCTTGTTGGAAGGATGCAGGCGGATCCCATGCTGTCTTTGCAGAGAAACAGCAAGCTTGGCAAGACTTGTTATCTCTCTGCGATGCAACTCAACAGCTATACTTGGATATGAAACCTTGGCATGAGTGGCTACAAGAACAGTGGAATAAACGTTCGATCTCAAAGCATGCTGTAGAACCAGAAGCAACTATTTAAGAGCATGTGTACAACTTCACATAGCGCACACAAAAATGCTGTACACAATTATCTATATAAAATCCAACACCCTACAGCTTCACTCCTCCTAACCTCAGCGAGTTCGTCACTACACTTTAAGATTGTAGATTTAAGATGGTAGAAGGTAGAATAATGACTTATGCCTTATTAAATTCTTTTATACAAGCCCGCGAAATCGATAGAAGTAAGCTGGGCTAAAGCAAGAGAGTACTTATTATATCCGATTGATACCTTCTAAACACATTGCTCATTATATCCTGAATCCGAACTCCACCTTGCGATAACACATTTCGATTTCGCTGGTGTTTCTTTCTGTCGCTTTCTTTGCACATTCAAAGAAAGCGACGAAAAATTTTTTATAAATATTCTCAGACATGGATACCACACCAGAATCATCCGGGTATTACGATTTCCCTGGGGAGTCTTTTCTGTCCGGGCGCAATGCATTGCGCCCCTACAAAAGAATCGATGACGGCAAAACATCGCCTTTGAGCATGCCCAGAAAAGAATAATCGAACCCCCGCTGACATAGGTCTGCGTATACATGTGGTATGCTAACGCATACCTTCATCATACGCTCCCTTAATGAAAGGGGGGATACAAGGGGGTTGGAAGAAGACCGGGGGGTTAAAAAGGCATGACAAAATATTTACCTCATTCACAAACTCCGTTTAGGAACGGACAGTGTTGAAGCTCTGTTTCAAAGCAGAAGTGGAAGCGAAGCTTCCGTCAGCAGCGTTCCCAAGCCGAGCTTGGGAACGAGAAGACTCTCCATGTTACTCCCGATGCGAGATTTGCTCTGAATGTTCCTTCGCTTCGTGTTCTAAATTCTTTAATCCTTCCTTGCTGTAGGCAATCCGGGTTATCGTAACAAACAACACGGGGACGATGAATATAGCCAGCATCGTCGCCGCCAGCATCCCGCCAAGCACAGTCCAGCCGATAGTGGATCTCGCCTGGGCACCGGCGCCTGCAGCAAACGCCAGCGGTGAAACACCGAGAATAAATGCCATGGACGTCATAAGAATGGGGCGCAGTCTCAGCTTCACCGCTTCAAGTGTCGCTTCGATCAGGTTCATCCCGTTGTCGACCCGTGCTTTTCCGAATTCCACAATAAGGATTGCGTTCTTTGCCGCCAGCCCGATCAATGTGATCAATCCGATCTGCGCGTAGATGTTGTTGCTCAGGTGCGGAAGAAACGTGAGCGTCAGAATGGCGCCGAACGCACCGATAGGGACTGCAAGGAGGACCGCGAAAGGAACGGACCAGCTTTCATACAGCGCCGTCAGAAACAGGAACACAAAAACGATGGATAGAATAAATATTGTTGTCGTACTGCTGCCGGCATTAATTTCTTCGCGGCTGAGTCCAGAAAATTCGTACCCGTACCCGGCAGGAAGAACATCCGCCGCCACTTCGCGCAGCGCCTCAATCGCCTGTCCGCTGCTGTATCCTTCTCCCGCGCTGCCGTTGATCTCTGCCGTGCGGAATAAATTGTAGTGTGTAATGAGCGGAGCGTTTTCGACAACTTTATAACTGATCAGCGTTCCGAGCGGGATCATCATTCCTGATGAGTTCTTCACGTAATACTTGGACAGGTTTTGAATATTCGTCCGGAAGGAAGTGTCCGCCTGCGCCACCACATGGAAATTCCGTCCGTAGATCGTGAAATCGTTCACGTAACGGCTGCCGAGGTACGTCTGAAGCGTTGAATAAACATCTGATATGGAAAGTCCCAGCTTCTTGCACTTTTCCCTATCGACATCCACTTGATATCCCGGCGTGTGCGCGCTGAAGAAAGAGAACACGCGGCTGAGTTCGGGGCGTTTATTCGCCGCCGCTACAAATGTCTGCACGGTTTTTTCAAATTGTTTGATGTCGTCCGTGCTTTCGTGCTGCTCGAGTTCGAATGTGAAGCCGCCCGTTTGCCCGAGGCCGGGAATTGCCGGAGGCGAGATGACGATGACGTTCGCGCTTTTGATGGCGGAGAATTTCTGCTGCAATGTTGCGATCAGCGAACTCAATTGCAGTGACTGCTCTTTCCGGTCGTCCCATTGTTTCAATTGGACGAAAATGGTGCCGCTGTTCGATTTGGTGGCAAACGTTACCACATTCAATCCGCCCAGCGCAGCGAAGTGGGCAATGCCCGGCGTCTCTTGAAGGATGCCCATCATCGTGTTCAACACATCAAGGCTTCTGGTTGTCGATGAAGCTTCAGGCAATTCAAATGTGACGTACAACCGTCCTTCATCTTCCGTTGGAATGAAACCGGTCGGCTTGCTTTTGAACAGTATCGCAGTCCCTAAGTAGAGAATGGCAAGCAGGATGAGTGCGTACTTAGCCAAACGAATCCATGTTTTAACGCTGTTGGTATAAGAATTCGTTGTCCTCTCAAACCATTCGTTGAAGCGGAGGAAGAACTTATTCAAACCTTTCGCCTTGACGCCAACACGCGATGGTTTTAAAAGAAGAGTGCACAGAGCCGGCGTCAACGACAATGCAACGAAAGCCGAAATGAGAACCGAAATCGCTATCGTGATGGCGAACTGCTGATACAAGCGTCCGACGATACCGGGAATGAATCCCACCGGGATGAAAACCGCAGCGAGGATTAAAGCTATGGCGACAACGGGCCCTGAAATATCCTGCATTGCCTTGATCGTTGCTTCCTTCGGAGAAAATTTTTCCCGGTCGATATAATGCTGTGTCGCCTCGACAACAATGATGGCGTCGTCCACGACAATGCCGATCGCCAGGACGAAGCCGAACATAGTCAACGTGTTGATCGTGAAGCCCAGCGGAACAAAAAAAGCAAACGTCCCGATAAGCGAAACGGGAATCGCCAGCACCGGAATGAGAGTCGCACGCCAGCTTTGAAGGAACAGGAAGACGACGAGCACAACCAGTCCAAGAGCCTCGATCAACGTCAGGACGACTTCTTCGATCGACACTTTCACTACAGAGACTGCTTCAAACGGCACGACGTAGTCGACATCCTTGGGAAAGGATTTCTTCAAAGTTTCCATCGCTTTGTAGATTCCGCCCGCAACATCGAGAGCATTGCTCCCCGGCGC
>Ga0182021_10010313_pt1 | contig 11078 bp, 12 predicted proteins | sample 612E3MmetaG_FD_120493 | JGI IMG/M metagenome (GOLD analysis project Ga0182021, IMG submission 120493) | Permafrost microbial communities from Stordalen Mire, Sweden - 612E3M metaG (Illumina Assembly) | ecosystem: Environmental > Terrestrial > Soil > Wetlands > Permafrost | place: Sweden...
GGGCTTTATGGAACAAAAAATTATAACGAAGCCTTAGATGTTATGGAAAATGTTGTGAGATCTGTTAAGGAATTTGATGATAATGCAGTTGTAGTAGCATCAGGATATGCAGATGCTCACAGGATAGGTGCAGTAGGCCCTATGGAAATACCTAAAATTGCAGCAGATTCTGGTGCTGACCTTGCAATGGTAGATACCGCTGTAAAAGATGGGAAAACACTTTTCGATTTCATGGATCAAGATAAGCTTGAGGAATTTAACAGCATGATACATGACTATGGACTTAAATCTGCACTGGCAGGTTCAATTAAAAAAGAACAACTCCATTTATTATACGAAATTGGTTGTGATATTGTTGGCATAAGAGGAGCAGCATGCACCGGCGGCGACAGAAATAAGGGAAGTATTAACCGTAATGCTGTTCATGAATTGAAGAATATGATAGAAAACTTTTAAAGTGTTAAAACCCAATATTAAAGAAATTTAAAAAAAATTATTTTCAGGATATTCTAAGAATCCCGAAAAAAAATGGTTTGATAAATGTCAAGTCAACAACAATTTTTTTTTAAACAACCTTTTTTAGGGTTGGAGGTATTTATATGTTCTCTGAAAAGTTAAATAATGCACCATTAGGGTATACATTTGACGATTTTTTGATGTTACCATCAGTATCGTCTGTTGAACCGAAGGACGTTGAAACTACGACCCAAATTTCAAGAAATCATAGGATAAACATTCCAATAATCAGTTCTGCTATGGACACTGTTACAGAGTCAGAAATGGCAATAGCCCTTGCACAGGAAGGGGGTTTAGGTGTAATACATCGAAATATGAACATAAGTGAGCAGGTTAATGAAATAAAGAAGGTAAAAAGGTCAGGAGACCTTACAATAAGAGATGTAATTACCATTGATCCAGATTCTTCTATTAAGGAAGCACAGGAGATTATGGATGAGGAAGAAATAAGCGGCCTCCCTGTAGTAAAGGAAGGGATTGTTGTTGGAATAATAAGCAGGAGAGATGTAAAACCTATTCTTAATTCTGATCCTCATGGTAAGGTAATGGATATAATGACAGAAGATGTAGTCACAGTTTCAGAATCCACAACCCCTGAAGAGGCAATGGATATTGCCTATGAAAACAAAGTTGAAAGGTTGCCTGTTGTAGAGGATGGATTTATTGTGGGCATATTAACCATGAGGGATATTCTTGAACGAAAAAATTTCCCAAATGCATCCCGTGATAATAAGGGCCGGTTCAAGGTTGCAGCGGCAACTGGACCATTCGACCTGGATCGTGCCATGGCACTTGATGATGCAGGAGCAGACATCATTGCAGTGGACTGTGCTCATGCCCATAAACCTAGTATAGTAAAATTCGCTAAGACCATGAATGAGAATATAGATGCAGATCTTCTAGTTGGTAACATTGCAACAAGCCAGGCAGCCGAAGATCTCTTGGCAGCAGAGGTTGACGGTCTGAAAGTGGGTATAGGTCCGGGATCCATATGCACAACCAGAATAATTGCAGGAGTTGGAGTACCACAGTTAACAGCTATATCTAGTGTTGCAGATGTTGCTAAGGATTATGATGTCACTGTTATAGCAGATGGTGGATTAAGATATTCCGGTGATGTTGCCAAAGCACTTGCAGTTGGTGCGGATGCTGTTATGCTCGGAAGTCTTCTCGCTGGAACGTATGAATCACCTGGTGAAGTGGTAATAATGAATGGAAGAAAGTTCAAACAGTACCGTGGAATGGGTTCATTAGGAGCAATGACAGGAGGAGTTGGAGCTGGAACTGACCGTTACTTCCAGGAAGTTAAGGGGCCAATGAAACACGCTAAACTTGTGCCAGAAGGGGTTGAAGGGGTTGTTCCTTACAAAGGACTCGCAAATGAAATATTATTCCAATTAATTGGCGGAATTAAAGCTTCAATGGGTTACTGCGGTGCAAACAGCATTAAAGATATGCAGAAGAAGGCTAAATTCGTGAAAATAACACTTAGTGGAATGACAGAGAGCCATCCACACGATCTCATGATAACCAATGAAAGTCCTAACTACCCAACAACAAGATTAATATAGATAATTTCTATTTTTCATCTTTTGACTATCCAAAAAAAATTATATTTTTGATGATGAAAATGAACTCATTTATAGTACTTTGTGGGGGAAAGAGCAAACGTATGGGTCAGGATAAGGGATCAATGAGTCTAAATGGAAGACCCATGATTCTATATATATTAAAAACAATATCCCATTTTGCAGATGAAATTGTGCTTATTTTAAGGGATGATAAACAGTCAGATGAATATAAAAAATTATTCAAAAATCAAATTCTCATAAATAATATTAACATTAAAATCTTTACAGACACTGTAAAGGATCAGGGACCTCTTGGAGGAATTTTTTCTGGGCTACAACATGTTGTTTCAAATCAGGCAATGGTTCTTCCGTGTGATTCACCATTCGTTTCTGAGTTCTTTATAAAAAGGATGCTGGAATTGTCAAAGAGCACTGCTTATGAATCATTTGTTCCAAAGTGGTCTGACGGTAGATTAGAACCTTTACACTCTATCTATAAAAAAGATACTCAGGATATCATCCAAAAACTTCTTGAAGAAGATATATTAGATGTTAAAAGCTATATAAATAAATTAAATGTAAAATTTATTGATGTTGAATCTCTCGATCCTACTGGTAGAAGTTTTTTTAATATAAACCAAAATAAGGATATTCCTAATGATTTGGATGTTAAAAAATAATTTAAGACATTATGACCCGATCAAATACATTTAAATAGTAGTATTTTAAATTTGGAATGGATATTATTGGTGATTACTATGCTCACTTTTGAAACTGCTCTGGCTGAAGATGCATGGAAAAACATTCTTAAACTTATTATGGAACAGGGTGATGAGGTAAAAGATGAACATGATCTTGTTATTAGGGAACTTCTGAATGTAATTGTAACTGTTCAGGATCCTGCTAATTCAAAACCACCAGAAGGCTATTCATCCGTTGAAAAATTCAGAAGGTATGAAAAACAATTTTTAGATGTTGAAAATCATGTTGATGGTATAAATTATGGGAAAAGATTGAGGGAGCACTTTGGATTTAAATTGGGTAAAAATATTTACAGCGTGAAGGTTGATCAAGTTGAATCTGTTTTAAACAGACTTAAAAAATGCGAAACAACTCGTAGAGCTACATTGACAGTATTTGATCCCTCAATAGATCAGTATCAAGATGAAATTCCAACCATGATCATGATGGACTTTAAAATTCGTAAAAACAGATTGTATACTACTGCTGTATGGAGAAGTCATGATATTTACAAAACATGGATTCCCAACTTTTTCGGTCTCAAGGGGCTTTCAAAATATCTTACAGAAAATTTAGGAATTAAAATAGGACCAATAATAGTTCATTCTGTTAGTGCATACGTATACAAATCAAATTTCAATGATGTAGAAAAGATAATTAATGAATAGATTGTAACTAACTTCGAACATTAAAAATAGTACTGTTAGAGATTTTTTTTAACCAGAAAATTTTATTGGATATTTTTTTATCGCGGATTTAAAATTTCATGATGCAATTAACATCCGCTGATCTTCCAATTTCCACTATTTCTGGATTACGGCCCATTTCAAGTAGAAACTTATTTGCAGTTTCTATCATGTCGACATATACACTTTTACTTATTTTACAACCGTCAACAATTGTATAGGCAGGCATTTCTCCGTTCAACTTTTTGAACTCAATTACCTTTTCCACCATTTTTCTATACTGTTTGAGAGTTAACCTCTCCATTAAATCAACCACATTTAGTTTTTTTATAGTATGAAACTAACCCTATAAATATTTTGCGAAATAAAGTACACTTTAACATTATTTAATTGTGATTAGAATGTATTTGGTAAACCACATTGATCCCCTCGGAATCATTCATCTTGAATTTCTACAGTTGCGTATGGATCAAATGGATTTGTTCTCATTGCCAAAGAGAAAAGGTAAGGGTAGTTCTTCATTAAATGTTCCATGTATGCAATCCATTCGTATATCAATATGTTGTATGCCCTTTCTGTGTCAAATTTAAGGTGTTGATAGTCAGCTTTAGGCAGATGATTTACATCTTTTCTTTTATCAAGCTCCTCAGCAAGATGAAAAACTGCATTTAAAAGTTCGGTGAAAGTTTCATGCTCAAGAAGATTGGGATTTTCAAGCAGAGCCAGCAAAAATCTTCTTTTATCTTTTAAAAAAATTCTGCTTTCATTTAAGAATTCCAGTGAAACAGGGTCATCTCCCCGGATATTGAGGACGTATTTCCGGTTAGTGATGGTATTTTTAACCTTGATAAAATCTACTTCAGCCCAATTTGAATTTATAAGAAGTATTTGGCTGATCTTTTTAGATTTAGAATCGAATTTAGATATTTCACTCAATAAATCGGTTCCTACCTCACTGAAGAATACTCCAATAACCATGTTGAGTTTTTCAAGTAAAACAGTTTTTTCGCGTTGACTAATTGCAGTTTCTATAACAAGGACTACCAGTAAAACTTCTATAGGGAGAAATGCAAGGTCTATTCCGAAGTAAAACAGTTCTGTTCTTGGTTCTAAATAAATGAAATACTGAATAAGGTATAGTACCATTGCAGTAAATATTAGTAAAATAGCTATTTTTCCTCGCCAACCTATTTTTTCCATAAATTTCATTTTTTCCCTTCAAGTTATTGTGATTACATGTTATTCAGGTTCAGCACTGTTCTCTGAATTTTATAAAATAATATGTTTATAACTTTTATAGAACTGTCTAGAAATTGATAAGCCATTATTTAAAATTTTAATATAATAATCAAATATCTTTCTTGGCAGAGATTATGGTAATTGGATTTCTTGCTAACATCATAGTTCCTCTTTCAGTTGTTTCCCCCTTAGAAATAGCCACATTTACAACATCTGGGATTAAATACAAATCTTTAAGGGTATTAACTGCTTCTAAACTGGTTTCAAGGAGTATTGCTGTTACAATAATTCTACCGCCATTGTTGAGTTTTTCGTATCCTTTTTTTATTATAAGGGGCAGTTTACCACTGCTTCCACCAATTACTAGTATATCAAAGTTTTCAAGTTTATCTAGAATATTAAGACCATCACCTTCTATTACTTCAACATTTTCTTTTACATGGTGTTTTTCAAGATTTTTTATGGTTGTTTCAACTGCCTTATGATTTAAATCAATTGAGTAAACTGTCTTAGCCCTTTTAGCAAATTCTACTGTAAGCCCCCCTGTTCCGCATCCAATGTCTACAACCACATCTTCACTTTTTACACTGGATTTGCAGATCACCAGGCATCTTATTTCTTCTTTGGTTGGACCTGGAACATCGGGGATTTTAATAAAATTTTGGTCATTGATCATTACATTTCCCCGGTCCATCTTTCAAACAAGCTGTTGTCTATTCCAAGTACATCTAATATCTTTCCAACTATGAAGTCAACTACTTCTTCGGTACTTTGTGGTATATGGTAAAATCCGGGCATTGCAGGGAGTATTATTCCTCCCTCGTTGCTTATCTTGAGCATATTTTCTAGATGTACAGATCTCAGTGGGGTTTCTCTTGGAACTAAAACAAGTTTTCTTCTTTCTTTAAGAGTTACATCAGCAGATCTTGTTACTGCATTGTTTGCATATCCATTTGCTATTGCTGAGAGGGTTTTCATAGTACAAGGTACAATTACCATGGAATCGAATCGGAACGATCCACTGTTAATGGATGATGTAAGGTCTTTTGGAAGGTAATATTTTGATGCAAGATTTTTCATTTCATCTTCTTTAATTCCCAGTTCATATTCGAGTATTATTTTAGCAGGATCAGTAATTACCAGTGCAGTTTTTTCTCCTAGATCATTTAAAACTTCAAGAAGCCTTTTACCATAAACTACACCGCTTGCACCTGTAATTGCTACTACTATCATTTTTTCACATCTTTATACTTATAGAACCATTTATTGATTAAAAATATTAATAAAATTTTATTCTGGTATTTCAACATAGTTTTCGAAATTAAATCCCTTTGCATTTTTTGAATGTTCTTCTGGTAAGTACACACACAAGTCTGCATGATTAAATCGTGCATCTCTGAGTGTTCTTACAATGGTTGATATATCACTCAGGTTAACAAGGTCTCCGTTGGATGAAACATGAGTTTTCATCTCATCAAAGGATGGATAATCTGGCACATCTATAATTACATACTCCTTTGGTATATCTAGTTCTTCGGATATTTCCTGTTCGAATGATTTAATTTTTTCTGGTTCAATTTTAAAAACAGCATTTGGATTTTTTAATTCGTCAAGTTTAAGGGAAAAAACTGTTTTAAAAAGTTTTCTGTTGTCCAGCTTGTGCATCATATCTCCAACAAAACCCTTTTGATAACGTGCTGTTATAATTATATCTAAATCATCGTATTTGTAGATTTTTTCAGGATTAATATATTCCTCTTTAAAGAGCTGATTTAAGCAGCGCCTGAACATGGAATTTATAATACGTGTTGTATGATGTTGATATACGCTGGGATACATGAAGTACCTTGCAAGCAACATGGATTCGGCTGCCTGCACCCCTTTAGCTTTTAGAATAAGGTTATTTTCAAGCTTCATATTATGTATCAATCTTTCAACATCAATAACTCCATATGCCACACCTGTGTAATAGGAATCCCTTAATAAATAGTCCATCCTATCAACGTCAAGATCTCCAGATATTATTTGGCCAAGTGAACCTTCACCGCTGATTAAATTAATTATTTCCCTTGGATCAAATTTTTCAGAGAGTATTTCAGATAGTTCTGATTCAAGTATAAGTTGGGATGTCAGTTCCTCATGGGATTTTTCAAGAACAGCCTCTGATACATGTGAAAATGGGCCATGTCCTGCATCATGAAGAATAGCGCACACACGTAGCATTTCTCTCTGTTCACTGCTAAGATTAAGGCCATATGCAAGTCTTGATGCTAGGTACATTGAACCTATGGAATGTTCAAATCGTGTGTGGTTGGCACCGGGATAAACAAGATAAGTAAAACCTAGCTGTTTAATACGTCTTAATCTTTGAATCTGGGGAGTGTCGATTAATTTGACCTCAAATTCGTTCAGTTGAAGGTTACCATGGAGGCTATCCCTTATAAATTTCATTCAACCACCTGACATTATGATGTTAGTGCCCTCTTTTGTGTGGTCCTCTTTTTTAAAGTTAAGCTCGTATTTAACACGTTCAATAACATCATTCAATGCAGCCTTAGTTTCTTGTCTATGGGCTCCGGCCACAACTGCTAGAAAAAGGGGATCACCAGGAATGAATTGACCTATGTAATGGACAACTGAAATCTCAAATACTCCATGTTTTTCCTTGATGTCTTTTACAATTTCTTGGAGTTCCTTTTCAGTTTCTTCAATATCAGGAGTGTTAAGATCCATTTTCAATGTTTCTTTATGCACTTCCCTGCCTCGAACAATTCCTTCAAATGAAAATATAGCACCGCATTCAGCGATCTTCGAACTTTCTTTGACCCAATCCATTAAATCGCAGATTTTAATTGTCTCGGCATTTTTTTTTACAATTCTTACAGTCATATTACCACATATTCCCTGGATTAATAATTTCCTTCGATTATTAAATTTACAATTTATCTAATATGTTTGTTCATTTACTTCCTTTACAGATAAATTTTTTATTCTCGAAACCCCTTCTATTTCTTTTATGACTTCAAAAACAGATTTTGGAACCAGGGATTCCCAGTCATCTCCTTCAAGCATCCTCTTTCTGACTTCTGTCCCTGAATAAACTTCTCTGTTGTAAAGTGGTGGAACTGTTACTTGATATCCGCTCTCAATAAATAATTGCTTTACCAATGAGTTTCCAGAGTATACCTGTTTAAATGGGGGTGTGATCATCTTCACATGTGCAACCCATACAGAGTTACATGCAACATCCTGAATTGGTATGATGTAATATTTTGAGGCAGGTATATTGTACTCTGTGAGTGCTTTTGTTAACATCATAACCCTTTCACCTGCTGTGAATGGATCTTTGATTGTATGGCTTAACTGAGCACTTCCTATGCCTATGATTACTTCATCAACATCTTCCAGTATTCTTTTTATAACTTCTATATGTCCGTCATGAACTGGCTGCATTCTTCCAACGAGTAATCCCCTCATTGTACCACCTTTTTATTATATTCTATATTTACAAACAATTAATAATCGATATGTATATTGTTACTTTAATAATGATTATATTTTTCAATCAAAATAATACTTTTAAATAAAATTTTTTATTAATTATAATTGTATGTTAATTTAAAATTTTGATCCAAAATTAGATAAACAATTCAAATTACCATTCCTTGGTTTTAATGGTGAATGAACAGTGGTTATCACCCATTGCATAACATTTAGTTTCGTTTACAACAAGTTCGTCTTTGAAATGTAGAGAAAATACTGCTTTCAATATCCCTGAGTCAAATGCACAGGCAGGCCTTCCTATTGGCGGTAGGCTTTGACATTCGAAACAATCAGAAACATCTATGGTTAGTGGTTCAAATTGTTTAACTTTTACGTGACCTAGGTTGTGTGTTTCCCAGAATAATCCTATATTTTCTGCTAATTTGTTTATATCAGGATCTTTAACCTTTTTATATAGAGTTTCTCCTACTTTGACACCTGCTTCGTATAGAATTGGGTCGATATCTATTCCCTGTCTTATAAGGGATACACGAATTGTGTGGAATATGAGTCGGAAAAATTCGTATGGATCATCTTTGCTTTCAACGTAGCTTGCTACAAATTCTTCAATATTTTCTGTTACATCTGTTTTACCGGATAATTTACCCAGATATTCTGATTTAATAAAAAATATTTTTTTACGTGCATCTTGTGGATCTATTTTAGAACCTATGATGCCTTCATTAACCATTCTTCTAAGGTGTACCGATACTGTTGATTTTGCCTTTCCAGAAAGTGAAACTATCTGATCAAAACTTAGTTCTCCCTTTCTTAGCATTGATAATATTTTAACTCTAACTGGACTGTTGATAGCGTAGATACCTTCAGATGTTGAGAACAATTCTATCTGCATATCCTTTAAAGGTTCCCTTTTATCCATCTTTTTCACTTCGTTAATTAATTACTGACTTTGTTTTCACTGGGGATATTATGATAATAGTAACATATAAATACTCTTGTTCGTATATAAAAGAACATTCGTTTGTAAACGAACAGTAAATATTCGTTTTTTTAAACGAACATAAAATTTTTGGAGGAGAAAGAATATGCCAAAAAAATTGGATATGTTTTGTTATCAGTGTTCTCAAACAGCATTTGAAACTGGATGTACTGTTAAAGGAGTTTGCGGAAAGGAAGCTACAGTAGCAAGACTTCAGGACAACCTATTATTTTCAATGAAAGGAATATCAGCCTATCTTTATCATGCAAGGGAATTAGGATACACAGACCCGGAAGTAGATGAATTCCTTGAGAAGGGATTTTATTCGACCTTAACCAACGTAAATTTTGATGCCGGAGAGTTTGTTAAACTAGCAAAAGAATCAGGCATGATGAATATTAAGGCAATGCAATTATTAAAAAAAGCTCACATAGAAACTTATGGAGAACCAACACCTACTGAAGTAAAAGTGGGTTCTGTAAATGGTAAAGGAATTATTGCAACCGGCCACAGTATGAAAGCCCTAGAAGAATTACTGAAACAATCAGAAGGAACAGGTATAAACGTGTACACCCATTCAGAACTCTTACCTGCCCATGGATACCCAGGACTCAGAAAGTACAAACACTTGGCAGGACAGATAGGTGGGCCATGGTTTGATCAGAAGAAAACCTTCTCAAAATATCCTGCTGCAATTGTTGGAACATCAAACTGTGTACTAATACCTAAAGACGATTATAAAGAGAGAATGTTCACTGTTGGAGTTGCACAACTACCAGGAGTCAAACACATAGAAGAATACAACTTCGCCCCGGTTATAGAAATGGCAAAATCGTTACCAGATCTTGAGGAAGAACCAAGAGAAACAGTTCTTACTACTGGATTCGGTGCTTCAACTATACTATCCCTTACAGGAAAGATCAAAGAGCTAGTGGAAGCAGGTAAAATTAAACACTTCTTTGTTGTTGGAGGATGTGACTCACCTAAACCACAGGCAACCTACTACACAGAATTTGTTAAAAACCTCCCTGAAGACACAATTGTACTGACTTTAGCATGCGGAAAGTACAGATTTAATGAAATGGAACTGGGAGATATTGAGGGTGTGCCAAGGTTAATAGATCTTGGTCAGTGTAACGATGCTATAGTTGGAATAGATGTTGTTGTTGCTTTATCTGATCTCTTTGGAATGGAAATTAACGACCTACCTCTTACCTTTGTTTTAAGCTGGATGGAACAGAAGGCTGCAGCAATACTATGGAGTCTACTTGCACTGGACATTAAAAATATGTATTTAGGTCCAATAATACCAGGATGGGTTAATGAAGATATATTAAATGTCTTAGTTGAAAATTATGGTTTAACACCAATTGGAGACCCTAAAGAAGATATTAAAAAAATGTTAGGTTAAATTGAAATTTATTTAACCTTTACTATTTTTTTTAAATTAAAAACCATTTTTATCCTATTGTTGGAGAATACCCCATCTGTAAGGGTGGGGATGAATCCAACCTGAAATTGAATTAATTAAGTATAAATATTAAATTAACAATTTATAATAAATATGTTAAGAGCATTTAAGTATCGTATGTATCCTAATCAGGAGCAGAAAGATATTTTTAGTAAATATTTTGGTGCTGTTCGATTCGTCTATAATTGGGGATTAGAACAGAAAATCCGAACATATAAAGAAACAGATAAATCAATTAGTCGTTTCAATCTTAACAAAGAATTAGTAAATCTTAAAAAAGATAATATATGGTTAAATGAAGTATATAGTCAATCATTACAAGGCGCTACATTGAATCTTGAAGATTCATTCACACGATTCCATCGTAAACA
>Ga0182021_10010314_pt1 | contig 11078 bp, 7 predicted proteins | sample 612E3MmetaG_FD_120493 | JGI IMG/M metagenome (GOLD analysis project Ga0182021, IMG submission 120493) | Permafrost microbial communities from Stordalen Mire, Sweden - 612E3M metaG (Illumina Assembly) | ecosystem: Environmental > Terrestrial > Soil > Wetlands > Permafrost | place: Sweden...
CCGAATCGCTCCAGCTGAATTCCCTCTCCAGGTCGCCTTTCAGCAGGCTCAGCACCTGTCGGTCGAGGTAATTGACCGTCGTGGCGAAGAAGAGCAAAGCGCAGATCGTCCACCGGTACTTTCCTATCTTGGCGTTGATTTGGGTTACGGTACTCATCGAGGGGGGATTAGGCATGAAAAAGCAAATACGCGGTCAGGTAAGACGCGGAACAACCCAGAAAGTCTCACTTGGCGAGGCGCCGGGGCATAATGGCGGGCGAACGGATAGACAGCCGCTGTTTTGCAGGCAAGGCGATTGTGTTCCCCGGCAAAAATTGCGGCTGGGCGCATCTCACTTTTCTGAACAGGGGCGTCCCGCCCGTGGGTTTGCAGGAATCTGAGATGCGGCCATCGCTGTACCCGGCCGGTGTTTGGCGCATTCCGTGCCACATTGCCCGCGTCCCGCTCAATCCCGCCGCCGCAATAGGAAACTGGATTTGCAGCGGAGATGCTGCCTTACTATCGCTTTTCCCATGACCGACTCGACGACCAACGCCGCTCCCACGGGCGAAGTGCATCCCACGGATTTCATCCGCGATTTCGTCGCGGATGACTTAAAGACCGGCAAGCACCAGCAGATCGTCACCCGCTTTCCGCCCGAACCCAACGGCTACCTCCACATCGGCCACGCCAAAAGCATCTGTCTCAATTTCGGCATCGCCCACGAATTTGGCGGCATCTGCAACCTGCGCATGGACGACACCAACCCGACCAAGGAGGACGTCGAGTATGTCGACTCGATCACGGCCGACGTGAAATGGCTTATCGGCGGCTGGGCCGACCACTGTCTCGGGCTGAAGCGCCGCGGCCAGACCCCCGAGGCCCGCCCGCTCAACGGCAAAACCGACCACTACCAACCCAGTGTCGTTTCGGCCCAAATCGAAAATCGAGAATCAAAAATCGAAAATCTCGAGCCTTTCTACGCCTCCGACTACTTCGAGCAGATCTACGAATACGCCCTGCAACTGATCCGCCAGGGCCAGGCCTACGTCTGCGACCTCTCGCCCGAAGAGACCGACGAATATCGCCGCAATGCCAAGGAAAGCCCGTTCCGCCAACGCAACGTCGAGGAGAACCTCGACCTGTTTGGACGGATGAAGGCGGGCGAATTCCCCGACGGCGCGCGCACCCTTCGCGCCAAGATCGACATGACGGCGCCCAACATCTGGATGCGCGATCCGCTCATCTACCGCATCCGCCACGCTGAGCACCATCACACTGGCGCCCAGTGGTGCATTTATCCGATGTACGATTTCGCCCATTGCCTGAGCGATTACATCGAAGGCATCACCCACTCGATTTGCACGCTGGAGTTCGAGGTGCACCGCCCGCTGTACGACTGGATTCTCGCCGCGCTCGAGCTGCCGCGCGCGCTGCCGCACCAGTTCGAATTCGCCCGCCTCAGCCTCGGCTATACCGTGATGAGCAAGCGCAAGCTGCTCCAGCTCGTGAACGAAAAACTCGTCACCGGCTGGGACGATCCGCGCATGCCCACCGTCTGCGGCCTGCGCCGGCGCGGCGTCACGGCCGAAGCGCTCCGCAGTTTCGCGTACAACATCGGCGTGACGAAATACAACGGCATCACCGATGTCGCCGTGCTCGAGCACGCCATCCGCGAAGACCTCAACGCCCGTGCCTTGCGCCGTCTGGCGGTGCTCGACCCGATCAAGGTCGTCATCACCAATTATCCCGAGGGGCAGGTCGAGGCACTCGACGCCGTGAACAATCCGAACGACCCGACCACCGGAACGCGCAAAGTGCCGTTCGGTCGCATGCTTTTCATCGAACGCGACGATTTCATGGAGGTGCCGCCGCCGAAGTATTTCCGCCTGCGGCCGGGCGGCGAGGTCCGCCTGAAATACGCCTACATCATCAAGTGCGACGAGGTGGTGAAAGACGCCGCCGGCCAGGTGGTCGAGCTGCGTTGCACCGCCGATCTCGACTCGAAGACCGGCGGCGCCAACGCCGCGCGCAAGGTCAAGGGCACCATCCATTGGGTGAGCGCCGCGCACGCGATCGACGCCGAGGTGCGCCTCTACGACCGGCTCTTTACCGTGCCCGAACCCGATGCCGACGGTGACTTCAAGACGCACCTGAATCCACATTCGCTGGATGTCGTCACCGCGAAGCTGGAGCCGTCGCTAAAGGACGCCTCGCCCGAGTTGCGCTACCAGTTCGAGCGGCTGGCCTACTTCTCGCTCGATGCGGACTCGCAGCCGGGCAAGCTGGTTTTCAACCGCACCATCACGCTGAAGGACGCCTGGGCGAAAGAGACGCAGAAGAAATAGTTCGGGTCTCGCCCGCGGACTTCCTGGCGCGACGGAGCGGCAGCCAAATCAACGTCGGATTTTACAGGAGGCAACGGAGGCAATTGCCACCAACGGACCCCGATTTGCGTCCCCAAACGATTGATTTACCTTTCCCGCATGTCGTCGTCTGCCAGCAAACCAATTTCTTCCGCTGCCCGGATTGGACATGTCCACCTCAAGGTCGCCGATCTGGACCGTTCGTTGAGATTTTACTGCGATGTGCTGGGTTTCTCGTTGATGCAGAAAATGGGGAGTCAGGCCGCCTTCGTTTCAGCCGGAGGCTACCACCACCACATCGGATTGAATACCTGGGAAAGTCAGGGGGGCACGCCTCCGCCTCCGGGAAGCACCGGGCTGTATCACGTGGCGATTTTGTATCCAACCCGGCGCGATCTGGCCGACGCACTCAAGCGGCTTCAGTCGGCCGGTATCGAGCTGGAGGGGGCGGCCGATCATGGCGTGAGCGAAGCCTTGTACCTGCGCGATCCGGATAACAATGGCGTGGAGTTGTATTGGGATAAGCCTCAAGCGGAGTGGCCCCGGAATTCGAAGGGTGAGATCGCCATGTATACGAGGCCGCTCGATCTGGTCGCGCTGCTGGGCGAGGTGGCATGAAGAAATTTTACCACGGATTGCTCGGATAGGCACGGATACGACCAAACCAGAATTAGATTTTACAGGAGGCCGCAGAGGACACGGAGAAGTGCTTGTCCACGGAATTCACGGAAGGGCACGGAAGGCGAGCGGGGAATTTTTAACCACTAATGGACGCTAATGGGCGCTAATGGGCGCTAATGGGCGCTAATCCGGAAGTGTAGCCGCGACGGTTACGGCGCGGGGTCTGATGGTCGAGGGCACGGAGGCCGGGCCGGAGCGCACAGAGAAAACCCGTTTGCGGCCGTAGCCCCTTGTCTGCTGCTCTGTGACCTCCACTCCGATCTCCGTGACCTCTGTGTCAATTCGGTCGATGTCAGGTGGATTTTTGCTCCGACCGCAGCACGAAATAGGGCTGATCGCAAAGGTGCACCCCCAGGCCGGGATGGAGCGACGCCGCGCCGGACGCGTGGGTCACTTCGAAATAGTACGTGAGCGGGTAGGGCGAGTCCGCGTAGTCGCCGGGAATCTCGGCGCGATAGCCGCCGGTGGCTGCATCGCGTGACATGGTCGCGGTACGCCACGTCTCCGCCTGGTGTGTGTGGCGGTAATGGAGTTGCATCGCGGCCGGAACCGGGGCGCCGAGTACCGGAGCGAGCACGACCGGAACCGGTTCGCCCCGGCGAAATGACGGGGGCGGCGTGTGCATCACGCCTGAGGCGGGACGTTGTGGCTCTCCCAGCACTTCCTGGATGAGCGCGCTGACCGGTCGGGCGGTGGTCGCTGCCGCTGGCACGGCGGCGGCCGTCGGGTCTGCCTTTCGCTTTTCGAGGAGAGCGATGTCCTGATCGATGCCGGGCAGGCGATCCGCCCAGTGCCCGCGTTGAAACCACAATTCGCCAAAAGTAAGATCCTTGACGTAAACCCCCGTCGTGGCCTCGGCGACGGTCGCCCACGCATCACGCGCGGAGCGATACGTTTTGATCGCTTCGTCCAACGCCGCGCGATCTCCGGTCCGCTCATGCAGCGCGAAAAGCACGGCGGCGCGAAGCTTCTTCGCGTAGAACCGGCCGAGCCCAAGCTGGGCGCGGACGTCGACCGCGAACCGGCGAAACGCGGGCGCCGTGCGGTCGGCGGTCACCTTGTCAGCCGCGGCGAGATTTTCCTCTGCGACTTGGGCAAGATCCTCCAGCCACTGGGCGACCTCGACCGGCGAGTATTTGCCGTTCGTTTCGCCTTTGAGCAGCCGCTCGGCAAACTCATCCGGACCCAGGAATAGCTGCGGATCGAGCGGACTCACGTGGCCGAAGCGCGATGGCGATTTCGTCTCGCCGTAGGGTTGCGGTTGCGGGTTGTCGAACAGCGACATGTTCACACCCATTTCCGGCCAGTACGAGTAATTCGACGCCGCAGGCGTGTGGGCGGTAGTCAAAAGCGGTAGAACGCGGCTCGCGTGGGAGAGCGCGCGGCCGGCGGGCGCGGCCGCCACCCCGTAGTCGTGCCGCAGTGCGCGCTGCCATGTCTGCGGAGCGCCGTCCGGCTGGTAGAGCATTCGACCCCAAAGGCGATAGGTGTAGGCGAATTTTTCGATGTCGCCGCCCGTGGGCCGCAGTGTGGCATCGGCGTAACCGGCCCGGTCGCCGTTGCCCGCCACGCTGGAGCCTTCGCGCCCCTTGAACGACAGCGGGTCGAAAATCTCGCAGCCGCGGCTGCCGCAAAAACTCATCGCACGCCCATACGCCGCCGCAAACGTCGGGTCGCCCCAGAGCAGTACTTTCTGTGTGCCCGGCCAGACGCGATGAACGATGCCGTAGCGCCGGTCCTCTGTGAGCAGATCGCCGTAGCCGTAGCGCAGGAAGCTGCGGGCGCCGTCGCTTTGCGCGTAGAGTCCGGTGCCGCGTTCGCGTTTCGGCAGCTCGGCCGCGCGGATCGCCGCCTGATGGTACGGCAGCCCGAGGTGTTCGGCCCAATATTTCGGCGAGATCGTGACGGGCAGTCCCGTGGCGAGCGCGGCGTCCATCGTCGGCTGGTCCATGCCCTTCGCGTGCATGTCGATCTCGACGCGCCGTCCGCTGCGCACGCAGCCGTCGAAAATCGTCCGCCACAAATCGTAGCTGCCTTCCGCGACGCCGCTCTCGCCATGGATGCGAAACGTCACGCCGGTGATGTTGGGGCATTCCTTCAACACGAGCGCCAGCGCGTCGCGGCAATAAGGCGCCTGCGTCTCGGGTGTGAGCCCCTCGATGACGTGATTCGCATTCGGGCTGTTGATCCAGCGATAGGCGTGCGTCCAGACGCCGAGCTGGAATTGCAGGCCGTGCGCGGCCGCCTCGTCGCTGATGAACCGGAGCATCTCCAGATTTCGGTCGCGCTCGGCGTCGGGCAGGTTCGTGGCGCGCACGTCGTAGCCGGGCACCGCCATGAAGAATGGATAGGCAAAATAGAAATACGTGTCGTGCAGGTTGTTCGGCCGGTCGTAGCCGAGGCCGAGCGCAAGGTTGAAACGGTTGAACCGCTGCGTCACGAGCAGCGAAAAGTACCGCCGCCAGAAATCGCGGTCGTTGAACCAAGGTTTGTCCTCCACTTCGGAGTTGGCCATCCGCATCACGCTGCGCACCGCGTTCGCCGGCCGCTCGATGACCGCGCGGGCCGGACGCAGCACAATTTGCGGGTCCTCGCCGAGCGCCACGGCGTCGGCGAGCTCGGTCAGCGCATAGACGAGGCCGCGCACATCGCCGCCGGCTGCGAACAAGACGTCGCGCCCGCCGAGCCGGCCCGGTGCCAGCGCGAGCGCCTCCGGCTCCGTCGGCGCGCCGATGGCGGCATCGTGTACCACTGCGGAAGCCGCACCAACCGCGACGACGCAAAGATCGGCGGGCCCTGCTTCGTCCAGCCGGTCGCATATGCGCACGGTGAGCCCGCGCTGAACGAGCGCCAGACGGAGCTGTTCCGCCGCCCAGCGAGAGGGCGGGGCCGAGGCGACAGGATCGCGTGGATCGCGCACGATGGAAACGCCCCGGCCGGAGTCGCTACCCGGGGCATCTGCCGTAGCGGCCTGCGCGCCGATGCCTGAGCCGAGTGTGCCGAAGACCAAGCCGCCCGCCGCGGCCGTACCCGTACGGCGGAGAAATTCGCGTCGATTCATAAGAAGGTCGGCTTGGGAAAAGACCAATATGCGGGCGATTGCCCTGGCGCACAAGGACTGCGCCATTGCCGGCGGGAGTCTAGCCCGGAATTGGCCACGCACTGGGGGAGGACCAATCGTGCAGAATAAGAGAGAGTGCTCTGCGAGTAGCGCGACGCTTCAGCCTGCGCTCCGAGGGCACTGGCGCGGGCTAAAGTTCCACGCTACTGCGGGCACACGGTGAAAACCTCGCAGTGTAACCTTATGGGTTGCACTCCAGCAACGCACTCCTGCCTCTGGACTGTAACCTAATGGGTTACACTTTGCATGCCATGCAGCCGCGCGGGTTGAAGCTTCGCACTACCGCGGATGCCTGGTGGACTGACGCGCACTGGCTTGCACGGTGCGAATTCGCAGCGGCTAGCAAGGAGTGTTGTTGTATCAGATCGCCAGGACATCTTGGTAAAGCCTGGTACCTGACCGCCGAGTTTTGAGATAATGGTTACTGCGATCCGACGGATAGGTCGGGGTTTATCCCCGACAGGGTTTCCAGGATGTCGGACATAAAATCCTACCTACAAATCGGAACCAAAAATAACAGATTTGAGGAGGCTCGCTACGGTATGCGTTCGCCACCGGGCAGCGGCAAGGAGAGCTTTTCTATCGCGGCATCGAACAACAGGCGCCGTTGTTCCGGTGACAGCCCGGGCTGAAATACGGCTGTTTGGTATTCGCCATAGTTCTGCCAGGTTTCCTGCTTCAAGAGAGAGTCTTCGAACTCCTTAAGCAAAGTATCCGCTGATTTGCCCTTGGTGGATTCGGGGTTGGCTCCAATAAAGCGATCGAGCTCGCCGCGAATAGCCTCCTTTTCTTTCCCCGACGCGGTGAAACGGTCGGCAGTCGCTTGGTTAAAAGCGGCCAGAACATCCTTTGTCAGTTTTCTCCTATCTTCTCCGGTGGGAGACTTGCCGACTTCGTTCATATGCGGATCGCTGCCGATGTCTGCTTGAACCCGCGGCAATCTTCCATCGGAAAGGGTCAGGCCTTTCCCCATCTCTTTCAATTTTTCCTGAAGTAGCCTCCGCAGGGCGAACTTCTCACTCTGGTAGGCAGTGATGCGCGTGGCGAGTTCCGGCGGCAGGGAAGGCAGGGAAAGGGGCCCGGGCCGTTGGGGTAGAAGGGCCAACCCTTGCCGGATGTCCTCGGCCAGGATCTCCAACGCAGCAATGCGGGGGGTCTGGCTTTCGGCCAGCTGTCCGAGGGCGCGTACCCGCTGCGCGCTGGGCGCCTTGTCCTGCTGGTAGATGGCGTCGCGCAACTCGGTTTTAATGTCGGATTTTTCTTTTTCGTAGGCTTCCACCTTGGCGGCAAGCTCGGCGGATAGGTCGTCGGGTAGGCGGACCCGGGCGGTTTCGGGTGAGAAATATACGAGGGCATTATCTTCAGGTGATGCCGGTGCGGACTTTGGCTTGAAGGCTTCCACCTGCACTTCCATGGCAACCTCGCGCAGAAGACGACGCTGGGCGGGAGCGAGCCCTTCCTGGTAAAACACGGCGGCGCGGTCGACCTGAAATTCGGCGGGGAGTGTCTCCGCGCGAGTACCGCTCAATGGATTCTGCCCCAGGTGCCATTGGCGATTTTGGTTCCAATCGCCCGAGCTCCCAAAAAGGCGGATGAGGCCGCCCTGCAAAGAATCGCCGCGGAGTTGTTCGGCGGCTTTCTCCAGTTCGACGATTCGCGGAGTCTGCTGCGATGCGAACGCTTCGAGTTCGCGCTGCCGTGTGGCGGGGTCGACGTCCTTGAGCGCGTCGAGTTTGGCGCGAAGTTCGGTTTGCAGCGCAGTCTTGGTGGCCCGGTATGAATCGAGACGCTGGCGCAGCCGGTCGGTCAGATTCCTCTTGGCAAGTCGGGTGCTGAGCGGAGCGTAAAAGGGCTCGTTGACATGGGCGGCCAGCTCCGGCGGCGCCACCAGCTGCAATTCGGCCGGTTGCTGTGGAGGCGTCGGCGCGCCAAGGGGCGGCGGGTTTGGGGGGAAAAAGACCGGGAGCCGGTCATCGCTGGTGTCGATCGCACGCACCGCTGGTGCATAGGAGTAAAACGGAGGATACCCGTAACGATAGTTGCCGAAACTGTCGTAGAAAGGAGAGTAATAATAGCCCCCCGCGTAATAATAGTTGCCGCCCCAATAGTAGGAGCCGCCCCAATAAGGGTTTCGCGGATAATAACCACCGCGATTGCCACCACCGCCATATCCACCTCCCCGGTAGCCCGAACCGCCGCGGGGCGACGAGTTGCCCGGCATGGGGACAATGAACCGGTCGGAAGAGGAGGATGATGAGGAACTGGAGGGCGCAGGGCTGTAGTCGCTCGAGCTGCTGCTGGAGGATGAAGCAGAACTCGAGGAATTGGACGAGCTGGAAGAAGATCCTGACGAGGAGGCCGATGGTGGAGGTGAAGAATTTCCCATCGGAACGAAGAACCGGTCGTCAGCTGCGTTCCGGTTGGCGAGAAACAGCAGACTGGCCGACAATCCTACGACGGTCCGGAGCTGGCGATAACGGTTCGAACTGACGGATGGGCCGTTCATGGCAAAGGCGCGGCGTTGAGTTCAAAAGCGCACAACCAGTCCGACCGTATAGATGACAGAGTCGCTGCCCCGAAATGTCACGGAGGCGACGCCGGCCACCTGCTCGGTCATCCAATGATTGATGCCGAACGAATACGTCCAATAATGGCCAAGTTTGCTGTCGAAATATTTATTATAGCCGAACCGGCCGACCAAGGCAGTGGTGTCCGATATCGGAGCCTCGGCACCGGCGCCGATGGCATAGATGCTCTTGTTGTCGCTATATTGAAACCCGCCCACGGTGGAGGCCTGCCAGTCGTTGCCGAGCGATGCGTCGACAAACGGTTTGAAGCTATCCAGCTCCTGATAGGCGGTCAGGGAGGCAAAAAGCTGCTTTTCATTAAAACTATTGGTCGGGATCGACTCGTAGGATCCGCTGAACCCGAAATCGAAGTTGGAGCCCAGCGGCAGGTTCACGCCGAGCAGGGCGCCACTGCCGTTGCCGATGCCGGCGGTGCGAATGTCCTCGGCGAACCCGGACAATCCAACCGTACGTTTGCCGAGCAGGCCGGCCTGGATTTGTGCGGAGAGGGAGGCGGTAACCATGAGGGAAAAACCGAGCGCGACAGCGCCGAGAAGCTTACGGTGGGTAGTCATAGGAGTTAGAATTTTCAGGCGGTTGAAGTTGCAGGGGCTTTATAAAAGCGAACAACGCGCCAGCCTGTATGGCTCACTGTAATCGTATGATTATATCCTATGTTACGAGATTTGCGTTTTTCCGGAAATTCGGCGTCTGCACAAAATCGGGCATGTGCAACAAAATCCTATAGGCGGGACTGGGTGGCGTTGGGGGCAGGCCACCAAGCGACGCCCAGTCGCGGCTGCTCGGCTTTCTTGGTGTCAGCCGCACGATCAGGCACCGATCGGAATGGCCACGAAAAACGCAAAGAGCGTTTTAGGCTTCGGCCGTAATTGCTCGCGCGCCCAAAGGCGCGACGCAGGGTACCGCGTTTGCTCGCAATTTCTCGCACCTATTTGCGGCCAGGGAAATCTTCGCGAGTTTTCGCGTCTATGGCTGATGTCACTCCACTCGGTACACGGTTTTCTTCTGTGTGTTCCGGCCAAGGCCTTGAGCTTGCCTTTCCGGCGGGTTGCCAATCGCATCGATCCAACCCAATCTCGAATCCATGCGTATCCTCGTCACTGGCGGAGCTGGTTTTCTGGGCAGTCACCTTTGCCACCGATTGATCGACGATGGCCATGAGGTTGTCTGTCTCGACAACTTCTTCACCGGCCGGAAGGCCAATATTGCCCACCTGCTCGGCCATCCCAATTTCGAACTCGTGCGGCACGACATCATCGATCCCTTCAAGATCGAGGTGGATCAAATCTACAATCTCGCCTGCCCGGCCTCTCCGCCGCACTACCAGTACAACCCCATCAAGACCGTCAAAACCTCCGTGATGGGAGCGATCAACTGCCTGGGGCTGGCCAAGCGCGTGAAGGCGCGCGTCTTCCAAGCCAGCACGAGCGAAGTTTACGGCGATCCGCAGGTGCACCCGCAGCCCGAGAGCTATTGGGGGCATGTCAATCCGATCGGCAAACGCGCCTGTTACGATGAAGGCAAGCGCTGCGCCGAGACGCTCTTCTTCGACTACCACCGCGAGAACAAGGTCGATATCCGCGTCATCCGCATCTTCAACACCTACGGCCCGCACATGCTCGCCAACGACGGGCGGGTCGTCTCCAACTTCATCGTCCAGGCGCTCCAGGGCGAAAACCTCACCGTGTACGGCGACGGCCTGCAGACGCGCTCGTTCTGCTACGTGGACGATTTGATCGAAGGCTTTGTGCGTTTCATGGCGCAGACCGAGACGGTCGGTCCGATGAACCTCGGCAATCCCGCCGAATTCACCATGCTGCAGCTCGCGGAGCTCACGGTGAAGCTGGTTGGCGGCAAATCGAAGATCGTTTTCAAGCCGCTGCCGACCGACGATCCCCGGCAACGCCGACCCGACATTTCGCTCGCGCGGAAAATTCTGAAATGGAAGCCGAAGGTGCCGCTTGAGGAAGGCCTAAAACGCACCATCGCCTATTTCCGGGCGCAGGAGTAAACGCGCCTGGCAGCGGATCGGACTTCGCCCGCCCGCTGCCAAACCAAAATGGCGCAGCCATTTTGGAGGGGATGGACGGAGGCGGGCACTTTGCTGGATTCAGAATCTTTCACCGACTCTGGAAAGAATCGTCGTTCTGCCCCAACGTCGGCAGCCATTTATTTGGGAGCCCGTGGGCGAAGCCCGTCGGGTTCCTCGGCCGGTTTCACCTCGTGCAGGGCGCCAATGGCGCGGATCTGCGGCCATTGCCAGGCCGTCCAAACGGTCGCGAGCAGGGCGCCGAGGCCGCCGCCGACCACCGACAACACCGGGCCGAATAGCCGCGCCGTCAG
>Ga0182021_10010315_pt1 | contig 11078 bp, 9 predicted proteins | sample 612E3MmetaG_FD_120493 | JGI IMG/M metagenome (GOLD analysis project Ga0182021, IMG submission 120493) | Permafrost microbial communities from Stordalen Mire, Sweden - 612E3M metaG (Illumina Assembly) | ecosystem: Environmental > Terrestrial > Soil > Wetlands > Permafrost | place: Sweden...
GCCCTCATGCTGGTGGTCGGCAAATACTTTGTGGCCTACTGGATGATCTGGCACCTCCCCTTCTTCTCGACGATTCGCAATCCGGACAAATGGAACGGCCCCTTCCTGCTGTGCGCGGGTCTTGGCATCGCCTTTATGCTGAACCAGTTGTGGGAGAGTCTGAACGCCAGCCTCCAGTTGCTCGCGAACGGGCCTTCTAAATCCCCGCGAAACCCAAAGAACTCCCAAGCTGGCATGAACGTCCTCCTCGCCCCCTGGAAGGCGCTCTCCTGGACTTCCTTCGGAATGGCAGCCCTTGGCTTGTTGATTGCCCTGTGGACTCTGGCCGACAAGTCGGCGTTTCTCGCGGCCCGCGCCGGTGACGGATACGGCACGGCCGCGGAGATGATGTGGAACAACGCGGTTAACGCATCCTTCAAGGTGGCGGTGCTGGCCGCGCTGTTTGGCGGCCTGGCGTTATGGGTGATAGGGCGCCTGCGCCAGAAGAAGCCTTCTTATCCGTGGCTTTGCGCGGGAGTCGTCGCTGCACTCGCGCTCGGCGACTTGGTGCCACTGAGCCGCGCCTACGCTATGCCCCACAAGTACAAGCAATACCTGACGCCCAATCCACTGACGGAGTTCATGGATGCGCACCGAACCGAAGGCCGTTTGAAACTCATCCCGCCACAGCACCCGCTCCTGAATAATCTCCGCCTATCCCTGCTTCAGATCAAGGGCTATGACTTGTTTGAGCCTATCAGCGTTTCGCGAATGCCCGCTGACTACGCGGCCTTTTTCAAGGCATTTGAGAACCAACCCGCCCGCCTCTGGGCCCTCGGCTCCCTCCGCTATTTCCTGACCCTTCCGGGCGGTGTCCAGCAACTCAACCAGGTGGATGGTAATCGCGGGAGGTTTATCGAACGGCTGTCGATGGGCGTGGGCATCGTCAACGACTCCTATATCCCGGTCGCCTATGCCCCGGCGGATCAGCAATACCTCCGCCTGGTGGAGTTCACCGGCGCGCTGCCCTTCTATCGCTTGGTCTCCAAGGTCACATCCTTTCCTGAGACACCAGCCGGGTGTCATGAGGCCCTCAAGCGTCTTGCTCTACCCGAATTCGATATTACGCGGGAAGCCGTGGTCCAGTCCGACAAGAGCATGATTCTGCCTGAGACTGCAAGCACGGGAACCGTCACGATTCTCAGCCATGAGGTTGCAGACGCTAAGGTGCGAGTTCAGACAACACAAACGGCACTCCTGGTCCGAGCGGTCAAGTACGATCCCGACTGCAAGGCCACTCTGGATAATCTTCCCGTTACGCTTCAGAGGGTCAACGATCTGTTCCAAGGGGTGGTTGTCCCGCCAGGACAACACACGGTCACCTTCGTCTACGATCCTTCATTGTCAGGCTCCTTGATAGCGCTAACCTTCCGCGGGTTGCTGCTTCTCATGATCGGCTTGTACCTTCTGCAACCGCATCCCTTCAAAACGCACCCCGCCTGAAGCGCCCAGCCACTCCCGTTCTAACGCCCCAAATGAAAAGTGAGCCAACCCTGAACGTGCCAACGCTCTCTTACATCATCCCGACACTCAACTCTGAGCGCTATCTGGGCAACTGTCTTCGGTCGATCCGCATGCAGGACTTTGATGTTGCGCAATATGAAATCCTGATTGCCGACGGCGGCTCGCGAGACGCGACGGTCCGAATTGCCAAGGAGTTCGAGGCAACCATTCTTGATGCACGCGGACTCCTGGCAGAGGCCTCCAAGGGCCTGGCTCTCCGACAGGCACGCGGGCAATACATCGCCATGGTCGACACGGATAACGAGATCGTCTCTCCCGCGTGGATGCAGCGCGTCACGCAGGCTTTGGCCGCGCACCCCGAGGCTCTCGGTTTCGAGTCCTATTACGTCAAGCGGCCCGGCGGTCCGCTTCTCAACCGCTATCTGACGGGGCTCCTGCAGATCAGCGACCCCATTGCCAGAACCATGGCGGGGCGCCTGACCTTGCTTTCACGTTCACCGGAAGGAGTGGAAGCGTACCGAATGCCATTGGACGGCAGCCACCCCACCGGCGCCAACGGATTCGTGTTCCACCGCCGCCTGTTCGAACGCTCCCCGGGAGGCGTCCCTTTCCATGAAGCGGCCTTCTTCCCCGCGCTTGTCCACGCAGGCTGCAATAGGCTTCTCAAGCGCCGGGACTGTTGCGTCTATCACGACTACACCGACGGCTGGATGCACTACCTGAGGAAGCGACGGCGCATGGTCATCAATTACTTGCTCCGCCGTCAGGAGGTGCCGGTAACCTGGGACTCCAACCGATCGCCCTTCGCGTTGCCCTTGGCCTTCCTTTATCATGCGACGGTAGTCGGCCCCCTCCTCTCAAGCTGTTATCGCGCCTGCCGTGAGCGCGACCCGGATTGGCTTATCGCCCCCATCGTCTCGCCATGGTCATGCTTGGGCACTGCGCTCGGTGTTCTCGATTACCTGAAACAGAAGGATACGGCATCCCGCAAACGACTGTCGATGAAACTCAATACGGGAGCCGAGGCACTGGAAGCCCCGACGGAGAAGATGCCGTGAATAACGCCCCCACTGTACTCGATGATTTCATTCCCTCCACGCTTCCCATCACCCTGAACAGGGAACTCATCGGAAGTGCCATGGAAGAGGGGAAGGCGAAGAACTGTTGGGTGTTGGCTTTTGTCATCGGCACCAAGCCCTGCTTCAACAAGGTCTACGGCTCCGTCATGGCCTGCCACAAGGCGGGCATTCCGCTGTTCGTCATTGATGCCAACCAGCACTATGATGCCAACCTGACCTATGGCATCAAGGAATTCGGGTTTGAGCGATTCCTGGCCGCTAATCTCCAACTTCGAGGAGATCTGGTCCAAAAGTCCGGAGAACTCTTCTTCAAAACCGCCCGGCTCGCACGATGGCTTAAGGAAAACTGGCCGGATGTAACGGTCATCCCGGTCGTCAACGGCGACACCATTCTCTGCCCCATCATTCCAGCCGCCTGGATGTTTGCGCGTGGCGAGAAGTCTATTCAGAACGAGGCCGGCCTGCGATCCATGTCGCCGACGATGTTGCAGGACATGAAACTCGACATCCCTGTGGACGATTTCATGTGGCGGCAGTGGCAAGGCGACTGGCAACTCATGCGCACCGAGCCCTTCCCGGAGCAATGGGACACCTATGTGTCCGCCGCCGGTTGCGAGCACCACATGGCGCCGGTTGAACTCAACCGCCAGCACCTGCTCCGCGAAGGATATCCCGCCGAGCACATCCACCTGATCGGCGGAGTCGTTGTGGACGCACTGCACCTAAAGCTCCGCGAAAAACCGGAACAAAGTATTTTCGAGGTCTACCCTCAACTGGCTCATGGTCAGTGGCTACGCCTCGATATTCACAGAAAAGAGAATCTGGGTGAACGGCGTTTTCAAGCCATCTTCGGCGCGCTGGAGACACTGGTTCACGAAGGCCAGCAGGTGACGATGGTCATGATGAATGCCACCCTCCACGCCCTGTCCCACTGGGGACTGCACCACCGCTTCGAGGAATTGAAGAAACGTCCCAATTTTCTTCCGACAGACATCTGGCCCGCCTATGGCAACGTGGTGGAATTCTACGCCTCGGAGCACTGCCTTGCCGCGTGGACGGACAGCGGTGGCATCCAGGAGGATATGAACCTGCTTGGCAAACCGTGTTTCACCTGCCGGTTCAACACGGACCGCCCTGAGACCGTGATGGGGAATCACGGCAACCTGTTGGTGCCGCCCATCTCGGCCGAATTCCAAGCGCGAATCCTGCGCGATATCCTTGCCGATGCTACACGCATCGGAAGACTCCGAGGTGCAAAACCCCTTTATGGAGAAAACGCCGGCGCGAAGTTTGCCGAGGCGATCGCGCCTTTTGCGATGGCCAGCGATTCTCCGCACCGCTTGAGCCACGAGAGGTTGGGGTTTGGCCGCGACGATTCGCACTTTGACCGCGCCTTCTGACTATCCTCCACGCATTCCTCTGGACGGACACATTCAGGCTCGGTCAAACGGCGATACCTTTCCATTCGATGTTCGCAGGCGCAAAGGGGATGAACTTTTCGTAGAACACTGGGAACCTCGAGGAAATCACATCCAGCGGCGTCCACTTCAGCCACCGCCAACTCACCAGCGGCATCTTGAAGAAGGTTGTTCGGAATAACCTTCTCCCTCCAAACCGGTAGTAGGCTTGCCCTGCGATCGTATGGAAAGTGGAGCAGGTGAAATGGTTTCTGTGAGAAATATCATACGCCGCCGGATGCTTCTGGTGCGGAACAAGCACCCAGAATTCACCGCCCAGCTTGAGTATACGATGCACCTCCAGAATAGTCCTTTCCAAGTCTTCCACATGCTCAAGAAAATGAAGCATGGCAACTGCATCTACAGACTTGTCGGCGAACGGCCAAGGAAAGGCTGTTAGGTCAACGCGGTGTTCGGGGTTTTCCGCGAACAAATCAACGTTGTCGTACCCATCGAGTTTCTGGTTGCCGCCACCCAAATTCAACTTGACAGGCTTCATCTTCACGTTAACCCGCCTTGATGTAATCAAACGACTGGCGCCCGCGGAAGAACCCATAAACCATGGCTATGGCAAAAAGCGCAAACATCACTGACACCGCAAAGGGAACCAGGACCACGCGCCAGTCCCGGCTCAGCAGCGCCCAACGTGCATAGTAAGCCGACAAGAGTAACATCAACAAGAGAGCATAGATCGTCACCGGCGGAATGAAACATCCGACAAGCAGCGCGAGTTTCAACAGGTTGAGGGCGATAATCACCCATGCTCGGTGTAAGAAAGCGGGCGCCCGCCAGTATTTCCGCAAAAGGGCTCCGAAACCTTCGCCTGACTGCGTGTGTTTCCGAAGCGAGCCCGTAAACCTGCTCTCAAGCGGGTGCTGGTGTGCGTGAATGACAACAACATCCGACGACGCTATCTTGCCGATAGCTGAAAGCCGTTCGACCATGTCCGCATCGTCCGCCGCCGAAAAGAAATGAAAGTCATCGTACCCGCCGACCTTCTCGAGTGCGCTGCGCCGGATGAGGTCAAACTTGCCCATCAAGTTATTGGAGGGCTTGGCATAACGGAACTGCGATGAACTCACTCGATCCCAAAGACTCATCGTTGCCCAGTCACCCTGAGGTATGTCCACCAAGGGTTGCACAGCCACCGCGCCCTCCCGTTCCAACCATCCCACCATGCGTGTCATGGCGTCATCATCCACCGGATAGCAATCCGTGTGCATGTTGAAGATGTATGGGGCACGCGCAGCATTCCACCCCAAATTGCAGGCCATCGCCGTCCCGCGGCCAGGGTGAAAGATTTCAACGAAATCCCATTTCGCGGCCAATGGATGGTTACGGATGATCTCCAGGGAATCATCATCGTGCCTATCGCAGACAAGAATGATTTCACACCGTGCCGGCACCTTCTGTCGGCACAGGGCATCCAATGACTTCGCGACAGTCTCACGGCATTTCCGGACGGGCATAACGATGCTCGCCCAAGGAGCACTCACATCGGTGTGGAGTGCGTTCACTGGTTGCACCCCAGGAGCTGCCGAACAGAAATCGCTTCGTTGTGGTTCTGCCCCGATGTCATATGGACCGGCTTGAGATGCATCACTCATGAAGAAAAACTGTCAAACCAAAGCCGAATCCGCAAGCACGAATGTTTGGTTCCAAAGGTTCGTTTCATCGGGCGCGCACACTCGTGTCACGGCGAGTTTTGTGTCGAATTCTGCTGTTATCTGAACGTCTGCATGGTATTCTGAAAGTCTAATGATGCTGAAGACGGAGTGTCGCCATTTCCCTGGAAGCCGCCCCTGCCGGTTCAATAAGGAATCCGGTCAAACCTGCCCGGACTGTCCCCATTACCAAACCAAGGGCAAACGCATTCTCATCACCAAACTCGACGCCCTCGGCGACGTCCTTCGCACCACCGCCCTACTCCCCGGCCTGAAGGAGAAGTACCCCGATTCCTACATCGTCTGGATTACCAGGTCCGGCGCCGCCGACCTCTTCAAACACAACCCCTATGTGGACGAACTCTGGTTGGCCGAGACCGACGCGCTGGCGCGCTTGCGGGTCGAGGAGTTCGATCTCGTGATCAACCCCGACGCCGATAAATGGACTGCCTCCCTCGCTGCTGAGGCCCGAACCAAGGACCGTTTTGGGATGACGCTCGATCCGCAAGGGAGCGTTATCCCTGCAAATCCGGAAGCAGTAGAATGGCTCGAAATGGGCGCCTTCGATCACCTCAAGAAGGCCAACCGAAAGACGTACCAGCAGATCGTGTACGAAATGTGCCGCCTCGAGTATCGCCGGCAAACACCCGTCCTGAATCTCACGGCCACCGAACGAGCGTGGGGAACCGAGTTTCTCGGACGGCAGGGACGGGATGCCCAGCGCAAACTTATCGGCCTGAATCTCGGCGGAGGCGGACGCTGGAAGAACAAACGCTGGACAGAGGAACATATTTTCACATTTAGTAAACTGATCGTCGACAGCCCCGGCGTCCAGCTTTTACTCATCGGCGGTCCATGGGAGCGCGAACTGATGGCCCGACTCCACGCCAAGTTTGCCGATCGGGCCCTTTTCTCCGGCACCGACCGCACTCTCCGGGAACTAGGTTCCCTCGTGGCATCCTGCAACACCCTTGTGTCCGGTGATAGCCTGGCCCTTCACATTGCTACTGCACTAAAGGTCAGAACGGTTGCCCTGTTCGGGCCCACCAGCGCTGCGGAGATTGATCTCTACGGCGAGGGCGTAAGCCTAACAGCCTCTCTTAAGTGTTGCTGCTGTTATCTCCAGAGGTGCCCCAGAAGCCCGAACTGCATGGAACTGATTCTGCCGAAAGATGTATTCGGCAGAATCACTCCTTCGTAAGTCACTCACAAACCTCTGTGGAACTCACACAAAAGGACGAAGGAACACTACACAGGTTTCCGACTTCAAGCGGAGATTCGCACCCTGTGTTCAAACATCCTCACCCAATCCACACCTGGAGCCAAGCCGCTAGTCTCCATATGGGTCGCTAGAGATGGTGTGGGTACCCACAGTGTTCGTCGTTTCCCATTGAGGATTTGTCCTCCCGCATGCAACCACGCCAGGACATGCGAGGCCCCGACAAACCGCCCATCGCTCCAACTTCGAATGAAGGTCCATGGATTCAAGACCCCTCTTTTCGTCAAGGCAAGCCAAAGGCCAAGATCGGAATTGCCCGCCGCAAACGTTCGAAACACAGGCGCGGTCTCCGCAAGGGCCTCACGTCGAGCCATGAATGTCAGGCAGGTCGAGGCGACCGTCTTCCACGTGTGGCCCCCCTCCAACAAGTGCGGGCCTTTGCCTTGATGAATGTATTTCCGGTAATGGTCGGCGTGATCGTAGAGGGTGAGAAACTCGACGTCGGGATGTTTTGCGAAGAACTCGACTCCGCGCTCAAGCGCACCGGGCACATAGAGGTAATCGTCTTCGGCAAAATAGACGAGACCAGCGTCCTGTTGTGACTCCAGAATGTCAATCTGTCGCCGGAACGTGGCGCCATTCCCTTCACCGTTAAGGCGAATCACATCAAGATCGTATTCAGCAAACAGGCCTCGCACCAGATCCTCGTAGGGCGCCGGGCAATTATCCAGAATGAACCACAGACGCAGGCTCAGACTCTCCGCGGCTTCTTTGAAGGATTCAAGATTGAGACGAACCAGATCGAGTTTCTCTCTGAAAGCAAAGACAGGATGGCCCGATACCCGCGGATAAATCCGATAACACACAGCCAAGTCCGACAGACTTGATCGGGGCGGAACGGACTGGATCGTGGGTTTCATCACACAGCAACTCTCAGCGCCCCGGAAAGGGGCGCGATACACATTCCTATGCGCTTACTTGTAATTGAACTTCTGCCGCCCATTCACGAATCCACGGACAGCGCCACCCACCAGCGCGGCAAACTGGGCAACATTGACAAAGGGCACCAGCAGCACACGCCAGTCAAGAACCCCCAACGCACGCCACGAATATGCAACTGCCATCGCAAGCAAAACACCAGCGGCATACAGAGACACCGGTGGCACAAACAGCATCAGCAAGAGCAATGCTTTCACGGCATGACCGAACGTGACCATCAGCAACCCATGCCGCACAAGACTCCACCCATGGATCCGCCAGATCGCACCCAGCCCCTCTCCCAGTTGCCATTGCTTTCGCAACATATACTTGACCGTCGAGTCCTTCGGATGCTCATGCCCATGCACCACGCGCACCTCCGCGGGAACAATGCGACCATGCGCGGACATTCGCACGTAGAGATCCACATCCTCGCCCGCACTGAAGAAACGGTCCTCATCGAATCCATCAATCTCAACCATGGCCTGCCTGCGCAAGCCATCAAACCTGCCTCCGAATGCATGCGACTCATGGCCCATATACCGGGCCACGGACACCCTATCCCAAAACCCCAACCGACCCCACTCATCCATCGGCACGGTTATGATCGACTGCACGGCAACGACAGTCTCATCCTCAAGCATCGGCGATACCAGCTTGGATAGGGCATCGTTCTCAGTCACATAGCAATCGGAGTGCATCAGCACGACATAGTCGAACGACGCCGTTTTCCACCCCTGATTATAGGACGAGGCCAAGCTGGATACATGATCCTTGAGGATCACCCGCAGGGGCCACTTGGCCCCAATTGGATGCTGTTCCGCTATTCTGGCCGTGGCATCGCTGGATGCGTTATCGACAACAATCACCTCCACCGGAAGAGCAATCTCCTGTCGGCACAAGGAGTCCAGCGTCCGCGCAATCGTCCCCTGCATATTGCGGGCGGGTATGACTATTGATACTCCTTTCATTCTCCACGTATCCCACGGATAAGAGAACTCGTCGAGGTGGACACCTCAAACTCGATGAACTCTATTCGTCCGCCAAGACTCGACCGTTCTGTCCACCGATACTGCGGGATCGACCCGGTTTGATCCCTTCCATGACCATCGTCTCGAAAGCCTTCGCCTCGTACCCGGGCCCTCTACTCTCCAACCCTTGCAACTCAGGATCATCGCTTTCGCCTGCCTCACAACCCTTCACATCGTCGAAACCTGCCAATTCCATCGCCATCCGCAGTGTCGGCCGGTCATAGAGAAACTTGTGCCCCCAACTGCGCATCGCATTGTTGATCACAAAGCATTCGCTATAGACACGGGGAATACCTACTGCGTTATCGACGCTATGTTTAATGTACTGCATCTGCGATTCCGTCTTCGGCGTGCCATACAACCCCACAATTTTCTGAAGATCCGGACAGGCCACACGGATCCTTCCTCCCGGTTTCAACACACGAAGGCTCTCGCGCAACAGGTTCTGCCCCTCCTTGAATGTCAGGTGTTCGAGCAAGTGCTCCGTGAATACATAATCGCAGACCCCCTCTTTGAGAGGAAACGTCCTCGTCACGTCAACAAAACAAGGTGCGGGAAAGACGAGCGAGCAGTCCGTATTGAGCCAGCCCTCAAGCAGCTTCGCTCCGCTGCCCAACTGAAGCTTCCGCACCTGGTGCGTTGTGAAGTATTCGCTGATCACACGTGAACGATGGAACGCCAGCACGCCTCTTAGGGTCAATAACGCCCCTTGGACCACCTTGCCAAGGTGGAAGAGCATTTCAGTCGATTCTGCTTTGGCCGCAATCTTCTCGTAGATCGCCCGGTGGATTTTTTGAAGGTCCATCTAAGGACTAACGCTCCCATCACTGACCCGCCTGGTCGCACTCACATCTCGGATGTACCTCTCGTGGCATACAAGAATTCTATGTTGCCACGATATCCGTTATTGCCGCAAGCACCATATCGGGTGTTACGTCTCTCAAACACTTCAAGAACTCGGGGTTCGTACATCGAATCCCATGCCGTGAGTACCGATAGCAGGGACTGCATGTCAGTCCCAACCGCACAATCTTACTCTTCACGCCATAGGGATAGATCGATCGGGGGTCCGTCGGTCCCAGAATCTCAACCGTCGGTGTGCCTACCGCCGCGGCAACATGCGTCAGCAGCGTGTCACAACACACAAAACACCGGGTCTCCCTGATCAGCGCGGCCGACTCCAGCACACTCGCCGTTTCCGCGACCAGGAGCGAACCGGCTGGAAGCCCTGCGGCTGCAACGATTTCCTCCCGCAGTGGGCGCTCGGCTCCCGCGCCGAAGAGAAGGATGCCAACACCGGGAAAACGATCGGCACACAGTTGCGCCAGCTTGACCCAGTTCACGGGCGCCCAGCGCCGTAGAGCCAGGTTCTTGGTCGTGCCCGAACCGGGGTGAAACCCCACGACGAGACAGCCGCCAAGCGTTCTGGCCGCCAGAAAAGCCTTGGCAGAGCGCGTGTGCTCATCGCCAACTTGCAGTTCGAGTCCATGAACCCCTTCAGAGACGGGCACCCCCAACGCCTCCGTCAACAACCGCATGTCATTCTCCACCACATGCAGGTCCTCCCGCTCCTCTATCCAGCGGGTTAGGAACAAACGCCGCCCGGTCCACCCTTTGGCCGCATACTGGAACCCCACGCGTTCAGAAGCGCCGATCAGCCACGCGATCAGGTTGTACTCCAACCGGTTCTGCGGCATGGGGGCAACCAGTAGATCATATCGTCGTCGCCGGAGTTCAAGACAGAACTTGAGCGATCGGAGTCTGGGCGCTGACATAAAGTCAAACAGCATCACATCGTTGACATGCGGATTGCCCGCCAGGATGTCGCGGGCGACAGCCCCCTGCATCACCAGGACGTCCACCCTGGCCGCCGGATAGGCCACTCGCAGTTCACGAAGCATCGGCGTGGCCATGAGCACGTCCCCGGCCCCCGCCAAACTCATGACCAGAATTCTCTTGCGTTCCATCATAGATCGTCGTCGATACCGTCCAGCGCCGTTCACCGTGTGCGGTTCTTCATCAACCAAGGACCACCCAGGATCTTCTTCCGCGCTAAAACACGTTGAGTTCTGGAATACAAGTCACAACGCGACCACCCCACTCACGTACATAGGCAAGCTGTGTGGATATCTCCTGACGCAGGTTCC
>Ga0182021_10010316_pt1 | contig 11078 bp, 10 predicted proteins | sample 612E3MmetaG_FD_120493 | JGI IMG/M metagenome (GOLD analysis project Ga0182021, IMG submission 120493) | Permafrost microbial communities from Stordalen Mire, Sweden - 612E3M metaG (Illumina Assembly) | ecosystem: Environmental > Terrestrial > Soil > Wetlands > Permafrost | place: Sweden...
ATCAAGCCGGCCTTGGTGGCGGCGGGACGGGTGATCGAGGAGCTTTGGGGCGTGCCCGGAATTGACTATCGGTACTACACCGACACTGGGCCGGTGCTGGAGCGCGGTTGGGCGGAGCGGGCGGGATTGGGGTTTCTCGGGAAGAACGGCATGCTGATTTCGCGGCAGTTTGGAAACTGGCTGCTGTTGGCGGCGATCCTCACCCGGGTGGAGTTGGAAGCTGACGAGCCTCTGCGCGCGCGGGTTCCGCCGCTGATCGCAAACCAACGGATCGGACTGTTGTGCGGAAAATGCGTCCGCTGTGTCGTCGCCTGTCCCACGCAGGCCATTCCGGAGCCCGGGCTGGTCGATGCGCGCCGGTGCATCTCCTACCAGACGATCGAGAACAAAGGCGCGATTCCGCGCGAACTGCGCGCGGGGATCGGCGAGCACATCTATGGCTGCGACGTCTGCCTCGAGGTTTGCCCCTGGAACCGGTTTGCCCGGGCGGGCCGGCGCATGCTGCTGGCGGCGCGATTTGAAATCACCACGCTGACGCTCCCCGAAATGCTCGGATTGACCGCAGCTCGTTTCGCCGAGGTCTTTCGGCGCACGCCGATCAAACGGCTCAAGTTGACGGGCCTGCTGCGCAATGCGTGTGTCGTTGCGGGCAACGTCGCGGCGGGGGCGGGGGCCGCCCACGAACTGGTTGGGCCGCTGGTGCAGCTGGCCGCGCATCCCGCGCCAATCGTCCGAGGCCACGCGGTGTGGGGGCTGCGACGGATCGCCGGCGCCGAAGCGCTGAAATTGCTGGCGGCGGCACGAGCTGCCGAAGCCGACCCGGCGGTGGCGGCGGAATACACCGGGAGCGATCGCTCGCCGGGCGCCGCGGGAGCCTGAAGGGCGCCCGTCGGTTACGACGGCTTCGCGGCAAACAACTCCGCCATGCGTTGGGTGAACTGCGGCGGCGGCCGCACCGGCCGGCCTTCGCGATCAATGAACGCGTGGGCGGTCTGGCCGGTGGCGAGCAGTTCGCCACCGCGATAGACCTCGTAGCTGAGCTGGATCCGCAGCACGGGTTTCTCCGCCAGCGTGGTGACGATGGTGAGCATGTCGTCGTACAACGCCGGTTTGAGATATTTCACGCCGACCTCGAGCACGGGCAGCCGGAACCCGGCAGACTCGAGTTCCCGATAGGAGAGCCCCTGTTCCTTGAGCAGGGTGGTGCGGCCGATCTCGAACCACGGCAGGTAGCTGCCGTGGTAAACAATGCCCATCATGTCGGTTTCGGCATAGCGGACGGAGACTTGGACGCGGGACTGGATCATGCGGACGAGTTTGGTTGGGAATTCGGCGCCTGGCGCCTTCGCCATTCAACCGGTGATCGTCCATCCGGCCTGGTTGAAAAGCAAGTCGGCGGAACGCGTCCAGCTGTTCCGGCGGGCCCACTCGACGCCGGCCGTCCCCAGCCGGCTGCGCAAGGCCTGGTCGTCAATCAGCCGGGCAAAGGCCGCACTCAGCGCGGGCCGGTCGGCGGGAGGGACCAGCAGGCCGGTCACGCCGTCCACCACCGCCTCGGCCACGCCGCCGACCGCGTGCGCCACCACCGGCAGGCCATGCGCGGCCGCCTCAAGATAGACGAGGCCGAAACCTTCGACGCTGTGACGATGGTCGATGCTGGTCATTGCGAAAATATCGGCCTGATCGTAGAGGCGGTCGAGTTCGTCATCCGGCACCATGCCAAAGAAGCGCACGAGCACCCCGGATTGGCTGGCGGCCTCCCGCAGGCGCGGTTCGTAGTTCTCCTTGCTGTCGCCGCCCACCAGCCAGTATTCGATGCGCTCCCGCTGGACGGGCGGCAATGACTGCAGGGCCTCGATGATGAAGAGCTGGCCCTTGCGCGGATGCAGCCGCCCGACGGTGAGGATGACGATCCGGTCGCGCCGGGTCGGTCGCCCCGCCGCGGGCGGGCGCGCGAAATCGGAGCGGAGGGCGCCGGGCGTCAGGTAGGTCTTGGAGGCGGCCTCCGGAAAACAGCTGCATAACAGCTCACGCGTATAGCCGGTCAACACGCTGATTCGACTGGCGCGGCGGATGAGCCGCCGCGCCAGCCAGCGGTTCACGGGATTGCGATGGAACTTCCGGATTTCGGAGCCGTGAAAGGTGAGCACGAGCCTCCGGGGGAGGAAACCCGAAACGAATTGCAGGAGCATCAACGCCAGCATGGGTCCTGGTTCGGGCAGATAAACGGTCGAATATCGCAGCCGCCGGCGGTGGATGATCAATTCGCGCATCAGGCGAAGCTGGCAGGCAAAATCGTGGGTGCCCTTCAGGGGCAGCCGGCGAAGCCGGAACGGCCAGGGCTTTTCTTCGACGCCGGCCGGCGCGGCCTGCGCCCAGACTTCGAGATCATAGCCGAGGTCTGCGGCGGCCCAGGCGATCTGCTCGGAGAACGTCGCGATGCCGCCGCGCCGCGGATAGAACTCATGCGTGAGCAGGAACACCGGCGGTTGGTTCGCTGGCGGGGTCCCGGACTCGGCGGATGGCGGCGGGCTGGCTGGGTCGGCAGGCAAGACGAGCATTCCTTATGCTACGACCAGATGGCCGTGCAAATGGATACTTGCGCTTTTGCTCGGGCCGGGGCGCTTCGTGGCCGCCTCACGCGACCGGCGACCGATCGTGACCGGCCTCCTGCCGTGACGCGACGGCGAGGCGGCGTTTGGCGTTGCAGTGAGTCCCGGATTCACACGAAATTGGCGAATTCGATTCATCCGACTGGAACCGAGCCGGAAAAAAAGGGTTTACAATTGGACCGTCGATAACCTACAAGATTTCAACATGGTATCAGCAGTCGATAGTGGTGCGGAGGCTAACAGAGCTCTTTCGGGCCAGGCAAAACCAATTAGTCCAGAGGATGATGCGTATTTGCGGGAAGCCCTGAAGCGTTGCTCTGCCTCCACTTACGAAGCTGCTTTCCAATTTCGCAAGACCAAGAACACCGAGCATTTGCCCGCCATTGTGCTGGGCATCATCGAGCGGTACGTGGAGCCGGACTTGCGCGCCAAGCTCAAGGATCCCGACGATGACCTGCGCTTGATCGAGGATCTCGGCATCGATTCGCTGACGATGATGGAGATCGTCATCCTCGTCGAAGAAGTGCTCCAGATGTCGATTAACAACGAGGAGTTGCGCCATTTGCGCACGCTGGGGGACGTCAAGCAGTTCATCGAATGCAAGGTGCGGGGCCTCCCGCTCCCGAAGCCGACGAAATTCCTGCCGATCGAGCAGATCATGTCGATCATGCCGATCCAGCCGCCGTTTCTTTTTCTCAACGAGGCTTCGGTGAGCTCCCAGGGTGCCAGCGCCAGATATCGGATCAGCGGCCAGGAGTTCTTCCTGCAGGGGCATTTCAAGGACAACCCGGTCATGCCGGCTTCGATCATGCTTGAGGCGATCGGCCAGCTCGCGGTGCTTTTCCTGCTTGAGGGCGGTGCCGGCGAGCCCAGCAAAGTGGTCAATCCCCAGACGATCTTCTTCACTTCCTGTGAAGGCGTGCGTTGCCACCGGATGTGCAAGCCGGGCGATGTGCTCAGTCTCTCCATTAAGCCCAAGCGTTTGAAGGCCCCGCTGGCCACGTTTGAAGGCGGGATCCGCGTGGGCCAGGAGAAGGCGGCCATCGCCGAGGAAATTACGCTCACCTTCGGGTATGCGGAGGGAGTGGCCGTCGAACCGGCGAGGCCGGCGACGGTCAATGGCGAGTCGACCCCGCTTGCCGCGGTGGTCAGCGCCTGAGGGGCCGGGGTTTCCCCGGGTGAATCCGCCAGCTCGCGCCGTGCGCCCGCCGCTGCGTTCCCGCGTTGACCGCGGCAAGGCGTGGCTTCATTTCTTTTTCTGCTGCCTGCCGGAGCAGGCGGATGGCGTTCTCACCTGCCTGCTCATATTCATCAGCCCATGAGGAAAGTCTATATCACCGGAATCGGGTTGGTCACCAGCATCGGCAACGACATCCCCTCCGTGTCGCAAAGTCTCCGCGAACTGCGGCATGGCTTCGAGACCTATGCGCCCTTTCAGAAGGCCGACGTACCGGTAAAGGTGGTCGGCACCATCAAGGGCTACAACGCCGACTCCTACGATTGCGAGGATTGGACGTATCCCAGCCGGTTCTCGCTCAAGCGCGACATCCTGCGCGGGATGGCGCCGCATGGGCTGTACACCTATTGCGCGATGCTCGATGCCATTGCCGACGCGAAGCTGGCGACCGGCGACGTGTCGAACGATGACACCGGCCTGTATGCGGCTTCCGGCGGTTCGCCGCACCTGTTGGGCCACTACCTCCATCGCATGAACACGATGGGGGTCATGCGCTGCTCGCCGCTGGGCATCGTGGCGTCGATCGCCGGGACGGTGAATTTCAACCTCGTGTCCCAGTTCAAGATCAAGGGCGCCTCCACCGGTTTCGCCTCGGCCTGCGCATCGTCCTCGCATGCGGTTGGATTCGCCTATGACGAGATCGCGCTCAACCGGCAGAAACGCATGTTCGTGGTCGGCGCGGAGGACGGGAATGTCGAGAGCATCCTGCCGTTCGCCGGCATGAGGGCGCTTTCCCTGCAAGTGAACCCCGATCTCGCTTCACGACCGTTCGATGTCGGGCGCGATGGATTCGTGGGCACGGGCGGCGCGGCCGTGGTGGTGCTCGAGAGCGAGGAGGAAGTTCAGCGGCGGGGTGCCAAGGTCTACTGCGAGGTGACCGGCTGGGGGCAGGCCTCCGACGGCTACAACGTCGCGATCTCGCATCCTGATGGCGAGGGCCTGCGCGCGGCCATGGGAAACGCGCTCCGCCGCACCAGCGTCGATCCCGAGGCGGTCGACTATGTCAACGCCCATGCCACATCGACGCCGATCGGCGACATCTCCGAAGCCCGGGCGCTCAAGGCGGTGTTCCACAACGGCGCCACGCGCCCGGCGGTGAGCAGCACCAAGGCACTCACCGGCCACGGCCTGTCGCTGGCCGGCGCGATGGAAACGGCCTTCTGCGCCATCGCCCTCCAGGAAGGCTTCATGCCCGGCTCGGCCCATATCACCCGGCTCGATCCCGCCTGCGAAGGGCTGAACATCATCCGGGCGACGCTGACCCAACCGCCGCACGTCGTGTTGAACAACAGCAGCGGGTTTGGCGGCGCCAACGTCTGTCTGGTGCTGCGCCAGGCGTGAGCACGCTCGCTGACCGCTATCGGACCGCGCTGGTCACCGGTGCGAGCACCGGCCTCGGCCGGGCGTTCGTCGACATGTTGGTGGACGAGGGGGTCCGCGTCTGGGGCACCGGGCGCGATCCGGATCGGCTGCCGGCGCGGGCGGGCTTCACGCCGGTCGCGCTCGATCTGGATTCCGACCAATCGGTGGAGGCGGCTTTCCAACTGGCGGACGGAGCGGCTGGCGGACTGGACCTCGTCGTCAACAGTGCCGGTTACGGCCTGTTCGGTCCGTTTGCGGAGCGGGAGTTTGCCGACTGGCGGCGGCAGCTCGAGGCCATGTTCGTGCGGACGCTGCAATTGTCGCACCTCGCATTGCGGGGCATGTGCGCGCGGCGTCGCGGAGCCTTGGTCAACATTTCCTCGCTTGCCGTGGAATTGCCCCTGCCGTTCATGAGCGGCTACAACGCCGCCAAGGCCGGGCTCTCCGCGTTTTCCGAGAGCTTGATGGTTGAAGTCGCCGGCACGGGAGTCATTGTCATCGACTTTCGACCGGGCGACTACCGCACGGGCTTCAATCAGACGATGCAGGCAACCTCAGACCCGCTTCCTCCGTCGGCTTCCCCGACCTCGCCTCGCGTGCAGCACGCGTGGGCCCGGCTGGAGGCCAACCTGCAATCGGCGCCGCCCCCCGCGCGCGCGGCGGGCGATCTTCGCCGGGCGCTCCGGCGGGGTCGCAGCGCGACCGTGCGGTCGGGGAGCTTCTTCCAGGCGCGGCTTGCGCCCTGGCTGCCCCGCCTGGCACCGGCCTGGCTTCGCCGTGCGGTCACCGCCCGGTACTTCGGTTCCTCCTGACGTGCCCCAGGTGCGCATATTGGTGCTGACCTCCAGCACGGGCGGGGGACATGACGTGCGGGCGCAGGCCTTCGCCGAATGGTGCTTCCAGCTTTACCGGCACGAGGTGGATGTGCGGATCGAGCAGATGCTTGAGGAATCCTCGGGACTTTATCGCGGGGGTGTGAACTTCTACAACTGGATCCAGCGCAAATCGCCCTGGATGCACAAGGCGTTCTACACCGTCGTGGAGGGCCTCAGTTTTCTCAACCGCCGCACCGTGACCCTTGGACGCCACTATTACGAACGGGTGCTGCGGGAATACCGCCCGCACCTCGTGTTCAGCGTGCACGACTGCCTGAATCGCGGCTATTTCCAGCTCGCGCGCAAGATCCTGGGTCCCGAGAACGTGCGCTGCGCCACTTACTGCGGCGAGTTTTCCGGCGGCTGGGGGTACAGCCGGAACTGGGTCGAGCCGACGGTGGACCTCTATTTCTCCCGCACCGCCACCGCGAACGACTACGCCGTCAAGCTCGGCTTGTCTCCGGCGAAAGCGAGGGTCCGCGGATACCTCATGCAGCCACGGACGTACCTGGAAGTTTTCACGCCGGGGGAGCGCCGGCGGTACCAGGAAAAGAAGCTCGGCCTTCGGCCCGACCGGTTCACGGTGTTCCTCGCGACGGGGATGAACGGCGCCAACAACCACCTGGAGTTGCTCCCGGCGCTCGTCCGCCATGCCGACAAGGTGCAGGCCATCGTGGTCTGTGGCCGCAATCACCAGGCCTACAACGAGCTCGTCCACTGGCGAACGCAGCACCCGGAATTCTCCTGCTTCATCGACAGCTACTCGGACGTTGTCTTCCTGCTGATGCAGGCCAGCGATGCAATCGTTACCCGCGGCGGCACCACCACCTGCGCGAAGGCGCTGCACTTCAAGTGTCCGATCATCTTCAACGTGTTTGGCGGGATCATGCCGCAGGAGCGGCTCACGGTGAAATTCTTCCGGAATTCCGATGCGGCCGAATTGGTGCAGAACTCGGCGCAATTCGGCGCGCTGATCGACGGCTGGATGGCCGATCTGGCGCCTTACCGACAATTGCGGGAGAATTTCCTCCAGTTGCGCGACGAAGAGGATCCGACCGTGCTGATCGAGGAACTGGTCGGCCTGGCGCAGGAGGCGGCGCATCTCCCGCGAGCGCGCCCGCCGTTTCCACTGTCCAACGGCAACGGCCGGGGCAGATAGAATTAGGGCGGTTTTTCAGTCTCAACGCTATTATCAGATATAGGGCGGGATCGCCGGATCCCGCCGTTTCCCGGATCAAGGCGGGGTTCGGAGACCCCGCCCTACAACGCCGCACCGGACAGTTCGCGGAACTGTGTGCGAGCATCTCCCGATTTGCAGAAGCCCGCCTCAGAAGCCGTGCCGCTGCAACTGCAAGCTGAGCTCGCGTTGAAAGGCCTGCACGTCGCCGGCAGAGGGCTGATAGCCCTTCTTGCCGGTGTCAAGCATGAGGCGGCCAAACTGGTCGAGCGCCCATTTCCCGTTCGTGCCATCGCTGAAAGCCACCGTTCCGCTGACCGCGGAGCCGGGACGAACCACCCGGTCGAGCTCGACTTTCACGCCGCCCGCGCCGGCCGGGACGGCGCCGGTGAGGTCGTCGGCCGCTTCGGGACCCAGGTCTGCCTCGTCCTCTGCGAGCGCTTCGGGATCGGCGGAACCCGGGGCGTCATCGCCGCCTGCGCCGACCGCCTTCTTCAACTTGTCAAAGAGCCCGGTCTTTTTCTCCGCCGAACCCGGGGCGGCCGGGCGCGCCTTGCTGAGATCGGCCTTTGGATCCACCGCGGGCATCACGGCGTTCTTCAACTCAAGGCCGAGGTCGTCCACCAGGAAGCGAACATCCATGTAGGTCATGGAGATCTTGAGCTGCTCGGAAAGCTTCTTCTGGATGACCCCGAGGCTGTCGCCGGCGGCGACCCAGGCGGTCACGGTTTGTTTTTGCTCGGGAGAAAGTGTCATGGAGAGAAAGGATTGGTACTGACCAGCAAGCAGACAAATTGGGCCGAAAACGCAAGCGATGACATCGCGACCCGGCAGCGACGAATCCGAAATCCATCGGGTCGATTCGTTTTTACGGGAGCGAAAGGAATCCCGGGCACCAGTTGGAGCCGTCTGGAATGTATCACCGAGACCAAAAGGGGTCGCGGCCGGGCGTCTTCGCCGGCCCGGCGGGCTTTGGTGGTTCCGCGGCGGCACTGCAAAGCCAAAAATGCGCGGAAGGCGGAGGTGAGCGAAGAGGCTTCGAACCATTTGCCGACAGTGGATTGGGACAGAAGGCCAATTCCATTGCGCAGCGAGGTCTTTTGTCGCTAGTCTGGAAAGCACCAAAATCTCCTAATCTGTCCCTCTGTCCCAACAACACTGTTCGGCATAAAATGAAAAGAGCGGCACACTTTCTGTTTGTAGCCTCGATGCTGGTTGGAGGGGTCCATGCCGAGGATCGATTGATAGTCGATCCCGGAGCATATGCCGACAAAGCTGTGGCGGTCTCGCTTGAGATTAGGGAAGCTGGACCCGACCAGCTCCAGTTCACGGTTTCCTGCAACCCAAAGCTGCCGACCGACAGAATCAGCAGAGCGATAACTCAGCGCGAGACACATGGCGTCGCAGCGCCGCTGAAGGTGAAGATTGGCAGATGGGCATTCTGTTTCGAAGCACCGAACATGCTTTGGTTTTATGACGGCATGCAGCGGATTTCGTTGTGGACGGTTACTAGCGAGCGCGGACTGTCTCGTATAGATGGGACGATTGAGACAACGGCAAACCCTCCGTTGGTCCTGCCAGAATGGATTCGAAAATGATCACCAGGGAGCCGAACCAGCGGCCGCGAATGCCGGTCAGCGGCACGCCGGCTGCTGACGCACCCGTCGCGCCTCCTCCGGGCATCGCAGGTCGGTAGCGGTCGCCATACCCATGAAACCGATTGCGATCGTCCTCAATGGAGCATCGAGTTCCGGCAAGACGAGCATCGCGCAGGCGATTCAGCGCCTATCGCGTACACCGGTTCTGCACGCATCGCTCGATTCGTTCACCGATATGTTCTGTTGGTCGGCTATCTCCGATCCCGACATTCAGCGGGACTGCCAACGATTCGGAGTAAGCAGTTTCCACGCCTGTCTCCCGATTTTGGCGAGCGGACGCTTTTCGTTGGTGGTCGATCACGTCTTCGAACAGCACGCGTGGTATGAGGCGACGCGCGAAGCACTTAGGATGATGCCGATTTATTTTGTGGGTGTTCGATGTGCGCTCAGCGTTCTTGAGGAGCGCGAGAGGAGGCGGGCGGATCGAAAGGTCGGATTGTCGCGCTGGCAGTTCGATCGTGTCCACGAGCGGAAAGTCTACGATCTTGAGGTCGACACCGAGAGTCAGACTGCAGATGCGTGCGCTGCGATGATCCTCAAGACAGCAGAAGAAAAGGCGGCGAAACGATCTTTTCAGCCTGGTCGTTTTGCCGAACCCAACCGCCAAACAGAACGCCGGGAAGAGTCGCGCCTACTGCGATCGAGCCGAAAGACCGGCGCCCCTGTTCTGAAACGTTGACCCCACGAAAGATGGCAACTGCACGAGCAATCGACAGCGCGAAATCATTGCTTGGAAAGCTCGAGCGTTCTTTTGAGCGTCGTCAAGTGTATGGCGAGGCGCAACTAGACTGGGTCTTCGACATGGCGATTACGGCGTGGCACATGGTGGACTGGCGCGCCATCGAAACCGGTGAACAATTGGGCGGAGCGCAGGAGCGCCTCAAGGCGCTTTGTCCAGAACTCGCCGTCTGCGAGCAGCTGTGCAACGGCGCGAAACACCTTAAACTCCGAGACCCCGAGTTAGTTCCATTCAACGTATCGAGCGATGTACGCCAGACCGATGACCTTAAGGGGATGAGGCTAGATATTCAGGCTGGCAGTGCAAACGTGGACATTGTTCTGACGCCGGTAGTTCTTGTCATCGACAGGGAGCGTCGAGAGTGGGAGGCAATAGAGCTTTTTGGCCGGGTCCTCATGTTCTGGCGACGAGAACTGGCGTAGACCCAATGTCGAGGATTGGCGCACGTTTCAGTAATAGCATGCGGTCTACAAACCCATCAGTGTGGACGCATGTCGGCTCCGCACAATTCGGAATCTAGACATATCTCATGCCGGACTTCGTGAGTCATTGTAATGTGGGCATATCAGCGTCGCATGTTTGGGAGGCGCACGAAGGTCGGGTGGTTGAGCGGTGGTCTCGCTCGGATCTGCGAAGCTGTATTCTGGTGTATGGCAGTCCAGAGCAGCGCCCAATAGTCTCCGGAACGGTCGGCTTGCTATTACTCGTGCCCGGCGCAGTGTTTGCTCGCCACATGTACCTTCTGGTGACGGAAGGCGTGAGCGCCAATTTGCGGTACGAAGCCGCGATGCTCACAATTGCCATGCTCGGCACTTGGTTGTTATTCCAGGCAGGTTTTAGGAAGCGATTCTATCTAAGGATAACGACAAAAGTGGGAGTTCGGAAGCTGGTGTTTGCCTCTGTAGCATCACTTGCTGAAGTTCGCGCTTTTCTAGAGGACGCTAGAGTCAAATATGGATTTCAGGTGAATGACGAAGTCCATCGGGCCTAACCAACACCCGAGGTCATCGGAACAAGGAAAATCAGACGGCGGGGCGCCGATCTGAAGGGCAACCTCATGCTGTGCCTTTTCCCTCGGCGAGCTGGCCTGGCGGGCGAGCACCCGTCTGCGGCAGGTGTATTCTCCGCCAGCGCGGAAGGCGGCGGTTGACCGGTGGCGGGCGATGCCCTTTAAGCATCGCATGCCCGAAACTCTCCCTGTTCGGCTTGGCGAGCGCAGTTACGCGATCCAGCTTGGCGCGGACTTGCGGACGGAGGTGCGCGCCCAGGTCGGGCTCCTGCAGGGCGCCGGCCGGGCGGTCGCGGTCCTCACCGACACCAATGTCAAGGTGCGACAGGAGGAGACCGTGCGCGCGATGTTCGGGGACGCGCCGATGCTGGTGCTCCCGCCGGGCGAGGAGACCAAATCGCTGGAGTCG
>Ga0182021_10010317_pt1 | contig 11077 bp, 11 predicted proteins | sample 612E3MmetaG_FD_120493 | JGI IMG/M metagenome (GOLD analysis project Ga0182021, IMG submission 120493) | Permafrost microbial communities from Stordalen Mire, Sweden - 612E3M metaG (Illumina Assembly) | ecosystem: Environmental > Terrestrial > Soil > Wetlands > Permafrost | place: Sweden...
ATCTTTGAGGTAGATCAAAGTTATATGGAACAAAAAACCTCGATCTACAATGAATTTTACCCTGAACACTCCGATAATGTGAGCTGCATATCTTGTGACATAACAAAGCCAGATATTTTAAAGTATTTAAAAACACAGGAAAATTTTGATTTTGAAAAACCCCAAATTGTTATAACTGAAGGTATAAGTTATTATATATCTCCATTTGAACTAAAAAAGCTCATAAAAATCTTTGCATCACAGGAAAGAAAAAATAAATTCATAATGGACTATTTAATACCTTTTAATGAGGTTGATATTGATAGACGTAAAATTCCTCGTGATATTTTTGAAACAATTCAAGATCATTGTGATATATCCACTATAACCAGTTATAGTCGTAAGGATATTGAAAAACTTTTTAATGAGAACAAATGGAATCTTCAAGAAATTTATACCCTTAATAACATGGAATTTCAAAGAAAAGGGAAATACAAGTACTTCCATACCCATCAGATGGATGGATACAGATTGTAAATGGAAATATATAATTAAACATAATACTGCGCCCTTTACAATCTACATCTGTTGCTCAAATCATTATTTAATAAATTACATAAAGTTACTTGTTATTAATTCATTTGATAAAAACCAAATAAAAACAGTTAAATTCTTATTTTAAATTATATTATCTTAAAATAATAAGTTACTTCCTTTAATCAAATTATCAAAAGGAATGAATAATTAATATTAAAATAAAGGGTTCATAACTAAATGAAATAATTTTTTTTTATAAAAAAAAATAAAAATCTGATGGTTACATCAGATTTTGTTCCTTCTTACTGAAAAGTGTTGCAGAAAGAGCTATGGTTAGTAATGCAAAAGCAACCACCACGATCGTGCTTACATAAAGAGGAAGAGCACCATAACCTAATATGACTTGACGAAGTGCATCTACCCCATAGGTTAGCGGATCAAGATAAACTGCAACTTGAAGGAAGGATGGAAGTCCTGTTACAGGGAACAATGCCCCACTCAATAAAAACATTGGAAGAACAATAAAGCTCATTATGAGGTTGAAACCTTCCATACTATCTGTGAATATAGCTATTAATAATCCAACCCCACCCAATCCAACTGAAATGGGAATCATTAAGAGGAACGATGCAATAAAGATTATAGGAGTCATTTTAACTCCAACAACAAAGGAAAGTAAAAGTAAAATCACTCCTTGAATTATTGCAGCTGTACCAATACCTAATGCTTTACCAAAAACAATTGACGGACGACTCACCGGTGCAACCATGATCTCCTTAAGAAAACCATATTGCCTGTCCATGATAACTGAAACACCAGAGAATATGGCTGTGAATAGTATTGTCTGACCAATTATCCCAGGAAATATAAATGCCTTGTAACCACCAGCAACATTGCCAAACCTTATAGCGGAACCTAAGCCAGTTCCAAATATTAGAAGCCAAAGTAATGGTGTTACAATGGAGGATAATATACGAGAACGATATCTAACATATCTTTTCGCCTCTCTAAACCATATTGTGTATATTCCTTCCCATTCAGCCATTTATTTCCCCCCATCAACAATACGTTTTCCTGTGTAATTTATGAAAACATCTTCTAAGTTAGGATGTTCGAGTTCAATAGATTTAACCATGATGTTGTTATCATTTGCAAAATTCACAAGGGTTGCAACCAGATTTTCACCACTTTCAACCATCATTTTTATCTCTGAGTCAACTTGCATTATGTTCTTAATGAAGTCTAGTTTTTCAGCTTCTTTAATGAATTTTTCTTGATCATCAACCTTCATTGTAATAATATCCGCTTTCAACTCTTTTTTAAGATTTTTCGGAGAATCTGATTTAATAATCTCTCCCTTATTAATGATAGCAATTTCATCACAGAGTTTGTCAGCCTCATCCATATAATGGGTGGACATTAACACTGTAATATCCTCTTTTTTGTTTAATTCTTGAATATAATCCCAAATATTCTCCCTTGTTTGAGGATCGAGTCCAAGGGTTGGTTCGTCTAAGAAAAGAATCTTTGGATGGTGAATCAAACCTCTGCCAATCTCAAGTCTACGTTTCATACCTCCAGAATAAGTCTTAGTGAATTCGTCAGCTTTGCTTCCAAGAGCAATTAAATCTAAAACTTCTTCTATTCGCTGCTTTCGCAGTTTCATTGGAACTCCGTAAAGTGCAGCATGCATTTCCAAATGTTCCCTACCAGTTAGAATATCGTCTAGGGCACGCGACTGAAAGACCACTCCTATTGATTTTCGAACTTCTTTGGAGTTTTTCATAACATCATAACCATTTACAGTTGCACTTCCAGATGATGGATGAAGAATTGTACATAACATGGATATCAAAGTAGTTTTACCGGCACCATTCGGACCTAAAACGCCGTAAACGCTGTTTCTAGGAACTTTAAGGTTAACAGAATTAACTGCTGTAAAATCTCCATATATTTTACTAATATCATGAGTTTCAATTATGTAGTCCATAATGACACCTTCAAAAAAGTTTTTAATTTACATAGTTGTTTTATATGCTAGTGCATAAATTATTTTTGATTTAAACATTATATAATATACCCATGTACTTGACAAAAAGGGTAGCCCAAAATACTAATAAACCCGGATAAAAGGATTCAATTTATTCAAATTCTTTATCTACGTTAAAAAAAGTATTAATAGTGTTAAGGTGATAATTATGATGTTTGAAATTGTGAAATCTGAAGGAATTGCACAAAAATCCTATTTTCTAGGTTCAAATGGAACAGCAGCAGTTATTGATCCTCGTAGAGATTGTGATATTTATATTGAAATTGCAGAAGAAAATGACATGAAAATTGAATACATTTTTGAAACACATCGAAACGAAGACTACACTATAGGATCATTAGAGCTTAGAGAAATTGTTGGGGCCGATATATTCCATGGAAAAGATCTTGATTTTGCCTATGGAAATCCTGTTATTGAAGGAAATAAATTTCAGATTGGATCTCTTGTTTTGGAGATTGTTGAAACACCAGGACACACAGATGAAAGTATTTCAATCATGGTGACAGACAGGGATGTTTCAGATGATGTTTATATGATATTCACAGGAGATAGCCTTTTTGCAGGGGAAATTGGAAGATGTGATCTATATGGTGATGAAAATACTGCAAGAATGGCTGAAGCTATGTACACCAGTATCTTTAAAAAAATACTTCCACTGGGAGATAACGTAATTGTGTGCCCAGCACATGGTTCAGGATCTGTATGCGGTGCAGAAATTCGAGAACAAGAGTTAACTACAATAGGTTATGAGAAAAAAACTAATTCTTTGCTACAGAAAGACAAGCAAAGCTTCATTAAAGCAAAAATTGATGAAAAGTTATATAACCCCCCTTACTTCAAAAAGATGGAAAAAAATAATTTTGAAGGACCAAATTTAATATGCAAACTACCATACCTAAAACCATTGAGTATACACGAAGTTAAAGAATTAATGGTAAGGGTGGCCCAAGTTGTAGATGTTAGGGATCCTACTGCATTCGCTGGAGGACATATACCAAACACGCTCAACATATGGAACAATGGTCTTCCTGTATATTCAGGATGGTTTTTAAACTATGAACAACCCATAATCATTGTAGATGATAACAACAAACGAATTGAGGAAACTAAAAGGTATCTAATCAGATTAGGATACGATAATATCTACGGATACTTATCGGGAGGTTTTCCAGTTTGGTTCAAAGGTTCCGGAGATTTTGAAACGGTTAAAACATGGTCAGTTCACGATTTACTTCCAAATATGGGAAAAAAGTCTCTTTTTCTTCTCGATGTTAGAAAGGAAAACGATTGGATAAAAGAACGTATCGATGGTTCTCAAAACATTTATATTGGAATTTTGAAGAACAATCTTGATAAAGTTCCTAAAGATAAACATATAGTTGTATCTTGTGACACAGGATATAAAGCCAGTATAGGGACATCAATATTGAAGATGAATGGTTATAAAAATGTTACAAATGTTCTTGGAAGCATGATGTCTTGGAAAAAAGCAGGCTACCCCGTTGTGAAGGGTAAATTAAAGTAATAAATTTACAAAATTATCATATAAACTATTATTAATTAGAGTATGATCTATTATATTATAAGAATTCTATAGTAATATTCTTAAATTAAAAATAGGAGAAAAAAATATGCAACGTTCCAATTTAAGTGGATATCCAAGAATTATTGCATCAATACTAATTCCTTTAATTGTTGGATTTATTGGGTCTATAGCAACCATTTCACAAATACCAACTTGGTATGCTGCACTTTCAAAACCTGCATGGGCACCACCAAACTGGTTATTTGGCCCATTATGGACCACATTATATATTTTAATGGGAATAGCATTATATTTAGTTTGGCGTCAGGGTTTCGGTAGAAGAGATGTTAGATTTGCGATTTTAATCTTCGGTGTACAATTAATATTAAACCTTCTTTGGTCGATAGTATTCTTCAGCTTCCATGCACTCTTAGGTAGTTTATTTTTGATAATGTTACTCTGGCTTGCAATACTTGCAAACATAATAGCATTTTCTGTAATATCGAGGACAGCAGGTCTACTCCTAATACCATACATAGTATGGGTGAGCATAGCGAGCTATTTGAACTACAGTGTGTACATCTTAAACCATTAGTAAATTTTGGGTTTAATCCCATTACTAATGTTAAGAATTCATGATTCTAAAAAAATTGAAGATTAACTAGATATTCCATTATATAACTTCATTAAATATTTTTGTAAACGATTTTTAGCCTTTTAACTTTTTATTTTGGAGTCCCTATTCATTCAACTCTCTTCATTATCTGATTACATCAGTATTCCCAATGATTCCATATTTTGTATTCTATAGTATCTGGAAATCCAATTCAATTATTTAACTAAAAACTCTCATTGATCCAATTTATTAATATATAAACAAATGTTAATATTTAGATTTTTTTTATAAATTGTTTAATTAAAAAAATTTGAAAAAAACCAAAATAAAACTTTTTTCGTATTTATAAATATCACTCATAATCAATTATTCAATTTTTTTTGAACTTTTTTACTCTTTAATTCTCTTAATGCATCAGAAGCAATCCATCTAGCACTTTTTGAATCAATCTCATGTATTTCTTGTGCAATATCTATGGCTTTTTGATTCAGATGTAAATTTTTCTTTCCAATATGTCTTAAAGCCCAATTTACGGCTTTTTTAACGTAATTTCTATTATCTGTCGATTCTTTAATTATAAGTGGGAAAAATTGTTCAAATTTAGCATCCGGGGCTTTTTTATCATGCACTGCTAAAACTGCTATTAAAGTGAAAGCGGCTCTTTTAACGAATTCTTCTTCACGTGCACTCCATTCAAAAATCTTCTGGTAAGATAATGATGTCTTTCGAAATAAGTTCATACAACACTGGTCACAGATCTCCCAAAAATCAAATTCCACAACCCAATTATCCATCTGTTCGGATGTAACTAATTTTGGGTCTTCGATCATGCATGCTAATATTTTTGTTTCTCGATAATCCATTTCCCAGAGATTTTTTGCTAGCTCATGATCCTTGCCTGCTTTCTTTGCTATCTTCCTTAATTCAGGTATTCTCACTGCATAGGTCCTTTGTGGCGTAATCCCAAATCTTGCCATTCCATCTATATCTTCGGGGTTGGATAATTCTTCAAGTTCCTTAATTATTTCGTCTAATTTCACTCAAAATCCTCCAATTTGATACAAACCTCTTTTCTATTTTTAAAGCATCCAAAGATGATAATTTGCTAGGTTTCTTTACTGGACTGAGAATTCTCATTTTAATTATCAAAATTTATATCCCATATAACTCATTCCAACTGTTACAGAGGAAATAATAAGGTATGTAAGACCAATATCCATCATATAATTTGATAAGCTCATCTGCATGGGACTTGCTGGTAGGAATAGAAAAAGATCAATTATTATACATATGAAAAACCAGCTAACACCTATAACGAAACCTTCTCTTAAAAATTTGGTGATTACACCATTAAAATAATATACCGCCAGTACAACAGCAGTTATGGTAATTACAACCGGCATTATAGATTCAAATAATGGATTGAAAGATGTTTTGATAGGATAAACAACTAGTGAAACAATAAATGGTATCAACCACATCATAAATCCATATGCTATTACCCTTATAGCACGATTCATTTTATACTCCATTAATCCTTTAATAATAGTATAAGTAGTAAATATTTAGCTGAATTTTATTTTTGTTTAATTGGTTGTCTTATAACTGTTTTAAGTCTTTCTGGTTTCGTTCTTCTTACATCGCTGATATAAATTTCATGATGTTTATCCCTTATTTTGTATCCACTTTTCTCGATGAACTCATGAAGTTTTTCAACTGTTGTTGCTTCAGCAGCCCCATAAGGACCAATATGCATTATTTGGGCAGATAATCTCTCACTGAATTTTTCATATCTGACCTTGGATAATGAAACTGGGTTCTTTTTTCTTTCCACATCTTCAATTGCTTTTTTAATTATTTGTTCCGAAACTAATTCTGGCTGCATGATCATTACAGTCCAATTCCATGATTCCTTATCTTCAATAGTAAATTCATCCATATCATCAACCCACCAAAGTCCTTCAAGAGGCATAACAACATAATCCTGATTGTTTTCTTTCTTTGATATGAACTTGGCTTTATATGATATTGGAAAAAGAGCTTCCATTGCATCTTGATACTCCTGGGATGTGTTTGGATCACCTTTTCCATCCACCATCAAGAATTTCATCCTCGGAACATCAACAACAGACACTTTTTTATCTGAAGGATAGTATAAATTCTTTTTTTCCTTTTTAAAGTCATATTTTACCATTTTAACACCTTTTTTTTAAGAATAAAACCCTGTCCAATCCATCAATAATTATATTTTTTTGCATTTAAGAGATAATCACATTCTAATAATTATATTGGTATCATTTTCAAGTAATTAAAAATTGATGGTTATCTTAATCATATTATGATTTTTTTGTAACTATTTCCTCCAAAAAAAATTGATAATTCAATAAATCATGAAACTTGCTCATAAATAATTAATATTAACTATTGCATAAAAGAAATATAACCAATTAATTAAGTACTAAATTTAGTTGGAAATAATTATGGAGACTTGAACATGAAGTTTATAATTTCCAAAAAGAGATTAATAATAATTATCATTTTAACATTACTATTTGCAGGAGTAGCTTACTTTGCTTACTATGTTTCTGATTATTCTCATGCAGATAGTACCGCTATAGCAGCTTTATCCTCAAATGGATCCTATAATGTGGAGGATACAGCTAATTCAATTACATTTACTCCAACTGAAAATAAAAGCTCAACTGGAATAATATTCTATCCCGGTGCTAAAATTCAACCTGAAGCTTACTCGGTTATAGCTTCAAAACTTGCTACAGAGGGTTATACCACAATAATTGTGAAAATGCCTTTTAATTTAGCAATTTTTGGTACCAACAAAGCTGACGATGTCATAGCTCAACATGGAGAAATCAACACTTGGGTAATGGCGGGTCATTCACTGGGAGGTGTTTTTGCATCTGATTATGCAGTTAATCATCAAAACAAAATTAAAGGGGTCATTTATTTAGCATCATATCCCAATACAAATGCTTCAAATGCCACTTTTAAAGCATTATCAATTAGAGGTTCTTTAGATGGGCTTGCAACCAGCAATCAAATTTCTCAAAATCTCAATAAATTCCCTGCAAATACTACTTTCATAACTATTGAAGGCGGAAATCACGCCAATTTTGGTGATTATGGTCTTCAGGCAGGAGACAATAACAGTACTATTGCCAAACAAGAACAACAAGACATGACAGTAAATTACATCCTAGCTTTTCTTAAAACCATTAACTAATTTGAACAAAAATTATATAATTCTAAAAACAAATTATAAACTGAAAAAATTAGGGGGGTTATAATCTGGATAGAAATCAATACTTTTTACCTGCAATTATAGTGTTAGTGGTTCTTGTTGTGTTGGTTATAGCATTAGCTTTCTCAGGAAACAACACTTTCAACATGGGAACTGTATCATTCCAATATCCTAACAGTTGGTCACAGGAAAATGTAGTAGGAAATTTCAGTAGCAGTACATTGTATTCACAAGTTACATTAACATCTAGCTTTGCAGATATTAATGGACAATATCAACCTGCATATATCATAATCCAAATGCAACAGAAAGCAAAAGGTACACTTAATCTCCCAAGTACCGATGCTATAGTTACCAATACATCAAACTCTTCTGTAGCATCTACAACGGTCAATAATGTAACTGCAACTCAGGTAGGAAGTTTCGGTACTAACATAGCAACTAAATATACTGTAATAGACAAAAACAATTTTTACTACGTTGTAACTTACATTTCACCAATATTTGCAGTGAATCAGACTGAAAAATCTTACAACAGTCTTTTGTCTTCTCTGAAACTCAGTTAAACAAAATTTTTTTCTTTTTTTTAATTTTACACTGATCAAAGGAATAATATTAATTCTAAAATTTCAAAGTATTTTATGAAAATACACGAAATGGTATTTTATAGCACATGTACCCCAAAAGTCCAGGGATTCCTGTTGATTTCATATCAGCCAAGTCTAAATAGTAATGGACGCATCTTAATGACATAATGTAAACCCTAAATGGGTATCTGTTTAGCATGAATCATCGTTGTTCTATGGTGGATGTTAGTTACATTGCAATAGCAGTAAATATAAAATGCTTAAAGGAAAGGAAACCCCAATATTTATTTTTTTAATAATTTAATAACCTTATAATTATCATGATTGATACGACTGAATTATGTGTGTTATAGTTGTAACATTTCAGAGGATGTTATATGGACTTCACAGGTTTGATTTCAGTTTTCTTTGCCAGCATTATCGAATTATGGTTTGGAGTACCTTTAGGCATTTTTTTGGTTTTAACCCCATAATAATTGCAATCACTGCCGCGGCAGGTTCAATTTTATCTGCTTTAATTGTGGTTTTACTTGGAGAAAGTGTAAGAAAATGGTTTATAAAATTGCGTTATAGAAATAAATCTCCCAACGGAAGATTTTCTGATATCTGGGACAAATATGGTATTATCGGTTTAGGATTGCTATCACCCCTACTATTTGGGGCGCCTCTTGGCGCAGCGCTTGGTATTGGACTTGGAGCTCCTAAAGATCGTTTATTATTATGGATGGCCATAGGAATTGTTATTTGGAGTGTTTTTTTAACTGCTGCAGGATTTTTTGGTTTTATTAGCTTCCACTCCAATTTGAAATGAAAAATAATAAATCCAAAGTTTAAACTTTAATGACATAAAAAAATAAATACAAATTCATTCAAATATAAAAATCGTAATTAATAACCTTTTAGGAATATAAACTAATAATAACCAGTTTCTTAATCCTGAATGAATTTATTTGATTTGATCGAAACATTTAATAGTACAATAAGCAAACTTTCTTTAAAGAGATAGAAGGTCATGAATTGAATTATGTATTGATTTTAAAATAAATTAACATGGCACAATTAACGTATTATAACGGTGTTTTAGAAGGTGTTGTAATTGGAGAAGATAAAAGTAGCGATAATTGGTATTGGTAATTGTGCAAGCTCACTAATACAAGGAATCCATTATTATAAAGATAAAAATCCAGAGGAAGCAATTGGACTGATGCACTGGGATATAGGCGGTTATACTCCTTCAGATATAGAAGTGGTAGCAGCCATTGATATTGACAGTAGAAAAGTGGGAAGAGATGTAAGCGAAGCTATCTTTGCAAAACCCAATTGTACTCAAGTCTTCTGCAGTGAAATACCTGAAATGGGTGTTGAAGTGGTAATGGGCCAAGTATTGGACGGTGTTGCACCACATATGGCAGATCACAAAGATGATTATACATTTGTAATTTCAGAGGCAGCTGAAACTGATCAGGACGATTTGGTAAGAATTTTAAAGGATAGTGGTGCTGAAGTTTTGCTCAACTACCTTCCTGTAGGTTCTGAGTCTGCAACTAAATTTTATGCACAATGTGCACTTGATGCAGGTGTTGCATTTATAAACAATATGCCAGTCTTCATAGTGAGTAACCCAGAATGGGCAGTTAAATTTGAAGAAAAGGGAATACCTATAGTTGGAGACGATATTAAAGCACAAATTGGTGCCACAATAACTCATAGAACTCTTGCAAATCTGTTCCGTGAGAGAGGAGTAAAACTCGAACGTACCTATCAGCTCAATACAGGTGGTAACACAGACTTCTTGAATATGCTTAATAGGAGCAGACTTGACTCAAAAAAAGAGTCAAAAACTGAAGCTGTCCAGTCTGTACTTGCCGAAAGACTTGACGATGAAAATATCCATATAGGACCTAGTGACTACGTAACATGGCAAAAAGATAATAAAATATGCTTCCTTAGAATGGAAGGCAAGACATTTGGTGATGTTCCAATGAACATAGAACTGAGATTAAGTGTTGAAGACTCTCCAAACTCAGCAGGATGTGTTATTGATGCCATAAGATGCTGCAAACTTGCACTTAAAAGAGGAGTTGGCGGGCAGTTAAAATCAATTTCTGCATATACAATGAAGCATCCTCCAGTACAGTTCACAGACGATGTTGCAAGGGAAATGGTTGATGATTTCATAGCTGGAAAGCTTGAAAGATAAGCTCAGCCAAATATTTTCTAGTTTATTTTTTTTAAAAATTAGATCTTTTTTTTTAGTTTAAATATAAAAGATTTTACAAGGATTATTTAGTGATCAAATGTATTTCCCAAAAACCCATCAAAATAAATTACTGCTTATTTTACCAGCCATATCTATTTTTTTAATTACATTAATTCCAACTTTAACACATAGCTGGCCATTGAGCTGGGATGTAATATATCATGTCCTTTATGCACAAGTCTACACCCAATATGGGTTCGTACTACTTAATCCATTATTAAACGCCCCAGTAGGCCAAAAAATAGCATATCCTCCGTTATTTCA
>Ga0182021_10010318_pt1 | contig 11076 bp, 10 predicted proteins | sample 612E3MmetaG_FD_120493 | JGI IMG/M metagenome (GOLD analysis project Ga0182021, IMG submission 120493) | Permafrost microbial communities from Stordalen Mire, Sweden - 612E3M metaG (Illumina Assembly) | ecosystem: Environmental > Terrestrial > Soil > Wetlands > Permafrost | place: Sweden...
ATCCCATCACTGAGATGGTTTACGGCATCAACCTGGTCAAAGCCCAGATCCGTGTCGCCGCCGGGGAAAAGATCAACTTCCCCTTCGAGCTGGAGATGCGCGGGCACGCCATTGAATGCCGCATCAACGCCGAGGACCCCGATACTTTTGCCCCTTCGCCCGGGACGATCGATTTCCTGGTACTGCCGGGCGGAGAAGGGATCCGGGTCGACTCGGGGGCCTACGGCGGCTGGCAGATCCCGCCGGATTACGATTCGATGATCGCCAAGGTCATCGCCTACGCTCCCAGCCGGTTCCTGGCCATCAAAAAGATGCAGACGGCCCTGGAGATGACGACGATCGTCGGGGTCAAGACGAACATCCCCCTGCACCTGGCCATCCTGGCCAACACGGATTTTCTGCAGGGAAAATACGACATCCAATTCCTGGAAAAATTCCTGGCCAAGAAGAACAACGGAACGGTCTGAATCAGGCGGCGGGAGTCAGACGGGATCGCGTCTACAGTTCGCCAATTTTTATCAGCTTCGAAAAAAACAGACTCTCGGGAAAAAATTGGCAAACCGTAGACGCGCCCCCTATTTCGGGGAAGCGGTCTTCCGGTAGATGCTTACCGTGAAGGCTCCATCGTTGTCCATGGTCACGTTTTCGTTGACCCCGATGAGAAGCCGCCCCGACGCGGGCATGGCCAGGCGGGCCAGCTTTCCGATCCCGAATATCGGCCCGAAGACGCGAAAGGTCTTCTCCCCCCGGTCCTTGTCTTCGACAACCTCCGTCCGCTCCAAAACCCGCCCGATGAGACAGCCGAGGTTCTGATCGGACAGCGGCTGCTGCATAGTCCGCAGATTCAGCCCTTCGGGCCCGCACGCGGCGACGGGGTTGTCCTTCTGCAGCGAAACCGTCCCATCGGCCTCAAAATAGAATTCCTGGCCCTCTTTGACATCAATGCCCGTGTCCGTCCAGGGCGCCGTGCCGATATGAGTTGTTTTCTTGACCAGTTCGAACCCCTCCGGCCGGTCCCCCGCCGGGACCGGTTTGGGGTCCTGGCCGGATAGATGCGCGGATGGAGAGGCCGCGGCGGCGAGGACGAGCCCGAGGGCAGCGCCCCAGGCGGCCGCCCGGAAACTCCATCGGGAAAATGGTCGAAGGTTGGGCGTCATGACGCACTCCGGATCGGATCGGGGTCAGGTCTCGTTCAGCAGACCAAGCAGAGCATTGTGGATCAAACCGTTGCTGGCGCAGACTTCGGGGTGGTAGATATTGACCGGACAATTGAGAAAATCGGTGATCTGCCCGCCGGCTTCGCGGACCAGGACTGCGCCGGCCGCAGTGTCCCAGGGGCTGAGCTTAAGCTCCCAGAATCCGTCGAACCGCCCTGCGGCCACGAAGCACAGGTCGAGGGCCGCCGAGCCGCAGCGGCGGACCCCCTGGGCCCGGAGGATGACCCTCTCGTGCTGGGCGATGTTGCAGCGCGTTTCCCGGATGTCGTAGGAAAAACCGGTGGCCAGGAGTGACTGGCGGACGTCGGGGATGGACGAGACGCGCAGGCGGGTGCCGTTAAGGAAGGCCCCCTGGCCCGCCTCGGCCCAAAAGAGCTCACCGCTCATGGGGTTGAAGACGACGCCGAGGACCAGCTCACCGCGCCGCTCCAATCCGATGGAGACGCAGAAAAAGGGCAGCTTATGGGCGAAATTGGTCGTCCCGTCCAGGGGATCGAAAACCCAGCGGAATTCCGCGCCGCGAAGACTTTGCAGGCCTTCCTCGGCCAGGAAATCGTGGCCGGGATAAGCGGCGGCCAGGCGGTCGTGCAGAAGGGCCTGAGAGGCCAGATCCGTTTCGGTGACCAGGTTGATCTCACCCTTGAAGCGGATTTCGTTCAACTGGAAATAGTGGGTCTTGAGCAGAGCCCCGGCTTCCACGGCCGCGTCTTTGGCCGTTTTCAGAAATTCGGCATAGATACCCATGGCGGGCATTTATCATAGCATAAAAAGGAACAGGGTCCGATCCCCCAAAACTTTTTGCCTTTGCAGCCGTAATAAACTATGATTTATGTCTTTTTAGAGAGGCCCCTTTCATGAAGAAGAAAACAATCATCATTATCGGAGTGATCGCCCTCATCGGCGTCATCGTCATCCTCAACCTGAATTCCCAGCGCGAAAAATCGGTCAAGGTGACCATCGAAAAAGCCAAGACCCGCGATCTGACCGCCTTCGTTTCCGCCTCGGGTGAAATCAAGCCCAAAAAGAACATCAACATCAGCGCCCTCATCCTCGGCCGCATCATCAAGATCGGGATCAAGGAAGGCCAGGAGGTCAAGGCCGGGGATTTCCTGATGAAGCTGGACTCGACCCAATTCGAAGCCAACGCCGAGCGCGATCGGGCCTTCATCCAGTCCTCCCGGGCCGAACGGATCAAGGCCGAAGCCGGCCTCAAGCGGAACCAGGATTTCTACAACCGCCAGAAGAACCTCTTCGATAATCAGCTCATCTCCCAGGAACTGCTGGAACAGGCCAAATCCCAGCTCGACATCGCCGATGCCTCACTGAGGTCGCTGGATTTCCAGATCGCCCAGGCCGAGGCCTCCCTCAAGAGCACCCTGGATAACCTGGCCAAGACCGTCTATTCCTCGCCCATCGACGGCATGATCACCAGCAAGCGCGTCGAGGAAGGCGAAATGGCCATCATCGGCACCATGAACAATCCCGGGACCGTCCTCATGACCATCGCCGATTTGTCGGTGATGGAAGTAGAGGTCCAGGTCGACGAGACGGATGTCGTCGGCGTCCAACTGGGCCAGGCAGCCAACGTCCGCGTAGACGCCTTCCCCAACCAGATCATCAAGGGCAAGGTTACGGAAATCGGCAGCTCGGCCCTGCAGAAGACGACCGTAGCCACAACCACGACTCAGGAATCCAAGGATTTCAAGGTTGTTGTCACCCTGGAGAACCCCTCCAAGCTCCTCAAGCCCGGCCTGTCCGCCTCGGCGGACATCATCACCGGCGAGCGGAAGAGCGTGCTGGCGGTGCCCATCTCCTCCCTGGTCGTGCGGGACAAGGCCCCCACGGCCGAGGAAGCGAAAGCCGGCAAGAAGGGCGAGGAGGAGGGTCTCTTCATCGCCGAAGGCGGCCGGGCCAAGTTCATCCCCGTGCGCAAGGGCATCATGGGCGAGCTGGAAATCGAGATTGTCGACGGGCTCAAGGAAGGGCAGGAGATCATCGTCGGCCCCTACGAAGCCCTGCGCCAGTTGAAGGACGGCGTGCTGGTCAAGGCCGACATCAAAGCTGAAGTCAAAAAATGAGCGCCGAAACCGATATCATCATCAAGTCCGAGAACCTGACCAAGATCTACGATCTGGGCCGGACCCAAGTCAAAGCCCTGGCCGGCGTGAACTTTGAAGTTCGCCGCAACGAGTTCATGTCCATCATGGGCCCGTCCGGCTCGGGGAAAAGCACGCTGATGAATCTCCTCGGCTGCCTGGACACCCCGACCGACGGGCGCTACATCCTGAACGGCAAGCTGGTCAGCCAGATGACGGAAAACGAGCTGGCCAACATCCGCAACCGCGAGATCGGTTTCGTCTTCCAAGTCTTCAACCTCCTGCCCCGGGCCACGGCCTTCCGCAATGTCGAGCTGCCCCTCATCTATAAGGGCACGAAAAAGAAGGACCGCGAGCTGAAGGTCCGCGCCGCCATCGCCACCGTGGCCATGACCGATCGCATCGACCACCGCCCCCCCGAACTGTCGGGCGGGGAGCGCCAGCGCATCGCCATCGCCCGGGCCCTGGTCAATGAACCCTCTCTCATCCTGGCCGACGAACCGACAGGCAACCTCGATTCCAAGACCGGGCAGGAGATCCTCAATCTCTTCCACAAGCTCCACGGAGCCGGGCACACCATCATCATCGTCACCCACGACCGCGACGTCGCCGACCAGACCCAGCGAATCCTCTTTCTCCGCGACGGCCTGCTGGAAAAAGACTTCCGCAAAGGAGCCTGACATGAATCTTGCCGGCCGCTTGCAAGGCACCTATTTCTCTCCCGCTCCGACCTATAAAGCCATCGCCGAGAGACCAAAATGGGTGGACGCCTTTGTCGTCGTGCTGATCTTCGTGGCCATCGCCGCCTGGCTGACCGCTCCTTTCGCTTCGCGGGACAGCTTGAAAGCCATGAAGGACAACCCCAAGCTGGTCGAAAAGATGGGCCAGGAGCGCTACGACAAGATGATCCAGAGCATGGAGGCGGGAGGGAGTTCCGGGGCCCAGATTAGGGCCGCGGCATTCGGATCGGTCCTCTTCACCGTCGGCCTGTTCATTTCCGCCGTGGTCATCCTGGGGATGTGCCGCATGGTGTCCACGGAGGGCTCTTTAATGGCCATTGTGGCCGTCCTCGTCCACGCCAATTTCGTGGACAAGATCCTGGGTGGGATCGTTCGCACCACCCTGGTCCTGGCCCGCCAATCGGTGTTTCAGACATCCACGAGTCTGGCCCTTCTCGCGCCCAAGATCGAATTCACATCCGTCCCTTATATCGTACTCAGCCAGATCGACTTCTTCCAACTTTGGATGTTCGCCTTGGTCGGTTACGGGTTGTCCGCGATCTTCAAGGTCCCGGTCAGGAAGGGAATGGTCCTGTCCTATACGTTCTGGCTGCTGAAGACGCTGGTCAACCTCGGACTGGCCTTTTTCTGGCGCTCGTTTCTGGTCTGAGCCTCCGGCGGATTTGGCCCCCGCCGCTCGAAAGTCCGGGTGTCTCCATCCCCGAGATGTGATAAATTATGACCATGGAGCCCAATCAACCGGCGGAGGGGATCTTCGCCGAAGCGCCTTTTGCCCGCGTTCTCTTCGGCTTCTGGGACGGCGGAAAAACCGGCCGTCTCGAGGTCCGGACGGGAGACGGGACGCGCATCATCCATCTTCTCAACGGCGACGTCGTCGTCGAACGGGAAGGCCTGGCCGAAAAGGAATTCCTGGCCGTTTTGGCCAAGAAGAAGGTCTTGACCTCCGACCAGGTCCGGCAGTGCGCGCGCGAAGCCAAGGCGGGCGGCTGCAGCCTCCTCAAGGCCCTCAGCGAATCGGCCCTGCTATCACCGCTTCCTCTCTGGAACCTGATGGAGTCGTTTTATGCCCGCCGCCTCTTCCCTCTCTTCGAAGCGGATGAAGGCGATTGGGAATTCCACTCCGGCGACGGATTGCCCGTCCGCGATCGGCTCGGAGCGATCCCCTCGCAGGACCTGATCGTCCAGGGCATCCGCCGGATCCAGAACGATGCCCTCATCGGGCGGTTTCTGCCCGAGGAGGGCATGCCGATCATGATCGCCGCGCCCGCCCGCCTGCATCGCGTCGCCTGGGAGCCTTACGAGCGCTATGCCCTCCAGGTACTGGGATCCGTGCCCAACCTGCGGACTTTCCACGAAGCCTGCCAGATCGGCCGGCGCGAAGCCCGCAAGACGCTCTTCGCCTTCTTCTGCCTGGGCATCCTGACGGCGGCGTCACAGAAATCCAAAACCCGGCCGGCCGGCGGGTCCGAAGCCATGAATGCCGGGCGGGCCTTCGAGATCCTCGACGAGAAGTGCGCCTTCGTCTATAAGTACCTTACCAAGGAAATCGGGCCATTGGGCCGGACCATGATCACCCGCGCACTCGAGGAAACCCGGCCCGGATTGGGGCCGATCTTCCAGAAAATGGTCTTGCAGCCCGATGGGCGTGTGTCCGCCGATACGGCGGTGAGCCACAATGCCGGTCATTTGCCCGACGAGCTGACCCGGGCCCTTCTTCGGGGATACGAAGAGATCCTGGTCACTGAAGTCCTGGCCGTCAAAAAGGCTCTCGGCCCCCGCCACGAGACCGCCCTGGTCAAGGCCCTGGAGAAGATCGGATGACCCTCCCCCGCAAGCAAGTCCTGGCCGCGCTCATGCTCCTCACCCTCCTGGCCGCCTATGCCCTCCTCCGAATCCTCCTCTGACCGGCCCCTCGCCGCGGCCGTCGTCGGGCCCACGGCGGTGGGCAAGACCGCCGTCTCGCTTCTCCTGGCGGAACGCTTCGGCGGCGAAATCATCAACGCCGACTCGATGCAGGTTTACAGGGGATTCGACATCGGGACGGACAAGCCCGGCCCCGAGGAACGGGCCCGTGCTCCCCATCATCTCCTGGACATCATCGACGGTCGGACTCAGTTCACCGCCGCCGATTTCGCCGTCCGGGCGGCCGAGGCCGTAGTCTCCATATCCGGCCGTGGCCGCCTGCCGATCATCGTCGGGGGGACCGGGCTGTACATCAAAGCCTTGTTCGAAGGACTCTTTCCGGGACCGGGCCGGGACGACGTCGTCCGGGCCTCGTTGCAAGAAGAGGCCCGCCGGGACGGATGGGACGTCCTCCACCGGAGGCTGGAATCTCTCGATCCGGAATATGCGACCAAGATCGGGCCTAACGACCGGATCCGCATCATCCGGGCCCTCGAAGTGAGGGCCGTAACGGGCATTCCCCTATCCGAGCATTTCCACCTGACAAAGGGCTATCTCCAGGGTTTCGCGCCCGTCCTCATCGGTCTGCGCCGGGACCGGACTTCTCTCGGCCGGCGCGTCGACGATCGGGTCGAGCAAATGTTTCAGCGGGGCCTGGTCGAGGAGGTGCGGGGCCTTCGGGCCGGCGGATTGGAGGAGAATGCCCCGCCGTTCAAAGCCCTCGGCTATCGCCACGTCCTCCGCTTCCTGCGCGGTGAATCGACGCTTGAGGAAGCCAGATTGGAGACGAAGATCGACACCCGCCATTACGCCAAACGACAGGAGACCTGGTTCCGCAAGACGCCGGGCCTCGTCTGGTTCGATGCCGACGACGTCGAGGCGATCATCGATTTCATCGCCGGGCAAAGGAAGGACCATGGATAAAGCCATTCTCGTTCATCTTTCGCGAACCGCCTGGGAGAAGCACTCGGCCGAAGAGTCCATGGCCGAGCTGGAAGGCCTGGTCAAGGCCGCCGGGGCGGCCGTCGCCGGTAAAGTTTATCAGGTCAAGCCCGGCATTTCGGCACGCACGTTCGTTGGAGAAGGCAAAGTCGAGGAGATCGGCTGGCTGATCGAGGAAACCGAGGCCGGTCTGGTCATCTTCGACCACGCCCTGAGCCCGACCCAGCAACGCAACCTTGAAGAAGATCTGAAAGTGCGGGTCATCGACCGGACCCAGCTCATCTTGGATATCTTCGCCCGGCGGGCCCGATCGAGCGAGGGCAAGCTCCAGGTCGAGCTGGCCCAACTGTCCTACCGCCTGCCCCGACTGACGGGCAAGGGTGTCCAGATGTCGCGCCTGGCCGGCGGCATCGGGACGCGGGGGCCGGGCGAATCCAAGCTGGAGACGGACCGGCGCCAGATCGAAGCCCGCATCGCCAGGATCAAGAAAGAAATCAAAGAGGTGCAGAAGCGCCGGACCGGGCAGAGGGAGAGTCGCCGCCGCAGCCTCGTTCCGATGGTCTCGCTGGTCGGCTACACGAGCGTCGGCAAATCGACGCTCTTCAACCAATTGACCCAGGAAAACGCCTGGACGTCGCCCCAGCTCTTCGCCACGCTCGACCCGCTGGTGCGGCGGGCCTCCTTTCCCGACGGGCTGATCTACTTTCTCGGCGACACCGTCGGGTTCATCAAGAAGCTGCCCAAGGAACTGATCACCTCTTTCAAGGCCACCCTCGAGGAGGTTCAGGAATCGGACGTCATCCTTCACGTCGTCGATTTCGCCGCACCCGGAGCGGAAGCCCAAGCCGAGTCGGTCACCCGCATTCTGGCCCAGATCGGCGCCGGGGCCATTCCCCGGCTCACCCTATACAACAAAATCGACGCCCTGCCCGAGCCCGATTCCTGGCTGGCCCGCAATGCCGGCCCGGACGCGGACTCCGTCTACCTTTCGGCACGCACCGGCGCCGGGCTGGACGATTTGAAAAAACGGCTGCGGGCTTTACTTTTCCGCGGCCTCAAGCTATTTTATCTGCGCCTTCCCAGGGAGCGGGCCGATCTGGTCGAATCGATCGGCCGCTGGGCCCTTATCTTGAAAAAACGGGAAGACGGGGATTATCATGTGCTGCAGGTCATGGCCGACCCCGAGGCGATGGCCCTTTATCGGCCTTATATGATGGAAGAAGGGTGAGGAGGGCTTTGGTGAAGAAAACTCTGGTCCTTCTGGCGGCGCTGGCGGCCGGAACGGCGGCCTGCTTGACCACCTCGGTCATTCCTCCGAGCATCTATATCGAGCCGCCTTCGCCATCCGCGACCGCAACGCTCACGCTCGACGAACGCATCGCCGTGCAACAGGCTTGGGATTTTATGCGGCAGGGGCGAACGGAAAAAGCCCGGAAAATCCTGGCCGGGCTCAAGCCCGCAAACCCGTTTGCCCTAGCCGGGTTGGGGTATATCGCCCTGATCAACAACGACCCGGCGAGCGCCGAGGATTTTCTCGTCCGGGCCCTGGATCTCCAGCACGACTTGATCTCGGCCTATCTCGCCTTGGGGCAGACCTACCAAAAAACAGGGCAGCTCGACCAGTCCTACAAGTCTTTTGTCGAAGCGCTCAAATGGGATCCGGAAAATTCATTCGCCAGGAAAGAGGCCGAACGCCTTGCCGCTGTCAAAACGAACGAGGCCCTGGCCGAAGCCCAGGCTGCGGCCCAGGCGGGGCAGATCGACCAAAGCAAGGAGGCCTACCTGCGGGCCCTGGAATATTCGCCGAAACTTCCGGACGCCCATCTGGCCCTGGCTCGGATCTATATCAAACAGAAAGATTTCCAGTCGGCGCTCTTTCATCTCAAGACGGCCAGCTCGAATGACCCCAGGAACGGCGCGCTTCTGCAAGAGTACGCGGAGGCCTTGTCCCAGGCCGGCCAATTGTCGCGGAGTCTGGACGCCTACCAGCTGGCCGCCGCCGCGGCCCCCCAGGACAAGGCCCTCAAGGACCGTATCGAGCAGATCAAGAACCGCCTGGGGGTCGTCGACCTGCCCGACCAGTTCAACGCCATCGCTTCCAGCGAGGCCGTTACCAAGGAGGATGTGGCCGCCCTGATCGGCGTCCAGTTCCGCGACGTCCTGGGCGATCTCAATCCCAAGCCCCCGGTCATCGTCGACGTCACCACGTCCTGGGCCCAGCGGTACATCGTCAAGGCCGCGGCCCTGAGCGTGATGGAAGTTTATTCCAACCACACCTTCCAGCCCCAAAAAACCATGAACCGGGCCGAGCTGGCCGAGACGCTCGTCCGGCTGATCGATGTACTGAAAAAGAACGGCGCCAACATCCTGCCCCAGATCTCCGCGGACCGCATCCGCATCGCCGACGTCCCGCCGGAGCATTTCTACCATCAGCCGATCGCCGAGGCTCTGGCTTATCAGCTCATGGACCTGGCTCCGGACCGCACATTCAAGCCTGAACAGCCGGTCAACGGGCGGGAAGCCATCAAGATTTTCGAGCTCCTGGGCGGCCTGGTCAAGTGAGGATGTTGGTGTGATCGTGACGCGGCGGCCCCCGGACGATCTGCGCTCGGCGGTCCTGACCCTGCCCAACCTCATCAGCGCGTTCCGGATCGTCCTTGTCCCCTTCTTCGTCCTGGCCGTTCTGGACGGGCGCACCGGACGGGCCTTGCTGATCTTTTTCATAGCCGGGATCAGCGACCTCCTGGACGGATTCACCGCCCGCCTCTTCCACGTCCGCAGCCGCCTGGGGATGCTCCTCGACCCGGCCGGCGACAAGCTGCTGATGACCGCTTCCTATATCGTTTTGACCCTGCCTTCGATCGCCCGCCCCAACGCCATCCCCCTGGGCCTGACCGCTCTCGTTTTCCTTCGCGACATCCTCATCGTTGTCGGCGCTTTGATCGCCTTCCGTCTCTGGCGCCAGACCGCTTTCCCGCCGTCGCTTCTGGGCAAGCTCAGTACGGCCTTTCAGGTCGGAACGGTCTTCCTGGTTCTGCTTCTCAACGACCTGGGCCGGGCCCCCGGGTGGATGATCATCTTTTACGCGATGGCCATCTTTTTCACGGTCGCTTCGGGGGCGGACTATTTCATTTACGGCCTGAAGGTGCTGCGAGAACATCGGAACCGCCCGGCCGCCTGACGGTCCCGGCCACGGATCGTCTCCCTCACGCCGCGTCGGACAGGGTGAAGGTGATGGTGACGGTCTTGCTCTCGTTGGCCACCAGGGCGGTCACATCGTCGACCGACAACACATACGCCAGACGGGCCCCGTTGCCCGCGGCGCTGCCGGTGGCGCAGCTTTTGATGGTCGTGACGATGTTTTTAGCCGTCGTCGCCATCGTGATCTGGCCGGCCGAGGCGCCTTGGTTGGCCCCGCCGCCGGGAGTGGCCGTCAACTTGAGGGAGCAGCCCGCCGGAGCAGCGTCCGAAGCGCCCCACGCGGCGGTGATGACCCGACTCTTGCCAACGACTACGGTGGAGGTGTAGAGCAGGTACGTGGAGTTGTCCGCAGCGTTGGCCGGCGTCTGTCCGCCCGCGGCGGGCGGATTGATGGCCAGGGCCGCCGGAGCGCCGGTCACGCCGAGCAGGCAGATTTCGCGGACCTGCATCTGGACCGAATGGGACGTCGTGGCGGCCGCGCCGACCAGCCCCACCGCGAGAGCGGCAAGGACCATTCCCAGAACCGTTTGTTTAAAGAATTTCATGAAAGAGCTCCTGGTTGAAGATCGTGTCGACTCCGTCGATCACATCGATGATTGTAATCACCGGGAATTTGGACGCCATTCCCTTCGGCGGCGAATCCCGAGGCGAAAACAGAGGAGATGCGAGGTGAATTCTGTTGAGTTCCGCGATGGTTTTTTCTCGCCTTTAGCTTAGCTCGGCGCCACCCCGGGAAGGACGGCCGGATCACCCCGGAAGGCGAGTCGGCGACTCGACGATCGACGGAACTATATGGCGCTCTTGTCGATGAATCCCCCTCGGATCGTCTTCCAGATGATCTTGATGTCCAGCCGCAGGGACCAGTTCTGGATGTAGTAAAAATCGTGCTCCAGCCGCTTCTCGATGGAAGAGTTCTGGCGATGGCCGTGGATCTGGGCCCAGCCGGTCAGCCCCGCCTTGACCTTGTGGCGGAGCATG
>Ga0182021_10010319_pt1 | contig 11076 bp, 7 predicted proteins | sample 612E3MmetaG_FD_120493 | JGI IMG/M metagenome (GOLD analysis project Ga0182021, IMG submission 120493) | Permafrost microbial communities from Stordalen Mire, Sweden - 612E3M metaG (Illumina Assembly) | ecosystem: Environmental > Terrestrial > Soil > Wetlands > Permafrost | place: Sweden...
CCAACGCGAGTACTTGCACCCCAACGAAGCGTGATGCTTCCCCTCCCCGATGTCGCTTCCCAACCTTACCGGGCAATGTCAACGTTTGGATAATAACAAACCGCAAATGTGTGTCAACTGACGGAGGCAGTTTCGATCTTTGTCCCTTTCCTGTTGACACCGTCAAATTGGCGCGTACAAATGACATAATTCATTGGGTTTTACCGTAGTAATATGAACTTGAAAATGGGGACGCATCGTGCGACCGCACGCGCGCCAAGCATGGCAAACGGGAAAGACACTCTACGCGGCACCGCGGTCGGGAACGACCTGAGGTCGTATCTCGACCGTCATGCATTACACGCGGCCATGACTGTGACCAGCGTTCTTTTCCTGCTCACGTTCTTCGAGTACCGGTCCAGCGCGCCGACCGAACCTGTCGAGTCGAAGATAGTCGCCGTCAGTCTGAATATCACGACGGGACATCCGGAATGGAAGACTTTCGAGAATCGGATTGCCGGCCCGTTCCTGTGCCGCGCGGTGTCTCATTTCAGCGGTCTGACGTACCCAAACTGCCATGCCGTTTTCATGGCAGGAATGCTGTTGCTGTCGAATGCGATCCCCCTGCTCATTCTCCCGCGCCTCTTCGCGAACCCGCGGGACGTGTTCCTGTTTCTGCTGCTCAATGCCATGCTGATCGTGGCGATTCAGCATTGCGGCTTCATGTACGATTGGGACCTGATCGATCTCTCCACGATGTTCCTTTTCGCGTACGCCGTCTTTGCGGGAAGCCCGGTCTGGGCGCTCACATTGCTTTTTGTCGTCGAGTTGGCGAACCGGGAGTCGGCCCTGTTCATTCCGTTGTGGATCGTCATCGACGCCGTGGTTTCAATGACGAGGCGGTTCGAACGTCGGGCCCTTGCGAAAGCCGGACTTGGCGTCGTGCTTATCGCCATTGGCTCGATGTGGACCGCCTTCCTTCGCGGGCGCCTGTTGCTGGCGGATCCTCATGATGAGCGGGTCAGGCAGGTGGTCATGGGCCAGCACCTTCAAATTCGCCAGAACCTGTACGATCTGGCGCACCCTTTTGCCCCGGACGGGTTCGATTCGTCACGGGGGCTGGCCGCCTATGTGCTCCTCGCGACGTTCGGCCTGCTTTTTGTCTTCTTTGCCCGATGCCCCGTTGTGCCGCGAACCCAAGTCGTCAAAGTGGGGGTCCTTCTGCTCGCCATGATGATGTCGCTCTTCCTGTTCGGACTTCTTATGGAATCGCGGGTCTGGTTCGAACTTGTTCCCTTCATGCTCTTCCTGTATTTTATGCCGTGGGCTCGGATGCGGCACGGCATTTCGCCGCCACCGCAGCCGGGTCGTCGCGGGGTTATCGAGGTCACCCATGGTTGATTCCGGACTGATACGCCGCTTGGATCGGTCGCTGGGGCAACCGATTTGTTTCCTGTTTTCCCTGCTCCATGCCTTGACGCCCAAGCGCAGCCCCGAACCGGTCAAACGCATTCTGGTTGTGGAACTGTTCGAGATGGGAGCCGCGATCATGGCGTCTCCCGCGATTCGGCTTCTCAAAACACAGTATCCGCAGGCGGAAATCTACTGCCTTTGCACGGATACGGTCCGGGAGACGTGGGCCCTACTGGGCCTGATTCCGACGGAAAACATTCTGGCCGTGGAGAGCAAGACCGTATCGCGCTTTGCCTTTTCGCTTGTGTCTCGAATTCGTCAGTTGCGTTCGTTGAAACTCGATCTTTTGATCGACCTCGAACTCTTCATGCGAATTCCCAGCATCATCGCCTTTCTCTCCGGCGCAAAACGCAAGGTCGGCTTCTATCGGCACAACATGGAGGGCCTCTACCGGGGCACGTACTATGACGGCCGCGTCGCGTTCAACCAGAACACCCATATTTCGAAGAATTTCCTCGCGCTGGCGCTGGCCGCGGCTGAGCCGGGCGCCGACTATCCCGACTCGAAGGTCGCCATCGATCCCCGCCGCCTGACGTTGCCCGCCTACCGTTCGGACCCGGATCTGGCCGCAGAGGTGCGACGGAAACTCAAACGCGTGTTCCCGGACTACCGTGACCAGCCGATGATTCTGGTGTGTCCTGACGTCGGCCAGAACCTGGCGGTCAGGAACTACCCCAGAGAGTCGTTCGCCGTCGCGATCAAGGCGATCCTGGCGGCACGACCGGACCACTTGGTCGTATTGATCGGAACGCGGCGCGATCAGCCCACATGCCAGTGGATCGTTGGCCGTGTAGATCATCCGCAGTGCATTGATTTCTCGGGTCAGACGGTGTCGCTGATCGAGTTGCTCGAGTTGATTTCCATGGCTGAATTGCTGATCGGCAACGACAACGGACCTCTGCACTTCGCGTCCATGACCTCGTGCAGGATACTCGGCTTGTTCAGCACCGACTCGCCGTTCATGTACGGCCCGCTCGGGCGTTGCGTTGTCCTGTACCCGTTTTACCAGTGCAGTCCCTGTATTTCCGCGTTCAACCACAAACGATCCCGCTGCACCGACAACCGGTGCCTGCAGACGCTTCCCCCCGAGCGGGTGGGCGACTACGCGCTTCGGTTGCTGGAGGACAAGCTGACCTTCCACACCTGCAATAATGAGGTACCCTATCTGTTCTAGGCCGTCAGCCGACGCCCGGGACACTCGACTACGGAGTCTCGCCATGTCATCTAAACGACTCGCACCGTCCGTCTTTTCATCCCCGGAGCAATTGCGCGATCACCTGGCCCCTCTGCGGGCGCGGGGCAAGACCCTCGTCACCACCAATGGATGCTTCGACCTGATTCATCGGGGTCATATTCACTGCCTGTATGAAGCGGCCGCCCTGGGGGATCTGCTTGTGGTTGGCATCAACAGCGACGCGTCCGTTCGGCGGCTCAAAGGACCCGACCGGCCGCTGCAAACCGAGACCGATCGTGCCGCCATCGTGGGCTCATTCGGCATGGTGTATGGCGTGTTTGTTTTCGACCAGGACGATCCGCGGGCTTTCATCGAGATCCTGCGCCCCGAAATACACGCCAAGGGCGGCGACTACTCCCAAAAAATGATTGAGACCCCCACAGTCGAGAAATACGGCGGCAAAGTGGTTATCCTGTCGTTGGTTGATGGACTTTCGACCACTTCGATCGTAACGAGCATGCGTGCTTAGCCTGTTGCCGGAGCCGGGAATCGTTACGTCATCATCGAGGGCCGCCATGGAAGTGGAACAACCGAAGGCAGGATTGGAACGGCGTCGCCGGTTTCGCTACGTCGCGGCCCTGGCCCTGCTCACGTTGCTGGCCGCGGGCCTGCGCTTCTACAGACTGGGAGATTATCCGGGCGGCTACGATCAGGATGAAGTCATCTGCGTCTATGACGCGTGGAGCCTGCTCACGACGGGACAGGAGCATCATGGCGACCGCTGGCCTTTGAATTCCCGGCAGTTCGGAGATTACCCGTCGTCGCTTCCCACCTATTGGACGATGCTCTTCGTGGCCCTGATGGGGCCGATACCGCTGGCGACGCGTGTCGCGTGTGCCTGCGTGAACGTGGCGGCCGTGCCCTTCTTCGGCTTGCTGGCCACCCGACTTTTTCGAAGCCGGGCGGCCGGCCTGTTTGCGGCGGCTCTGCTGGCCGTGGCGCCGTGGGCTCTTTTCCTCTCGCGCTGCTCCTTCAGTCCGGGGTTCATCACGTTCTTCCAGGTCGCCGCCCTGTGGTTGCTGCATCGGCTCTTGACCGGGCAAGGCGCCCGGGTCCGTTCGTACGGCATGGCCGTCGGGGTCGGCGTCATGCTCTTTCTGTGGACGCATGAATTTCTGTCCCAGTATTTGTTTGCCCCCTTCCTCATCGGCGCGGCCATGCTGATCTGGTGGCGCCGTAACGCGCGTTTGATCTTCACGGCGGGCGGCGTCTACTCGTTGCTGATGTTGGCCGCCATCCTCGTGCGCTTCCAGATTCCCGCCGCCAGCGGTCGCGTGCAGTCGCATTCCATCCTGTTCGCGGATCATCCGGTCAGGATATTCCTGCTCAACTACCTGCAATATCACTCGTTTCAATTCCTGTTCGACGCTCCGGCCATGCTTCCGTTGCAGCAGATTCCAGGTGTCGCGCACATCAGCCATCTCCTGGCTCCACTGTATGCGCTGGGGTGGCTGGTTCTCGCCGCGGCCGTCATTGCGCCGGGCGGGTTGCGGCGGCGGCTGGGCCTGCCGGACGCACCGGCCGAGTGCGATCACTGGCGTCGTTCGGCGCTGTGGATTATCGTGTGGATGGCGCTGGCCCCCGTCTCCGGAGCGCTTTTCCGCCAGACCCTCTACACCGCGCGCGTTACACACCTGCTCGTCGGCGTCTTGCTCGTCATCGCCTTCGGTTGCACGGCCGTCTGGCACGGGTTGCAGCGACTGCCCCTCCGCCTGGCCGCCCCGGCGTTCGCGGTATTGTTCGCCGCTTACCTGGGCGTCCAGACCGTCAAGACCGCCCAGGCGCTGGTCCGGACCAATCCCTTTTTCAAGGAGTACTTTCAGTACGGCGTGCCGGAGGTGGTGCAGTATCTGGCGCGGCAGACCGATGTCCGCTCCGTGCATTTCCCGCCCCTGCATCAGGGGTACGCGTATTACTTGCTTTTCACCCCTGTCCATCCCGCCACGCTCAATCATGCGCTCGTGTCCCCGTCACTCCAGAACGACTCCAAAACATGGCGGTACTTGCGCGTGTCCAGCCTGGACAAGTATCGTTTCGATGAACGTCTGGACCCCGGCGATGTGGCCGTGCACGCCGAGTTGCGGCATCAGGTGCGCGACCGGGACCGCATTTGGTTCGATCTCTACGAACGGGATGGGAATTGGTTCGTGATGCCGCACAAGGCGCCCGCCACCGGCCTATCGCCGTGAAAACTGAGGTCGGGCGGCATGGAGTGGAGGGCGCGGTTCCACCCGCGCCGCTCTTCATGCCTTTTCAACAGGCTCCTACAGCGCGTCTGCGAACGCCTCAGCCATGATCTGGTTGCCTTGTTCGTTCGGGTGCAATCCATCGTCCAAGATCAACCCGGCTCCATCCCCAAAGGCCGGTTCAAGATCCACCAGTCGCGCGCCTTTGTCGGAAGCCAGACTTCGGATCGCCTTGTTGAGTTCCTTGACTTGACCGCTCCACCGGCTGTGGCTGCCGACCATAGGCGTCAACGTGGCCACCACCGGCACGGTCTTGTTGGCTTTCGCCTGGTCAATGATGGAACCCAGGCTCCCAATCACGCCGTCCACGCTCCTGCCTCCGATCAGGTCCACGGAGCCAAGCAGGATCAGCAGCGCCCCGGGTTTGGTGTCGGAGAGAATGCCGCCAACGCTCCCCGCGGCCCTGCTGGCCGACTCGTCTTGCGCGGCCCTGTTGATGACCGTCTTGCCGGTCATCGCCGCCAGCCGTGGCGGATACGGCGCGCCGCCGCCGTTGTTGCCGTCCGTGATGCTGTCGCCGATGGCGACGTAGACATCGGCATTGTTGTCGCCGACGTCACCCACGCCACCGCCTCCGCCACCACCGTCTCTGTCGCAACCCGTCAGGCCCCACACGGCCGCCGCCATAACCATACCCGCCATCGCCCCACCCCAGTTGATCCACCGCATGACGTTTGCCTCCCCTATGAATGTGTGGTGGACTATACCAGCAGTGCGCGACAAATCAATCATCCACAGGAAAAGCATCTTGTGGTAATAGTGAACGGGTAAAGGGAATCCATTCTGAACTCTGACTCCTGAATCCTGTCGTCTCGGCAACTACACGATGAAAACGTTTCGCCGCTTGCTTGTTCGACTGACCGTCAGCGCGCTACTGACTTTTGTCCTGCTTGAAATCGGTCTGGCCGCGCTGTGCGCCGCCGGCAAACTTCCTATCCAGCGCCCGTCGTATCGCCCCGGCAATGTCTGGTCAAAGTTCTGGGCCGACATCAATCCCGTCTTCGGTGTCTGGCACAAACCGTTCTCCACCTACACGCACATCTCACCCTGCTACCACCTGACGTATCACGCCAACGGCGAGGGCATGCGGGACCGCGAACGCACGATGTCCGCCCGGGGCCACCGGCGCGTCGTGATGCTCGGCGATTCGTTCATGGAGGGCTGGGGCGTGGCCACCGAGGACCGCCTGAGCGACCGGCTGGAGCGGGCCACCGGCCTGGAGCACCTCAACTTCGGCACCTCCGGCTCATTCGGACCGACCCAGGAGTACCTGCTCTACAAGACACTGGCGAAGACGTTCGACCATGAGGCCATCATCCTGGCCATCCTGCCCGATAACGACTTCCTCGACGACGATTACGAGTACGGGTTGAAGATGAACAAGGGACGGATCCGGCCTTACTTCGTCGGCTCCGAGCCCGACTACCATCTCGTGTACCTGCCCAAAGAGGACCAACCTTCGCTCCTCTCACGGCTCGCCGAGAATGCTCTGCGTCAATTCACGTACACCGGCAACCTCATCAAGTACATGAAAACCCTGAAGCGGCACGCGGCGTCGGGAACGTCGCCGAACTATGCCGGCTACTACGATTTCACGCCGGAGCAATTCGCGCGGCTGAAGAAGGTGCTGACCGAGTTGCGCCGGGAAGCCGGCGACAGACCCATTCTCGTGCTCACCATTCCGTGCGACACCGATATTCTCCGGAGCCGCTCGGCGGGTGAGCCGCCGCTGCCGGCGAAATTGCGCGAAACGTGTGCCGCCCTCAACATGCAGTACCTGGACCTGCTTCCCGCCACTCGCGACGCCAAAGGCGGCTGGCAATCCTGTTTCCTTTCCTGCGACCGCCACTGGAATGCCGAAGGCAACGCCATGGCCGCCGACGCCGTGCTCAAGGCGGCGGAGTTCTACCGGGCCTGGCAGGCAGCCCCAGGCGGAAAATAGGTCATCACGTCAGGCCCTATTCCATCCGTTCGATCGTCACGGAACGTACGGTCAGATCGCCCTCGCGCGTGAAGCGCAGTTCGAGACGCAGCAGGCTGTGCCCATCGTAACGGAATTCCAGTCGAGCCGGGCGCCCGGTCGTAACCAGGCCGGCGGCAAGCGGCTGCCCGCCCGCCGGCGCAATCCTCAACTCGCCTAAGTCCGTCCCCGCGGGGGCTGGCGACGTGTAGGCGACCGTCACCCGGTAATGCCCCGGCCGCACGGGCAGATACGGCGCATAGAACACCACCGCCGCCGGGACGCGCGCGGAACTCAAGTGAACCGTGCCGTTGCCGACATCGGAATAGCCGGCCCGAAAGAAGGCGTTCGCCGGCAACGTCACGCTCTGCCCCGGCGCCAGCCACGTCCACGGTCCCGCCTCAAGCGTAACCGTATCGACATCCACAGGGCCGTTCGTCGCGGATAGCGTCAGCCCCACGTCGTAGATGCCCTTGAAGGCCGGAACCGGCAGTTCGCTCCAGGTCCAATCGCCGCTCACGGCCGCGCTCACGGTCTGCGTACCGTTGCCAGGGCCTAAGTCGAAGGCGCCAATCAGGGTCCCCTGACCCCGAGCCGACACAAGATACCGAAGCCCTTCCATCGAATAAAGCTGCCGGGGCGGCAACTGGACGCGGTCCGCCTCAGTGGCCAATCGCACATGGCGAGCACCGGCGGGCTGATCCCGGCGAACCAGGTCCGGACGCAAGACTTCATTCGCGGCCCGCCAACAGCGCCCGCCAAGCACCAGTCCGGCCGGGACATCGCCCGACACTGCCGCTGGCACGACCTCGCCCGGCGCCAGAACTTTGAAAGCCCACACCGCCTCGTCGCGCGCCAGGAACTGAACGCGTGGATGCCGGAGCAGTTCACTCAGCGTGTGGGAGACCGGGAAAGGACTGACCTTCTCGGGGAAGGCGTCCTCCTGCAGCACGAGGTAGCCGATCTTTTTAGCCAGCAGCGCATCGAGCTCGCCATCCGTGATGTACCCTATATTCATGGGCGCCAGGCGGTTAAACACCTCTCCCAGGTACTGGGTGCGAATGCTGGGCCGGTACCCGTTGAGCATCTTCGTGCGGTAAAGCGTGGAGTAGTATTCCGTGAGCGAGTTCCAGTGCGAATCGCCCGGCCAGATCGGGAGCGACAGGGCGCGGTTCTCGCGCCCGCACCGCGCCGCATCCTCGGCGATCGCCCGATAGGCGCCCTGCTCGTAGTCGAACAGGCAGATCGTCGGCTCGACGCGACGTCCGTAGTCCCAGGCCATCAGGCCACCGATGGCGATCGTTACGGCCACCGCGACGCCGCGCCGGGTGAACACCGCCGCCAGTCGATCGAGCGCCAGCGCCAGCGCGACGCTCAAAAACGGTGTCAGGACGCAGAACGCCTTGGCTGGCTGGCGGATCATCTGGTACGGAGGAAGAATGTGGCGCAACGTCCTCCAAACGGCCTGGTGATGATCCTTCGGGATGTTCGGCCCGAGCGCCAGCAGCGCGATGCCGCCCACGGCCGCCAGCATGAGGCCGAATATCGCCAACCGACCCCCACTGCCGTTACGGCGCTGCCAGGCGTCACGAACCAACAACGCGACACCCAAAGCCAGCACGACCAGCGCCACGATCCCCAGGTAGATCGGATTGAAACGGTTGTCGGGATCCCACGCAAACCAACCCTGCCAGCACGGCGCATAGATCGACGCCTCGCCGGCCTTGCGGCCCGCCGATTGAACCGTGTCGGCCAACGAGTGTTTGACCAGCGCGGTCTGTAGATACGCCGCGCCCATCAGAACGATGGCCATCAGCACGGGAATCGCGCGATCCAGAAGTGTCGCGGTCTTCTTGGCGTCCTTTGCGGTCTTCTGTTCGGAGTCTTCGACCCGCGGCCCAGCCACCGGCAGCCACGCGCCCGCCGCGAGACAGAACGCCATCCACACCGGCATGGCCAGGAAGGAAAAGAAGAACACGTGCAGGTCGGCCCACGGCGACATGAACAGGGCGACGCCGGCCAGCACCCCGCCCCAGACGCGCCGGTCGCGAACCGCCTTGTCGATCCCATAAAAAATCACCGGCACCCACATCATGCCGGGCCCCGTCGGACTCCCGCCCAGACAGCACGCCCAGAAGTACGGCAGCAGCGCCGCCGGCAGAGCGGCGACGGCCGCCGTCACCGGCGACGAACAGAACCGCCGCGCCAGCAGCCACATCATCCAATAGGACAACCACGCGCTGATGAACAGCATCAGGTTCCAGCCCACCGCCTGACCGCCGATGAAATGGCCGCCCGCGTAGAACACGCCGAGGGGAAAGTAGTAGGTGCCGGGATCGTAGCGCGCCGCGTCGTCGCCCTGGTTGAACTCATAGACGTGGTAAAAGAGCGGCGTCTTGCCAGCGGTGGCATCGGCGAACATCCACAGTTGGAAAAGGAACTGCAGGTGGTCGCCGGCGATCATGTAGCGCGGCCCGCCCGCCTCGGGCCGGTGCGAGGACGGCATCCCCTCGTGGTAGTCCTTGCCCAGCGGCCAGGTCACCCACGAGAACAAAACCATCACGACCAGGATCGAGAGAAGAACCGTACGCGACGTTTTCATGCGGTTCGACCTCCCCTGACCCGCCTCACCCACTCCAGCACCCTGGCGCGTTCCGCCGCGCTCAGCAGGGCGCTCCAACTTGCCGCCAGAAAAGCCGCGATCCCCGCCAGGCAGGCCGCCATCCGCGGGAGAAACCCAGGCGCGATGGCCGTCACGCCAATGATCGCCAGCGCCAACGCCAGGAGCAACCCGGCCCGGCGGATCGTCGCGCCCGTCCCGCGCGCGAACCGCTGCGCCATGGCGAACATGACGCCGGTTTCCAGCGCGCACCGGATGAACCACGCCATGCCGGCGCCTTCCATGCCGAACTGCCTCATCAGCGCCCACGCCAGCACGAGATAGAGCGGAACTTCAATCAGGTGCAGGCGCGCGCTGAGGTCGGGCCGCCCCACCCCCTGCAGCAGGGAGAACGGCACATAGGATAGACTGTAAATGAAGAGGCCCGCCACCAACCACCGCATCACGCCGGCGCTGGCCGCGGCAAAGGCGCGGTCCTGCCACACCGTCAGCCCTTCGCCTGCGAACGCAAAGAGGACCAGCATGATCGGGAACGTCGCGACCAGAAGCATCTTGACGCCCTTCGCGTAGAGGGCCGCCACGCCCTCGCCGCTGACCGCATGCTGGGCGGAGAACGACGGGAAAAGCACCGACACCCACGCCCGCGGGAACACGAGCAGGCGGAGCACCATCTCCGCCACCGTGCCGTAGAACCCGACGGCCGCCACCGGCAGCAACCCGAGCATCAGCGCGCTGTTGCTCTGCGCCAGCACCAGCATGGCGATACTCGACACCGACATCCAGCCGCCGAAGCGAAAAAGGTCGCGTACCAACTCCGTCCTGAAGACGAAGCCCCGCCGGAGGGGCGGCGCCACCCTCAGGCACGCGACGAAATACACGCTGCATTCCACGATTTTGCCCGCCAGCAGCGCCACCACGGGCGCGAACAGGGTGCGTGTTACCAACGCCACCGCCAGCGGCCCCGCAAACGTATAGATCTGCATGGGCACACGGATCAGGCTGATCCGGCGGAACTTCTGGTGCGCCTCGAGCGTACCCACCAGACTGGCGGTCACCACCAGGAACGGCGTGCTGACCGCCGCGGCAAAAAGCGTGTTGCAGGCGTCCGTTTGCAGCGCCGGCGGGATCGTGCTCCAGCGGCACACGATGGGCGTGACCAGCGGCAGAAACAACGCCACACCCGTCAGTCCGAAGGCCAGCATCAGGGTCTGGGCCGTCCAGAAGATCCCCGGAAGGTCCTCTTCCTTGCCGCCCCCCAAACGGACGGCCATGAACCGCGTCGTCGCCCTCCCCAGCCCGAGGTCCAGGATCGTGAGGTAGTTGACCACGGTCAGCACGAACATGAACGAACCATAAATATCCGGTCCCATCCGGACGCGGAGCGGAGGCAACACAAAGAACGCGACGATCATCGGGGCGCAAAGACCAAAGAGGTTCCAACCGGTGAAGCGGAGCAGCTTTGCCGTCGACGGCGGCGCACGAAGACTGGCCGAGGCGCTATCCCCGCTCACGAGGCGCCCCCTTTCTCGCCGGCGCACACGGCGCGGAACAGCGCCACGTGCCG
>Ga0182021_10010320_pt1 | contig 11075 bp, 10 predicted proteins | sample 612E3MmetaG_FD_120493 | JGI IMG/M metagenome (GOLD analysis project Ga0182021, IMG submission 120493) | Permafrost microbial communities from Stordalen Mire, Sweden - 612E3M metaG (Illumina Assembly) | ecosystem: Environmental > Terrestrial > Soil > Wetlands > Permafrost | place: Sweden...
CGGCCCCCGTAGCGGCGGGCGGCCAGCCAGTTGAACAGCGCCGTGCGTCCGCTGCCGAGATGCAGAAACCCCGTCGGGCTGGGGGCGAAGCGTACAATGACCTTTTGATCCACGTCGGAATCCTTTTGAGCGTTTGAGACGGGCGCGGAACGCCCGCCGAACCCGATAGATATAGCATAGCCCCCCGGCCGGGTCAATTTTTGCTATAATGGACGGCTATGATCATACGCCGCGCCGCTCCCGAAGACCGCCCTGGGATCAGAAGCCTGGCCGAACGGCTCGGCCTCGACTACCCGGGCATGGAGGACGACCCCTTCTGGGCCGCCGTCGAGGGCGGAGCCGTGATCGGGATGGTCGGCCTGAAACGCCATGCGGATTCCGACGAGCTGGTCAGCCTGGGCGTCGACCCCGATAAAAGGTCGGGAGGGTTAGGCCGGAGGCTGGTCGAGGCCCTGGCCGCCGAAGTCGCCGGAGATATCCACCTGGCCACGATCATCCCCGGCTTTTTCGCCGGCTGCGGATTCGGGATCATTCCCCAAGGCCCGGCCGGGATGAAAAAAGACCCCTCCTGGTGCGAAGGTTGTCCCCGCGAGCGCTGCACGATCATGGTCCGGAAAAAACAATGACCCTGCCCCTCTATCCCGATTTCAAGGACCTCGAGCTCGCCGACCGCGGCGAGCTCCTCCCCTATTTCGAGCGCTGGCCGCTGGAGATCTCGGAGTCGACCTTCGGCAACCATTTCATCTGGCGACTCTACGACCATCCCCGCTTCAGCCTCATCAGGAACAATCTCTGCTTCCGCTTCGCTCCGCCCGGAGAGCCCGCCTATTTCCTCCAGCCTCTCGGCGAGAACGAGATTCCCGAAACCATCCAGACCTGCCTGTCGATGGCGCCGCGCCTGTCCCGCATCCCCCAATCTTTCGCCGCGCGCTACTGCGAAGGATTCCACTGCGCCCCCGACGAGGACGATTTCGACTATGTCTACCTGACGGCCGATCTGATCGAGCTCAAGGGCAAGAAATACGACGGCAAGCGCAACCGCATCCGCAAATTCGAGAAATCCCAGGCCTGGGAATACGTCCGCCTGGGGCCGGCCGATCTCCCCGCCTGCCGGGCCCTGTTCGAGGAGTGGCTGGCCGACAAGGGCCAAGCCGGCGGCGAGATCGACGCCCAGAAAATCGCCATCCAGGAGGCCCTGCTCCATTTCAAGGAGCTGGGCATGACCGGCGGGGCCATCGTCGCCGAGGGCCGCATCGCCGCCTTCTCCATCGGCGAACGCCTCAATGCGGAAACGGCCGTCGTCCACATCGAGATCGTCAGCCCCCGCTATGAAGGCCTGGCCCAGCTCATGAACCGGGAGTTCGTCCGCCATGAATGGGCGGACTGCCTTTTTGTCAACCGGGAGCAGGACCTGGGCGTAGCCGGACTGCGCAAAGCCAAGCTGTCCTACCATCCCCACCATATGGTGGAGAAGTATCACATCGGAGCCTGAGCCCGGCCGCGGAGGACGGCCTCCACGGCGAGCTCCGCCGTCCGCAGGGCCGTTGGAACCCCGCCCAGAAAAAGCCCGGACGCCGCGTAGAGGCCGGCCGCCAGAAGACCGCGCACCGGAGTCCGGACGAGCAGCCGGTTTCCCAGCGTCCCGGCCGCCTCCGCGGTCCAGGTCCATCCGGCGATCGAGCCGCGGGTTCGCCCGCCCCAATCCCGATACGTCAGCGGCGTTGCCGCGTCCATGGTCTCGATGGCCCCGGCCAGCCCGGGAAGAACGGACTCGGCGGCGCCTATCAACCGCCGGACAAGATCACCCTTGAATGAAGCGTAACCCGCGGCCCTGGCCTTATCCCCGGTCCGCCAAGGTTCGACGCCGGCGTAAGGATAGGGCGCGCGCAACAGCACGACGCATTTTCCGGGCGGGGCCGCGCCCGGGAAATTATCCGACCAGCGGCAGGCTTCGATCTCCTCGTTGTCGGACGCCTGGCCCGGCCAGGGCGCAGCCGGCGACCGAAAATAGACATGCTCGGCCCGCCATCGGCCCCAATCCACGGCGGACCGGTCGAGGCCCAAATAAACACAAAACTCGGACCCCGTATAGGGAACCCGGCGGACGGCGTCGCGGTGTTCCGGAGGGATCGATTCCGCCGGAAGGAGCTCCAGGAAGGTTTTTTTGTAATCAGCCGTGGAAATGACCCAATCCGAGGAAATGACATCGCCGCCGGCCGTCCGGACGCCGGCCGCGGCCCGGCCGCCGAGGAGGATTTCGGCCGCCTCCGTGTCCAGCCGGACATGGCCTCCGGCCGCCCGGACCGATTGCAAAAGCCTCATAGCCAGGCCATGGATGCCGCAGGAAGGAAACCAGATTCCGACCTCCGACATCACCCGCCACATAAAGGCCAGGTTGAGCATGGACATCTCGGGACGGCCGGCCCCCTGGGACCCAAGGAAATTCTTGAGGACGGGCGGGCCGAGAAGCGCGTCCAGACGATCGGCGCAGGGCGTTGAAGCGAGGCGTTTGATCGAAGCGAGCCATTCCGGGGACGCGGAGATCCCTCCGGAGTCGCCGGGAGGAAGAAAATCGGGATGCCGCAGGTCGAGATCCTCGATCAGGAGCGAGGCCTCGGCCAGCTCCTCGAAAAAGAGCTCCAGCCCCCCCGCCTCTTTGGGGAAGCGGGCCGCCAGCTCCCGGCGAAGCTCGGCCGGAGGACGGGAATAAACGATATCAAGCCCGGGAGAGAGGAACTGGAAATGATTGCGTTTCCAGGTCCAATCCACGGGCACGCCGGCTCGCGCCAGCAGGGACGTCACCCGGTCGGGAAAGCCGAAGGCCAGCGCGCCCATGGGAAAAAGATACGACCCGCGCCGGAAAACGTGGCTGGTGCCGCCGATATGCCCATTCCTTTCCACGACTTCGACCGATGCCCCCTTACGGGCCAGAAGGGCCGCCGCCAGGAGCCCGCTCAACCCGGCGCCGATGACGACAACGTCCGCACGGCTTGGGCCACGGGCGGATTTCGCCGCTCCGTTTTCGGTCATCCGGAATGTCCAACGGCCAGGGCTTTTATATCGCGAACGTAGCGATCGGCGTCGAATTTCCGGCGCAGCCCGCCGTCGGTCATGCTCCGGACCATGCCGAAGACGGGCCGTTCGCCCCAGGGGCGGTCATGTTTGCCGAAGCACCAGGCCACGCCGGCGAATCCGTTGGGATCGCGCCCGTCGAGCTCATATTTGTTGTTGAGGGCCAAGGCCGTGGCGAAGGCCTCCTCGGGGGATCGGCTCCATTCGAGGATCTTTTTTCCCCAGTACATGCGCATATAACCATGCATCTTGCCGGTGATCCGCATCTCCGTCTGGGCGGCGTTCCAATAGGGATCGTGGGTGCGGGCCGCCTCGAAGTCGGCGCATGAATAAAGCGCCGGCCGAGGATCGGCGGAGTGCGCGGTCAGCGTCCGGCGGCCCCAGGGCGGCAGGCCTTCGTAGGAATCGTAGGCCCCGTTGTAGTGGACGAAATTGAAGCTCAGCTCCCGTCGTACGAGAAGCTCTTCGAGGAAAGCCTCCCGGCCAGGACTGTCCGCGTCCGCGGCCAGAAGGGCGATCTGAAGGGGCGAGATCTGGCCGAAATGAAGATAAGGACTCAAATGGGAGACGGCATCCAGGGTGGGATTGTTGCGCAGGTCGGCGAAATGATCCAGCCGCTCGCGCAGGAAGACGCGGCAGCGGCGGAGCGCCTCCTCGGAACCGCCTCGGTAGCGGTCGGAACGGCCCGCGCCGCGGGAGATCTTCATGTCCTTGAGGACGGCCGCGGGATCATCCGGAACGAGCGATTCGAACGGCAGGTCCAGGGATGGGCGAAGGGGCCGCCTTTCCTTCAGGGGAACCAGGAATTCCGGCCAGCGGGCTTTGACCTTGGGCCGGAACGTGGCCGCGCTCCATTCCTCTTTCGGCGAGGCCGATTCGACGGGAACGAGCGCGTCCGTCTCCACCTGGACGAGCGGACATTCCATGGACGCTGCGGCCTTGGCCCGCCACTCCTTCTGGATCCGCAGATAACCGCGGTCCACGACGGCCAGGGCGGCGCGCGCGGCCATCTCCACCGCGCCGCGATCGGGCGATCCGCGCCTGAGCACGAAGCGCACGCCCAGCGCGCTCAGCCGGCGGCGGACGTCGGCCAGTCCCTCGAGCATGAAGAAATAGGGCCGCTCGTTGGCCTCGGGAAAGCGGTCGGTCAAGCCGAAATAGACGACGGCGGGCAGGCCCAGGGAATTGGCCCGGCGCACCGCATACTGGAAGGCGTGGTTGCAGGCGACCCGTTGAGAAGCCTGCATCCAATACAAGACATAGTCGCCGGCCCGGGGCTCGGCCGCATTGAGAAACTTGACCCGCTCGGCCTGGATCATGGCGCGCTTCCCTTTCCGAGATCGTCAGTTTAACAGAAGAGAGAGCATCTCGTCGAACCGCCCGGGCGGCAGAGGCAGCTCGAATTCACGCACGGCCCGCGCGGTCCCATCGAAAAAGAGGACCCGGGCCGCCCCCTTGTCCAGCCAGCGGCGGAAAACCGGTCCGTCATCCAGGACCGCGGGAAAACGGAAGCCGTGGGCCCGTTGGAAGCCGTCCCATTTGGCTTCCATGATCTTGCGTTTGCGGCCCGCCTCCTTGGGATCCGCGGGAGCGCCGTAAACGACGATGCCCATGATGCGCCCTTCCTGCACGGCCGCCGGCAGCGCTCGACAGAAGGCCAGCAGCGGCTCGAGGCACAGGGAGCAGGACGCCGCGTCGAAATCGATGAGAAGCCAGCATTGGTAGCGCGGAGCCGCGGCCCAGCCGGCCTCGGCGGCGCAGAGGATCAGGACGGGAACGAAGAAAGGGCGGAAGGATCGCATGGGCGGTTCTCTTTCAGCGATAGACAATGCGGTATTTCTTCACCGTCAGGCCCTCGTTGGCCCGGGCATAAAGAAAGCCGCCTTCATCGACGTAGATGCCGTGGCTGGGCTCGGGCAGCATGAAGACGGCTTTCCGGACCCCGGCGGGATCGAAGACGAAGACGTCCCGGGAAGGATGCTTGGTCTGCCCCCCGCACAGGACGAGCAGGTGCCCGCGCCGGTCGAGGGCCGCCGATTTGTAGAATGTCTTGCGCGGAATCAGGTACTCGTTTCCGCCGGCCCCGATCTTGTCCATCTCCTGGGCCGCCGGCCCGCCCATGCTCCAGCGCCAGAGGAGCTTTCCGTCCGGGGCGCGCTTTTCAAGCCGGTCCTGGAAGAAAAAGGCCAGGTAGAAATTGCCCTCGGCATCCGCCGCGGCGGCGATGGAATCGGCCAGGTAGAAATCGACCTTGTCCAAGAAGGGAAAGCCGCCCAGAAGGCGGCCTTCCCCGTCCAGGATCGAAATCCTCGCCGGCTGTCCCACGGGCGAGAGGCCGGAGACCGCCAATCGCCCCGGTCCGGCCTCGGTGATCATGGACAACATAGACGGGAAGGGCAAGGCCGTCTTGTAGCGCAGCTCCGCATCGAAAACGAGGATGCCGAGCCGCGATTGGTCGAGCACATAGAGGCGGCCGGCGCTATAGGCCAGGACCCGGGGAGCAAGAAACTCCCCGGGCCCCGCGCCTTGGTGGCCGGACTTCTTTAAAAAACGCCCTGAGGCATCGAATTTCTTCAACGCGTAGTCCATGGCGTCCAGGACGTAGATCTCTCCGGAAGGACCGGCCGCGACTCCCGTCCATTGGAGGATCGCCGCGTCATCCAGGGTTCCGAGGGAAAGGACTTCTTCGAGTGTTACGCTGCGGATCGTTTCCTGCGCAGCGCCGCGGACCGCGGCGGCCGTCAGGATCAAAGCGGCAAGAGCCAGAGCCGATCGGGTCTTTATCATGGGAGCCTCCCCTCTCCTGGATAGACGCGGGCCGGGGATTTTTTTCTCAGGCGTCCCGGCCGAGGAGAGGCTCCACAAAGCGCTTGCAGAAATCGTATCCCTGCAGGCAGGCGATGATGTTCCAGGGCAGGTTGTTTCCGGGCGCCAGGAGGCATGCCGCCAGGGCTTTTTGGCAAGGGCCGAGCGCGTCGGCGTGGAGCAAGGCCGGCCCGGCCGCCCCGAGCAAGAACAGGAGAACGAAAACAACGGAGAAAAGGCGTCGCAGGCATCGCATGGCCGCCTCCTCAGATATACAGCACGACGTACTTCCGGCAGAAATCGAAGCCCGCCAGACAGTACTCGAGCCGAAAGAGCACGCCGAGCTCGTCGAGCCCGCCTTTGCCGCTGAAGCTCTGGCCCAAACAATTAAGCATGGCCCGCTTGCAGATGTCGGCCTCCCCGCCGCTTTCGCTCCGGGCCGAGACGGCCGGGAGAAGCAGCGCCAAGGCGGCCAGCGTCATGGCCGCCGCCTTCCTCACCCATCGATGTTTTTTGGTATTCATGGAATTGCTCCTTTCACAGCTTTTTAAAGCAATTCGCATGCCAACCGAGGGAAAATCTCCGTCCCTAGAAAACCGGTTTTTTTCAGGCGAAAACAGAAGCTGCCGGCTTTCGCCTTCCCGGGAAAAACATCCCGGCGTCGCCGTTTATCGACGACCCGTCACCTCTCGTAGGCGGCGCGGGCCGTTCACTTCCCCAGCATGGGGATCTTGATCTTGTTTCGGCGGGCAAAACGGACGGCGTCCTCGTAGCCCGCGTCGGCGTGGCGGACGACGCCCATTCCGGGATCCACCGTCAGGACGCGCTCCAAACGGCGGGCCATGGCGGCCGTTCCGTCGGCCACAATGACCATTCCGGCGTGGATGGACAAGCCGATGCCCACGCCTCCGCCATGATGGACCGAGACCCAGGAGGCGCCGCTCACGGAGTTGATCAGGGCATTGAGGATGGGCCAGTCGGCAATGGCGTCCGAACCGTCGCGCATGCCCTCGGTCTCCCGGTTGGGCGAGGCGACCGATCCGGTATCGAGATGGTCGCGGCCGATGACGATGGGCGCGCTGATCCGGCCCTTCTTGACCAGGTGATTGATGACCGCGCCGAAGCGGGCCCGTTCGCCGTAGCCCAGCCAGCAGATGCGGGCCGGCAGGCCCTGAAACTTGACCTGCGCGCGGGCCTTGCGAATCCAGCGGGCCAAGGCTTCGTCCTCCGGAAATTCCTTGAGCACGGCCTCGTCAGTGACGTAAATGTCTTCGGGCCGGCCCGACAAGGCGGCCCAGCGGAAGGGACCCTTGCCCAGGCAGAACAGAGGCCGGATGTACTCGGGGACGAATCCGGGGATATCGAAGGCTTCCGCGACCCCGGCTTTCCGGGCCTGGCCGCGAATGTTGTTGCCGTAGTCGAACGTCCGGGCCCCCAGTTTCTGAAGCTGGAGCATGGCCCGGACGTGGGCGGCCATCGAGGCGTAGGAGCTCTCGATGTAGCCGCGCGGATCGCTTGTCCGCAGGGCCAGGGCCGCATCGTAGGCCAGGCCGTGCGGGACGTACCCGTTCAGTTCATCATGGGCCGAAGTCTGGTCGGTCAGGACGTCCGGGATCCGGCCCCGCCGGACGAACTCCGGAAGGATTTCGGCGGCGTTGCCCGGAAGCGCGATGGAAAGGGCCCGTCCCTGTTTGATCGCCGCGTCGGCCAGCTCCAGGGCCTGGTCCAGATTCTCGGCCATGGTGTCCACATAGCGCGTTTCCAGACGGCGCTGGATGCGATGGCGATCGACCTCGACCACGATGGCCACGCCGTCGTTCATGGTCACGGCCAGCGGCTGGGCGCCGCCCATGCCGCCCAGGCCCGCGGTCAGAACCAGACGCCCCTTGAGCGTGCCGCCGAAATGCTTGCGGGCCACCGCCGCCAGCGTCTCATAAGTGCCCTGCAGGATGCCCTGGGTGCCGATGTAGATCCAGCTTCCCGCGGTCATCTGCCCATACATGGTCAGGCCGAGCGCCTCCAGCCGGCGGAATTCGTCCCAAGTGGCCCATTGGGGCACGATCATGGCGTTCGAGATGAGGACGCGCGGAGCTTCCGTGTGGGTTTTAAAGACGGCCACGGGTTTGCCCGACTGGACGATCAGCGTCTCGTCGTCGGCCAGCGATTTCAAGGCCGCCACGATGGCCCTGTAGCAATCCCAATTGCGGGCGGCCCGGCCCGTCCCGCCATAGACGATCAGCTCTTCCGGTTTTTCGGCCACCTGCGGATCAAGATTGTTCATCAGCATCCGCAGGGCCGCTTCCTGGGCCCAGCCCCGGCAATGGAGCCGGTTGCCCCGGGGCGCATGGATCGGTTTATAAGGATGGATTGCGGCCGGCATGGAGGCCTCCTTTTTCTCGACTCGGGAAGACTATATCACACGCTCCGGCCCCATTTCAAAATGGTCTTTTTTCCCCTTGACAGCCCGGAAATCTTGATTTATAAGTAGGTTGGGCTAAGGTTTCAGTAGTACGATCGCCTTTTTAGAGACAGGGAAGCGTGGGTAAAGTATTAGTTTTTTGTCCCAAGGCCGAGGACCGGGAGTATCTATTTGAAATCTGCCGCCCGGCCGGCCTCGTCTATACCGCTTCGACTCCCGAAAAAGCTTCGGCGCTCCTTCAATCCGACCAATTCGACATGGGCCTCGTCGATGCCGACGCGGCGGAGCGCAAGGAGATCCAGTCCAAGTTGATCCTCCTGCCCGTCCTCTTTCTGACCGGCAGGGTCGAGGAAAAGCTGAAGGGCGCCGTGTTGCGCTGGCCGGCCGGACAGTTCATCGATTATCTGATCATTTCCGGCCATCCGATCGACCGGGACCGCAGCCAGCGGCTAGTCCGGACGGCCGACGATTTTGTCCGCATGAAGACCGACGTGGCCAGCCTCAGCGGAGCCAAGGCTTCGGCCGAGAATCGTCTGAAGAAGGTCTACGTCGAGATCAAAAGCCTCGGCGCGGCGCTCTCTGTCGGCGTGGTCAAGGAGCTGGAGAAGCGCTCCGCCCTGGAAGCCCGCTACAGCCGTTTCCGGAACCTGAAGCAGCGATTTGAAGACATCCTGCGCGCTCTTTACGCGGCCAACGACGTCAGCAATCTTCTCGACGTCGTCATCGACTTCAAGGAACTGATCGGGGCCGGCGGAGTCTCGCTCTATATCATCGAGGAAAACGACGCCCTGGGCCGCTTTCTTAAACCCTTGGTCTGGGACGACGCCTTCTTGGCGCACGTCGATTTTTCCCGCCACATGGCCTCCCTTTCCAGCAGCGATTTCGCCTCCTACGTCGCCCGCACCGGGGAGGAAATCAACGTTTCCGACGCGGAGAATGATCCGCGCTGCTCCGGGCGCTACCGTGAACAGCTGAAGCAGCCCCCCTCCTCCGTCCTGGCCGCGCCGCTCTGCAACAACCGGGAAATCGTCGGCGTCCTCGAAGTCTACGACAAGCGGACCGACGGGCGGCCCGGCGGCGCCTTCACGTCCGAAGACCAGCAGATCCTGCGGGGGTTGTGCGAGCACATCTCGCTGGCCATGAACAAGCTCAACCTCATCCAGTACGACGCCCTGACCGGACTGCTGCGTCCCGACCCTTTCATGGAAAAGGTCATCCGCAAGATCGATTCCCTGAGCAAACGGCGCCAAGAGATCGGCTCCTACGCCATGGTCATGGGCGACGTCGACTGGTTCAAGAATTACAACGATCGCAACGGCCACGAGGCGGGCAACCGCCTTCTGCGCGACCTTGCGGCCGTGCTGCGGACCTCGATCCGCGACGAGGACCTGCTCTGCCGCTACGGCGGCGAGGAATTTCTCTTTTTCCTCTCAGGAGTCAAGAACATCGAGGAGGCCACCCTCCTGACCGAGCGCATCCGCAAGTCGGTCGAGGACTATGTCTTCGAGCATGAGGAGTTTCAGCCGCGCCATAACTTGACCATGAGCTTCGGGGTCACCATGCTGCCCCAGGAGCGGGTCGCCTCTCCCGGCGGGATGAACAAGGCCGGGCTGAAGAAATTCGCCAACGAGGCCGATCTGGCCTTGGCCGAAGCCAAGGGCAAGAAGCTGTCCGCGCTGCAGTTGGATTCGCGCCTGATCGTCAAGAACAAGGTCTGCGCCTATATTCGGGAGAAGGCCGCGGTCGTGAGCAAGACGGCCATCCTGCGGGTGGCCAAGGAAAAGATGTTCATGGAAAAGCGTATATACGAGCGATACTACACCTCGACCCTCTGCATTTTCAGGGAAAACGGCGGCCACCGCGTGGCCACAACCGTCGATCTCAGCATGGGCGGAGCCAAGATCTCCTCGGACGCGGCGTTTCCTCTGGCCAAGGCCCTGGACCTCTTCCTCATCCTGGGCAGCCGGGCCAATCCCTTCCACGGCGAGGTCGTTTACTGCCAGGAAGCATCGCCCCACTCGTCCTTCTTCTACACGGGATTGAAATTCCGGGAAATCTCCCCCTCCGACAAGAAGCTGCTGGAATCGTATTTCCTGTCGCTGGGGAAAAAAGACGCGCCGCCGGCATGAGGCCGGCGGCCGCCGCTTCAGGAGCAGCCGTCAGCCTTCCAATTCCTGGACGATCGAGCGCAGGTACTGCGCCGGAGGGGTGATGCGGCGGTTGAAATCGTCCTTCATCTTGCCGGCCATGGTTTCGAACGCGGCGAAATCATCCTGGTTGCTCCAGTTGTCCATATTCAACCGCTCCAGGATGTCCTTGAGGACTCCCGCGTTGACGATGTCGCCGGTGTAGCGGGGCATGCGCGAGCCTTCGCGCTCGCACATGCGGACGCTGCGCAGGACGATCTTGCGCAGGATCTCCTGGTTGTTGATCAGCTCCTGCTTGATGAAGAACTGCTCCTTGGGCGTTCCGGCCTGGCCCAGCCGCTGGTAGAGCTTGCGGGCCTCCTCGACGATATGGCCGACGGCCCGCAGGAGCGATTCGCCGTCCAGGATGAGATGGTCGTGGTTCTGAAAGAAGCTGATCTCGCCGTTGTAGTCGGTCGGCTCGGAGCGCCGGTATTTTTCCAGGAGCTCGAAGATCGGCTGGAAATCGGCTTCGTCCCTTCCCGGCCGCTTCTCCTCGGCCTTGGCCGAGGCCGTCTCGTCACCCTTGGTATGCTCGCGCTTGACGAAATCCTGGATGAACTGGTTGATCTCGGGCATCTTGAATTCCGGCC
>Ga0182021_10010321_pt1 | contig 11075 bp, 11 predicted proteins | sample 612E3MmetaG_FD_120493 | JGI IMG/M metagenome (GOLD analysis project Ga0182021, IMG submission 120493) | Permafrost microbial communities from Stordalen Mire, Sweden - 612E3M metaG (Illumina Assembly) | ecosystem: Environmental > Terrestrial > Soil > Wetlands > Permafrost | place: Sweden...
CGAGGTTAATGTCACTACTGCGCTTGGGTCGAGAAAACATTACAATCCCATTAACGAGGTTCCCGCGCGGCGTCTCGGTGACCAGGTGAAAATGGTTACCCATCAGGCACCAGGCGTGAATCTCCCAGTCAGTCTTCTCGCAGGCCTCCGCGAGCGTGTCCAGGAAAAGCACCCGATCCTGATCGTCGTTGAAGATGGGTTCCCGGCGGTCCCCGCGATTCATCACGCGGTAGCTCGCGCCGGGGTATTGAATGCGGGGCCTCCGAACCGTAGCCCGCGGATGGTGATGAGGAGCTCCCAAGCATAATGTCAACCGGGGAATACGACATTGTGAATTGACTGACACTCTTTCGAGCCGTCCTGGCAGGTGCAGGTCCTCGTGGCAGAAAGCCAGGAGAACCAACAGCGTCAATAGTGTCAACTGACCTTTACGCTCCTTGACAGGCTGTGGTTGACCTGCAAGCATGGGCATGTGAACCGGTCAAAATACCTTGTGGGCCTTGGGCTGGTCATCCTGGCAACGTTGCTCATTTTTTCGGTGCTGCCGCTCGGAACGGCGTTCGAGTTCGGTGATGACGAGAGTTACGAGGTTATCAAGGCGTTCATGTGCAGCAAGGGGTACAGGTTGTACACCGAGATTTGGAATGACCAGCCGCCGGTTTCCACGGTGCTGCTGACTGCGGCCTTCAAGATATCGGGACCATCTATTCTCACCGCCCGGCTTGTAGCGGCTGGGTTCGGCCTGGTTTTGATCGCCGCGTTTCATGAATTGGTTCAGCAACGCTCCGGCCAATGGGCCGCCTTGCTGGCCTCTTTTTTCCTTCTGGCTTCGCCCGGTGTGCTGCTGCTCAGCGTCTCGGTAATGCTTGAGGTGCCCGCGATTGGCACAGGTCTGGTCTCGGCTTGGCTCTTGTTTCAGTGGAGCAGGCACTGGCACTGCGGCTGGCTGCTGGCGTCAGCAGTCCTCATGGGGGTGGCCCTGCAAATCAAACTCACTGCGGCGCTTGTTGCGCCCGCCATGATGGTCGAGCTTTGGCTCATGTGCCGGGCAGACCGCAACCGGTCGTGGCGCAAGGGAATTGTGATCAGCACGCTTTTGTGGGGCGTAGCGGTGATTACCATTTTCGTGGCAATTGGGCTCACCTGGGGAAGAGGCAGCCTGATGTCGTCATGGAAATCGCATACTGCCACCCAAGTGGTTGCGGGCTACGGGCGGGCCGCAGACTACGGGTTCGAGCCTCGTTTGTTGCTCAACCACCTTGAGTGCGTCTTTGCGGCGGTAGTTTGCCTACTCACAGCCGCATGGCGGAGACGCCTGCGAGAGATTGCTTTTCCGTTGGCACTGCTCGTGACCGCCTCAGTGATCCACGCCGTACACAGGCCCTGGTGGAATTACTACTACCTTCATCTGGCCGTGCCGCTGGCTTGGCTGACGGGATGGATTTTGGCCTTGCTTGTCCAGCATCTGTTTGATTCTTGGCCTGGCAAGCTCCCTGGGCCTGCCTCCGCTGGGATATGGAAGGCCCTCGCCCTCTGTGTTTTGGCTGCTCTGCCCGTAGCGCGCTCCGAGCGCCGGCTGGAGGGGAGCGCAAAACACCTTCGGCGGCAAGAAAGTGCGGCTGGCAACCCTGTGGTCAAGAAGATGAAGGAGCATGCCGCACGCACGAAGTGGGTTTACTCTGAGTCGGGGATTTACCCATTTCACGCGCACCTGATCGTGCTGCCTGAACTGGCTATAATAATGCCGAAGCGATTCTGGTCCGGCCAAATCAGCACCAGGAAAATTGTCGAGACCTGCAAAAGGTATCAGCCGGAGATGATCATGCTGCCGCGCGCCTCCGCGACCGAGGAGTGGAAAGAGCTGCTTGGCCGTCACTATGTCGTCGAGGCCACCGACAAGGCGTGCGTTCTCTACTTGGCCAAACGACTCAGGGACGGCGCCTTGTGAGCGCCGATGCCGCCAGGAAGACTCATCGCCCTCTCGCTGGCTGCCAGAGCTGCCTGTTCTGGCCGGCAATGGCTTCTGGGTTCAGCTTGAAGATACGATCATAGGTCAGCAGGCCGTTTAGCTCGCTTTCAACGTCCGTCAGTTGCGAAAACACGGCACCGGAGAGGCCCTGCTTTCGCGCCAGAAAACGCACTACTCCGACAACGTTGCTGTATTGCGCTGCAAATTCTGGGGGCGTAAGCAGCGGCCCAAGACGGCGAGACGCGTCAAGATTCCAGATGTGGTCGGGCACGGCCATTCTGAGGTTGCCACATGTGGCAAGAACCCGTGCCTGCGGGCTGTTCGATACCACTGGAGCAGACGTCCTGAGGCTACCGAGGTTGAACGTTAGTACGTCGCCAGCGGGCGGGGCAGCCGAACTTCCGCTGTTGAAGGTTGGGCGCAACGGGTCCAGTGCGTTGACCAACGAAAACACTCGTGCACTGTCGTAGCGTCCCCAGTTTTCGTGAAATGGCACCCACATAACGATAGATGGATGGTTGCCTCGGCCTTCGATCATGCACTCCAGCTCCGACTCGAACTGCCGGGCGGAGGCGGGTCTGCGGGTGATTTCACTTGTGCCGTAAGGGGGAATGCGGTCGCCGCTCGGCATATCCTGCCATACCAGCAGGCCCAGCTTGTCACACCAGTAGTACCAGCGTTCGGGTTCGATCTTGAGGTGCTTGCGGCACATGTTGAAACCCAACTGCTTCATCGTGGCAATGTCCGCGCGCAGTGCCTCATCGGTCGGGGCCGTGTAGATGCCGTCCGGCCAATAGCCTTGATCAATGGGGCCGAATTGAAACAACGGCAGGTTGTTCAACATGAGGATCACGTTGCCATGCTCGTCTGTCCCCAAAGACACCTTGCGCATCCCAAAATAACTCGACACCTCGTCAACCTTCTCTCCTCCCCGCCTCAGGAGGACCTTCAAATCATAGAGAACCGGTGTCGCCGGCGACCAAAGCCTGGCGTGTGGAATCGGAATCTTGAGTGTCTGACCAACCGGCCCGCTTTGGCGGCCCACCTCCTGCCCAGCGTATGAGGCCACGCCTTCCATGCTGGCTTGGTTCGTTTCGCCGCGAAGAACGGCTGTCACGTTGAGCAGCCCCGTGTCAATGTCCGGCACCAGCTTGAGGGATTGGACACAGGTCGCGCTCACGGGCTCGAGCCACACCGTCTGCCAGATACCCGAGCACGCCGAGTGGAAGGCTCCGCCGGCGCCAAGTTTCTGTTTGCCCCTGGGCTGGTATCCCCCATCCGTGGGGTCGAACACCGAAACGATCAAGTCCTGCTCGCCCTCAGGCTTGAGCGCTTCTGTGACCTCGAAGCTGAACCGGTCGTAGCCACCCTGGTGCGAACCCAGTTCCTTGTCGTTCAACCAGACATGTGTTTCCCAGTCCACGGCATCGAAATGCAGAAGCACCCGGCGAGTCCGCCACGCGGTCGGCAAAGTCAATTTCCGATGATACCAGAGACGCTGCTGCTCGTTGACCGGCCGCGTGACCCCTGACAAGGCAGATTCGACGGGGAACGGGACCAGAATTCTTCCCCTGTAGGCTATGGCGTTCGTCTTGTCCCGGTGTGTGATGCGCAGGTCCCACAAGCCGTTCAGGCTCAACCACTCCGCCCGAACCATCTGGGGCCGGGGGTATTCGAGAAGGCTGTTCGTTGGCGAAACATCCTTGGCCCAGCGGGATGACATCTGGCGAACTTTGGGCTTGGGATTGTCAACAGCTATCAGCAGAGGTCGCGCGCCAAGGATTGACAAGGTGATTATCAGATACAAAGTCCTGGTTCTCATGTTACGACAATTGGCCTGAAATGATCGGCAGAAGAATAATCAGTCCGTAAGAACCCGTCCAGTTCCTTTTGGTCGTGCTCCACAGCAGGCTCATCCCGTCAATGTCAACCTGTTGCAGTGCCCCGGCGGGCAGCGCAAGCCGTATGTGCGAACTCCAAGCCACGCAGATAGCGGTCTGATTCCAATGGGCCAGCCTGCGTACTATCCCCCGTGGGCCCGCGCAGAACCAAGCGACCCTGGACATGAGGGCCGCCCCGCTAAGCCCAACCGCCAAGAGCCTGGCCGGCCCAGGTGATTTCATACACCAATCCTTGTCAAGCCGTCATCGGCTGCGGAGAATGTAAGGCTAAGCGCCATGATGCGCCGCCCCCAACATCTCCTTGGACCCATTTTGGGGTATTGATGGTTAAGGTGGTAGCGCGCTTCACACATTCGTCTGGGTGATCCTTTCAAGGCTAACTTCAAGCCGCGGCTCTCCTACCTCCTCCATGTCCAACGCTGTAAGTTGCCAGTCAGTGATTGATTGTATGTTATAGCTCGTTCTACTATCCCCATTTCGAATAAAGACTTTTAGGCAATGCAATTTCACAATCCCAGTTTGCACTCTATGTGGCCAATACGAGACATTAACCGGACCAGTCACATGATAGTCAGATTCTCCTATCCTCATTGTATGGCGGTGGCCTTTCTCGAAAGCTACTACGATCTTCTCCGTTAAGCCCAGATCAAATTGCTGGATCCCAATGGTCAAATTGTTAAGCCTCTTAATTGTCGTTCCAGTTCCCGGCACTGGTATCTCTACAACCGGCAGCCTCATGAGGTCCACCACAGTTGGCAAGGCAGATCCAAAACAACAATGGGCATAAACAGCCGTGGGCCGGACGTACGTAGCCGCCATGGTCGTCACCTTGCCATGGCTAGAGGCAGAAACGCTGGTCGTTTCGCGATGATAAATCAAAACAGCCTGATTGCAATCGAACAAACGATATAACAGAAAGCGACTCAAAAATGGTGGGCCGTAAAGGCAGCCAATTCCCACCTCGACATAGTCCTTCTCGGAAAGCAGCATGAGCACCTCTTGGAACAGCTTGAAGGCACTAAGGACGAGCAAATATCATGCAAGTTTGGAAGTACACCTCAGCGGCCTCCAATTGAGCAAGCCAGTTTATGGTCCCTGGCATCGCGATGGCCGAACAAAAGAAGCGTGCGGTCGCCCCGCAGCACCGCTGAGCCACAGCGTCCGGGACAGACCAGAGTGTCCAAGCGCTGACTAGGGCTACCTGCACTCTGCATGGACAACTGATCCAGCAATACCAATACCAAATATCCAATCCCAGCACATCGATTTGGGACACGGGATCGTTCTGAACAACAATGTATAGATTACCAGCGATTGAAAAAGGTTCGGTATTAGAGCTCGCATCCAGTTTTCGAATACGATCTTGTATCCGCAGAGCCAATGCGGGCCTAGCTGTTAGTAGTTCAGCAAGACCTTTCTGAAAATGCACCTGCTCCTGCGGTTTCGTTCTATTCTGCGATCTATTGGCCATCAATTCGAACCCTGGTTCTGCAATGGGGTCTCGGCTCAGCCACCTTCCCGTGCTCGGGTTGTAGAAAGAATGGACGGTTTGTGGGAGCAGCAGCCAGGCCACGAGGGCCAGGGCCAGGGTTGCGGGTCTTATGACGTTGGATGTCTTCATAGGTTCAGTTTCGCGCGGTTTATTTCGGTCTTTTCGGTATGCGGAGCCACTCGCGGGGCTGGGCTGCCGCTGGCTCGCAGACTGGCCAGCATCACCTGGTACCCCCGGCAAGCTGGCGCCAGTCGGGCTGCCGCCGCAAAAGCCTCCGCCGCTTCCGCCAGGCGACCGTCCTCGCGCAAGCACATCCCGCGGATGGACAAAAACACAGCCAGTTCCTCACTCGACGTGAGCGATTTCAAATATCCCTCTGCCGCCTCCTCCGCCAGCGTAATCTCCAAAGGCCAGTGCCGGTAGTAGTCATCCGCAAACCGGCTCACCCCGTTGCCCGCCGCCTCAATGTTGAATCTCTCCCGCTTGCCTTCCCAGCGCACAAACAAATGCCCTTTGGTGGTCACCAGCTTGAGCGGGTAGCCCAGCCGCCGCCCCACCGCCACCTGCAACACGGGCAGCGAACTGCATGTGCCCTGCCGTCTTGGCCCAGTGACGCCTTGCAGGAAAACGTCCTGTGCCTCTGCGAAAAAGCCATCGCTGGCCCGGGCATCGGCAGCCGTGCCAATCTTGGCCGGGGCATACCGCACCCCGAAATCCTCCGCCAAAACCACCGCCAACATCACCATTCGGAAAAACCCCTCGGAATTCTCGAACTCCGCCGGGTTGTTGTGAAACCGGTAGAAGTGCCGCTTGGTTTCGCTGCGGACCCGCGCGGCCATATTGTCAAGCTCCCCCAGACTGGCCTCCAAGTCAAAGCCCTCCGCTCCTGGCAGGCCCTGGGCGCAGAGCAGATTCATCCTGCCAATGTCGACCTGTTGCACTGCCCTGGCCGGAAGCGCAAGCAGCTTACGCAAACTCCCGACCCGGCAGGCGCGTATCTGATTGAGACGAGCTATCGCATTTTTCACCTCAGCGGAGTTCACGCACAGCCAAATGCCGCCGGGTAGCAGGGCCGTGCCAGCAAATCCGACTACGAGAGGATTCCTCGACCTCTGCGATCTCATGTAGGAATCCTTTTCGGCCCTAGTTGCATGTGGCGGGATCCGGTTCATCGCTGTGCGCTGGGCTTGATAAGAATATTTGTCAGGGTCCTCATACCGGCTAACAGGTTTGTTGCTTCGCTGGACAAGGCGTCTGCCTTCAGTTCGAGGCTCCTCAGGTTCGTGAGGTTCGTGACGAGGCTCAACTGCTCATCTCCGAAATTCGGGCAGTAGCTCACCCGTAGTTCTGCCAGAAGCTGGAGGTTTGTTAGGCTCTTGTATTCCGCCGCTGGAGGGCAGGCCGCATACAGGTCGAGGCACCGAAGTCGCTTCAGGGTGCAGGCGGCGCGAAAGAACCCAGCTTGCAGCGGCCCGCTGCAACTCAAGTGCAGGCTCACCAAGTTGGTGAGCGTGCCAAGTGAGGCGAGCCCATGCTCGGTCGGTTCAGCTCTGCGACTCAGCACCAACACGAGCCGTTGCAGGGAATTAAGCCCGCTGATCAACGTTAGATTGTAGTCGTTGGCCCAGCCTTGGCGGAGCGTGAGGGAAACAACATTCCCGCTGGGGTCTCTCCCTATGTCGTCGCGGTTAGCTGCCTCAATCTCCTGGAGCAGTGCGCCGAGGCTCCCGGGGGCGACGGACATCCCAGCCGCAGAATCGCCCCCCTGAGCCGAAAAACGAACCGAGGGGCTAGCGGCTGCAAGCAAAGTGGCAATGCACAAGAATAGAGATGGCACTGTATTGAGGGAGCGAATAGTAGTCAGCCTTCTGGTTAGAGCATGGTTGATAGTCCCGCGCCAGGCCGCGGTGGCGGTCTAAGCGGAGGAAACGCGAAGTAGGTGTAAGACGCCTTGAACGGTTCCACCTCGTTGCATCGGCAGTCGCATCGGTAATGCCAATTGAAAATGATCGTGAGGATTAGTCCATCCGTGCTATCGCCCGCGTCAAAGTCCATTGAGCCAGACTGCCGAGTTGTCGGGCACGCCGGAAGTTGTTTTAGGTAGGCGACGTCCCAGCGCATGGGGGAGTCTTGGAAATTACTGATTGCTGTCCCGTTCCCATCGTAGCTGAACCAGGCTCCTACACTATTCATCCAGTTGGCTCCCTCATCATCATACGAGGCCTCGAAATGTACATTGAGGTGCAGCGGTCCCCCAGCACAGGCTGCGGATACCGTGGCCGTCGGGGTCACCGTCACCATGACGTATGAACCACCCCCTGTAAATATAACATTTAGCTTCCCAAGGACGTCGTAAGAATGTACAGGGCCATTGCCTACGAAGCAATAGGGGTTCAATCCGCCTCTCTCCTGGACTGGGTCTCTGCTTAGCCACCTGCCCGTGCTCGGATTGTAGAAGCAGTGGGCGGCTTGTGGCAGCAGCAGCCAGGCGACGAGGGCGAGCGCCAGGGTTGTGGGTCTTATGACGTTGGATGTCTTCATAGGTTCAATTTCGCACGGTTTATTTCGGTCTTTTCAGTATGGGGAGCCACTCGCGGGGCTGGGCTGCCGCCGGCTCGCAGAGTGGCAAGCATCACCTGGTTCCTTGCGGAAACACTCGCCTTTCCGATAAGCGGTTTGGCCATTCGCGCTCAGGGAATTAATGGCAAAGCTCAGGCTCATGATGTCAATGGCGCCGGCTGCAACAGCTAAAAGAAGAAGCTCGCACGGTCAGTTTCAGCACATTTGCGGCTTATTCTTGGTTTACAAAGATCTCCACTACACCTCCGCGCGCCGAGACCTTTACAGATGCGAAGTCCACTCCACTTCTAAATCCTCGTCTGTGAATGTCAACAACCCACAAACCGTCTAGGAACACGCAGCGATCTACCTGAATCCGCTTCCAGCCTCGGCGCCGCATTTCCTGCTTCGCGACATCCACCGCCAGTAAACCATCTTTGGCTTCAATCGAGCAACAGCCGCTCAGAACAACTGACGCCAACATCAGTTGTAGTACCCATAAGCATGCATACCTGTTCATCCTTGTGATCCTTCTCTTGCGTGCTCTAGTTGCAGTAAGTGTCTATTCCTTGTTGGGTGTGGGCTATTTCTGCATCAATTTGAGCTTCGCAAACCGCATCTCCCCTGCATTGGTTCTTGGCCCCCTCTAAGCAGGCTCTTTCCACAGTGTATGCTGCACATTCCCCTGCACGGTGAGTCTGTGGGTCTGGGTTAGCCCACTTCCCATAGGTTGGGTGTTTCCAGAGACATTGTTTAGGGCATAGGTAGTTCGGGTCGTTCACGTGCACCTGCTCATGTGCCATGACGCAAGCGTCGATAATCTCCTTGGCCGTTGGGTCAGTAGCCCCCGTACTCCCACCCGAATAAATTAGACATGGGTATTTATTTCCGCCGCAGCAAACTGTGACAGCTGTTTCGGCCTCGGAATGGTTTATAGCCCATTTACAGGGATCCTTACAACTCAAGCCCAAAAAGTCCATCTGATTGACAGGACTATTCGCCACGAAAAGATAGAGCGGTGGTTTCTCCCCTTTTACTTCGTTTCTGTGTATGGTTGAGTTGCGCGCGGCTTTCGTAAAACCTTGCTCTTTGATGGGATCGCGACTCAGCCACCTCCCCGCGCTCGCACTGTAATACCGATACCCGTAATAAAGCAGGTCCGTCTCATCATCCTGGTATTTGGTTGAGAATCGGAAGGGGTTGGCCTTGGCCAGGGGGCCTGTAGCACGGATGACTTCACCGAAGGGGCCGTATTCGTAGGTAGCGCAGTTGGTGCCGCCGGACATGCTGACCAGTGCGGTCACGTTACCGTTGCCGTCATACGCGGGCGCACAAGAGCCAATAGCAGATGGCAAATCGCAGATGAAAAGCAGCCCGCCCACGCCCGCGGCACCCTGCATCGTGCCGGACAAATCGCTACCCCAGACGAAAGACTGGAGCATGGAGGATTGAGAATCGAGGATGGCCATCAGATTCCATCCGTCATAGATGAACTTCACGTCATTGGTCGGGTTGCCGGTGCCGCTGGTGTTGGGCCAGACCTGTTTGTGAATGCGGCGGCCTTTAGAGTGATACTCAAACTTGACCAATTGCTGCGGGCCGATGTTGGTTCGGGACACCAGGCTCACGAGCCGGTTTTCCGCATCCCAGGCGTATGTCCACCGGCCATCGTTGGTCAGGTTGCCGTCCGCGTCATAGTAGAATTGCTCCTGGGTTTTGGGCACAAATTGGTTGCCTGAGACGCTCGATTGGTTCGTGGCCGCCACGGTGATGGATTGCCAGACCGGCACGGAGCCGTTGCTCACCGGGACCTCCTTCCAGAAGTACTCGCCTTTGCGGTAGGCGGTCTGGCCGTTCACGGTTACGATGTTGGTCGCGAAGCCGAGGCCCATGATGTCCACCGTACCCGGTACATCACGGTTGGTATACTGATTGAGGCAGTTGGCGTAGTAATTCGCTAGCCTGAGGCCCGCGCCACGCTCATCGCCCCCGGCTTTGGTGGAAGTTCGGTTGCCGATGTCGTCAAAGGCGTATTCGAACTGCTGACCGGCGACGGGAGTTTGGTCGGGCCAGTATTTGCGCCCGGAGCGGACTTGGCCAAGGGAGTCGTATTCGTAACGCCAGTAAGAGCCGTCGGCCAGGACGTTGCGGATGCGCTGGTTGGCGGCGTTCAGTTGATAGTTGTATGAGTTGATCGTGGATAGTTGCGCATTGGTCGTCCCAATGGCCGTCAGGCGATTCAAGAAATCATATTGTTTCGTGGTCGTCATGCGCGTCGTCGTGCTCTGTTTGAAGATAATTTGGCTCACCAGCGGCGAATTGGCAAGATACGTGTACGTGGCGGAGTACGGCGTGGCGCTTGTGTTGTCTGTCACAGTCTCCAGACGCGAGGCGTCGTCGTAGCCGTAAGCTAAGGAGTTGAGGGTTGAGGATTGAAAGTTGAGGGTGAGGGTGGCCCGACGCAGATAATCGTCGTAGCTGCTGACGACGGAGAGGCTGCTGAGCAGCCCACCGTCGCAAGACTCGCTGAGCAACTGGTTGGCGTTGTTGTACGCCAAAGTATTCGTCATGCCGTTTTGCGTGACCGTTGCCGGCCTGCCACGCCGGTCGTACGTATAGCCGAGGCCGGGCGTGGTTTCACCATCGTAGCCAACGGTGGCCAGCCTGCCGGCGTTGTCATAGCTGTACGTGGTCGTGATCCCCCGCGCCCACAATCGGGTGTGCAGACGCCCAGCCGCCGTGTAGGTGTATGCCGGTCCGGTGGTGTTGTCGTCGTAGGTCTTGCTGTCGAGCCAGCCGCGATACGGGTTGTAGTTCCAGGTCGTGACCCGTGCTCCCGCGCCGCTGGCAAAGCCGGACCAGTTGGTCATTGTCTTCAATCTGCCGGCGTAGTCGTAGCTGTAAGCGACCGGGTAGGTGCGCGAGCCGTAGGTCTTCTTCAACAACCCATTCGGGAGGAACTCGTTGGTCACGCTTGTGCCGTCCGGCGGGATGACCCTCCAGGCCCGGAGCGAACCGTCGTAAAGGGGTCAGTATCAGAATAAGCGCAAGAGGATTGTGTAAGTGTTTTTTGAGGCAAAGAGGGAGCGCTACTGTGGGAGGCACAGTTTACGATTTTCGAGGCTGGTGTTGGACGCGGTCGGATGAAGGGAAA
>Ga0182021_10010322_pt1 | contig 11075 bp, 11 predicted proteins | sample 612E3MmetaG_FD_120493 | JGI IMG/M metagenome (GOLD analysis project Ga0182021, IMG submission 120493) | Permafrost microbial communities from Stordalen Mire, Sweden - 612E3M metaG (Illumina Assembly) | ecosystem: Environmental > Terrestrial > Soil > Wetlands > Permafrost | place: Sweden...
GGACCCAGGTTGAGCATGCGCAGTAATTGGACGAGAGCCAGCATGCGGCGCGAGGCGATGCGCAGACCGCGAATGGCTTCGTTCGAGAATTGCTCCCGGCAAAGGCTTACTTCGCATTTATATTTGTCCCAGTGCCTGTCGATTAAAGCCAAAAGGAACTGGGGCATATTAAGGGGAGCGGATGGGTCTTGCCTGCGGGCAAGCATATCCATAGGATCATTCCGTAACGAGATTCACGCCGAATACTTCCTGAAAGAGCGCCTTGCGTTTTTCAATCATCCATTTCTCCAGCATTAGGTCATTCGACAAATTCAACAGCCAGTTGTTATTTTCCCGCTTTAAAGTGACCTGCACAATGCGGCCGGTATGGCTTACGTCCATGCTGTCAGCGAGGCGCAGGAGGGCAGAGAGTTTCAATACTGTCTGGCGATCCTTTTGCAGCAGGGATTTGAAACTTTCTTCATCGATCGAAGGTGTTTTGCTGCGATGATAGCGCACAAGATTGGCAACGATATTCTGTTCGCGTTCGCTCAGTCCGATGAGATGATTGGCGGTGAGCAAATATTGTCCGTGTTTATCATGGTCAATACTATTGATGAAATGACCAAGGTCGTGTAGAAGCGCTCCGACTTCCAGGAGCAGGAGATCGCTACTGTCGAGATTATGCAGGGAGGTTGATTGCAAAAATAATTGCGCCGACAACTTTGAGGTGAGCACTGCATGCTCTTCATCAAATTGATATTTGCGCCCTAAATGCAGGGCGGATTCCATAACCTGCTCCCTTCGTTCCGGGCGCGGTATGCGTGACAATTCTTCGGCGATATCGAGCAGGATGCCATCCTTCAGCCCAACGTTGGGAATAGCAATCTGTTTTACATGCGCCTGGCTAGCGATGAGATGCAAAATGATCGCGGCCGCCAGGATCACATCGGCGCGGTCGGGTCGAAGTTTGAATTCACCGATGCGTTCCTCGATGCTCATCTGGCTGAGGCGTTCATTCAACTGGGTAAGTTCATCCAGGGTGATAAAACGGTCGCTTTCAGTCCTGAACAATTTTTGCCGCAGGCGTCCGATCTCCTCCACATTTCCACCGGTTCCCACACAAACTGAAATTTCTTCATCACCGATCTCGCGCTCGATGAGTCGGCAGGCCGGCTCAGCATATTCGCTTACCAGCTGGCTGAAAGTCTGTTCTGAGCTGCCTTTCTTCTCCAGTATTTTCAGAAGCCGCACTGCGCCCATGTTATAGCTGCCGGTGAAAATAATATTGTTTCCGGTGGAAAGGGTAACTTCCACGCTTCCGCCGCCAATGTCCATCAGCAGGGTGCATTTGTTTTTTATATCCATTGCGTGAGCAACTGCCTGGTGGACCAGGCGGGCTTCCTCATCGCCATCAATGATCTCCACCTTGATCCCGCTGGCTTGCTGAATGCGGTCTATCAGAAGGTGTCCGTTGCTCGCTTCGCGCATGGCGCTGGTTGCAACTGCGCGCAGGCGATAAACACCCATATCCTTTGCCACGCGCGTAAACCGGCGGAAGGCATCCTCGGCATGTTGCATGGATTTTTCCTCAAGCATGCCACCTGTGAACACATCCTCTCCGAGCCGCACGGGAATGCGGATGTTATCAATGGCTTTTACATTCCACGAATCATCCACTTCTGCCACAGTCATCCGGAGTGCATTCGAGCCAACATCAATTGCCGCAACTTTTAGCATCGTTCGACCGTACTTCCATTCGATTTCGGCACCGCAGCTTTTCCGGCCTTTGACCGGTGTACGTATAAATCACGCACTTATTAATGTTCGCACCGGGATCAGCAAGGCGTTCCAAGTTATGCGCGACCTGGATGCCTGTACACGCAGATCGTACCGTTAAGGGAATTTTCTTCTACTTCTCCAATCAAATTATCCGGATTTCAACATTCCGACATCCGGTTGATTCGGGCCAGAATAACAGCCATAAAACTATTATACAACGGACACCGCCCGGCTGCATCGATCGGCCGGGGGGTATTTCTCTCCCCCAGTTAGGAGGGACGTATCGTGCGGCTGGCCAGAATCAGCCAGTTGACGGTAGCAGGGAACAGACCAGTCGCGATGATCGGCTGCGTAACAGCCAGAAAATGCTGCAGATGGCATACTACCTCACCAGGAAGAATCATGCTCATTCTCCTTTGGTACTGGATGATTTACCACTCAAATAGGTAGCTGCCGCAAACCCCAGCAAGGTTGGCAACCAAAATGAGAACAACCGGTATCCCAGGATAACCACTACGCTGACTGCATTCGGCACCTGGAGGCTGTCATACAACGCCACCATACTCCCCTCGATCACCCCCACCCCTCCCGGAAGCAGGAAAGCTATCTTCCCCAGGATGAGCGGTAGGCCGTATCCGGCGAATAATATTCCAAGGCTGACATTGTGCCCGGCTGCGACGAACAGGAAATACAGCGTCAGCATGTCAAAGACGATGTTGGCGATGGCGCCAAGCATGGGACGCACCCATCTCCCCCTGCCCAAGGAATCCCAGGCGACGACGAATTGTTTTACCGACGCAATGGTGTTTTTGGGTTTGAATGATTTTCGGCGCAGGGCTGCCCAACGGCCAGCCAGCCAGACAGCGAGCCGGATGGCTGTTTCTGGAAATCGCAGAGCAACCACCACGGCGACGGCCGTCGATCCCAATACCAGCAGGACGACGCAAAATTCGATCAACTGCAAGTTGGTCAAATCGTGGACCACGAGCAGATAGAGGATCCCGACCAGTGACACCCCCACCAAGACAGCGTTGTTCAACAGTGCCGGCAGCGTCCCGGCCAAGGCTGCGGTATTCTCGTCGTGATCCTCCCGGTGGATCCAGCTATACGTAGCAGCTGCCGAACCTACCCAGCCCCCGGCCACCAGCCCCACGCTGAAGGCCGCCATGGTTATCAAGGCGCCTTTCCACATCGATAACTTTAGCTTGTCATTATCCAGGATGGCGTGCAGCATGAAACCACCACCAAGATAGCTGAGCACCTGCGATGCCACTGCCAGGACCACCGCCCATAAGGTCATGCTTTGGACAACCGACCAGGAATGTTGCAGGGTGGCAATCTGTGGCAGGAGCAGGTAGACCGCCAATCCCAGTATGATCAGGATTGGTAAATAACGCCAGAGATGTATTTTTGGGGATTTCAATGGTTCTTCGTGATCATCCATGATTTTCTCTATTATTATATATGTTTTTTAAATCAGCTACTCTTGGTGTCAGGATTCGATCGTCAAGCGGGGAAAATAAATACGACCTGTCAAGGATGTATTGTAATGTAGTTAGGAGCCACGGTCGATTACTTCTTTCCGTCATCACAACTATGTGGGCATGTGCCGCGAAAAATGATACACTTGAACCGTCTGACCGTGAATGGACATGTCCAATTTGCGGGATGCTTAATCAGCGCGACCCCAACGCGGCCTGCAACATCGAAGTTGAAACCCTGCGGATTTTAGATCAAACCCCGGGATGGCGGCGTAGGAGTAAAGGCTTATGGATAGGATGTTAGGCCGCATTGTTCGATAATCCAGATGAAACGAGTATTTTTGAGTGCTTACTTGGCAACACTTGGAAAGTAGCAGAATCATCCATGCAACCTAAACCCTCCATCCTACTGGTTGATGACGAAACCGCCATCACTGATAATCTGGCACCCTTCCTCAGCCGGTCAGGCTTCGAAGTAACGGTTGCATCCAACGGCGAAGAGGCGTTGCAAAAGATTACCGTGGGCCACCCTGACCTGCTCGTCTTGGACGTCTTGATGCCCCTGCTGGATGGTCGCGAGGTGCTGCGTCAGCTCCGCCAGGGCGGCAACTGGACTCCGATCCTCCTGCTAACCCAGGTCGGGGAAGCCGGTGAGCGTGCCATGGCACTTGAGGAGGGTGCGGATGACTACCTCAACAAACCCTTCGACCCTCATGAATTGGTAGCCCGCATCCGGGCAGTGTTGCGGCGCGCCCGCCCGGGCCAGCCACCCCTTTCGGCGGCTACCCGCTTAGCCTGCGGTAAACTGACCTTGGATCGGATCTCCCACCGCGTCTGGCTAGACGAGTCCGAGCTGGCCCTGACCCCCAAATCCATCATGCTACTGGAGTACATGATGACCCATCCTGACGAGCTGGTTTCGCGCGATCGCCTGTTGGATGTGGTCTGGGGCTGGGACTACCCGGTTGGTACGCGCGCCGTGGATACACGCGTGGCCGAGCTGCGTCGGGTTTTGGATGACGACCCGGCGCGGCCACGCTACATCGAGACCATCCCCGGACAGGGCTATCGTTTCGTCGGTACGGTGGAAACGCGCCCATGAAAACCTGGCGGTGGCTGGTCATAATTGCGCCGGCGGCCCTAGGAGCGGGGCTGGCGCTCTACTTTTTCCTTTCCTTCGACCTGAATCACGATCATATCGTCTATCTACGAGCCGACCTGGGCAGCCTGTCACTCCTGCTCGGGTTGGGACTCTCCGGGCTGACCGGGCTGGTTTTCACCCTAGTGGGCTGGGCGGACCGGACCCGGCAGCGGGCCAACGCCGCAGCGGCTGAAGAGCGCCGCCGCTTCCTACGTCGTTTGGATCACGAACTAAAGAACCCGCTCACCGCCATCCGGGCCGGGCTGGCCAACCTGGCCGAGCTACCTTCGGGTAAGGCCCGCCAGGAGACACTGGCCGGCGTCGAAGCGCAGGCCCTGCGCCTGAGCCGCCTGTCCGCCGACCTGCGTAAGCTGGCTGAACTGGAGGTCCGCCTAGTGGAGCACTCGCCGGTGGATATCCCGGCACTCCTCCGCGAAGCCTTCAGTATGGCCCAGGAGCAGCCGAGGGCGGCCGAACGGCACCTAAACCTGAGCATTCCCCAGGCCCCCTGGCCCCTGCCAAACGTTCGAGGCGACCCCGACCTGTTGCTGCTGGCCGTTCATAACCTGCTGGAAAACGCCCTGAAGTTTAGCCGCCCAGGCGATACACTGGAATTGCGCGCCTTCGAGGACGGGGCGGGCATCGTCATCGAAGTGGCGGACACCGGCCCGGGCATCCCCGAAGAGGAGCAGCCGCATGTCTGGGAGGAACTCTATCGCGGCGAAGCAGGTCGCGGCATCCCGGGCAGCGGGCTGGGACTGGCGCTCGTGCGGGCCATCGCCGAACGACACAATGGTCGGGTTAGCCTGCGCAGCCGCCTCGGCCAGGGAACTGTCTTCAGCCTGCGCCTGCCAGCCGGGTGAATGAGGCGGTCACGGATCAGCCACAGCATGTTTCGAAAACGTGACTTACCCGCCATCCCGGCGTGACATGCCTATCCTAAAATAGGAGGTATACCCAATCCAGATCAGGAGGCCCCATGAAATCCCGCATTTCGTCCGCAATTCTCATCATCCTGTTCGTCACGGCCTGCAATGGCACGATCGATGTCGGTATTGAACATTCGCCCACCAATATCTTCAGCCTGATTACTACGTCCCCAATAGTCCCAACCCAGACGGACACGCTCCTCCCTCCCGCGGCGACAAATCCTCAGCCGTCGCCTACCACACCTGTGCCAATTGAGACCATGATCCCGACGGACTTTCCGACCCAGAGCATGGTCCAAATCTTCCTAATCGCCGTGGATGACAACGGACAAACCGGCACCCCGGTCGGGTGCGGAGACAGTGTTGTCCCCGTCCAGGTTGAGATCCCGCCAACGCAGGGGGTCTTGAAGGCCGCCCTGGTCGCGCTGCTCTCGGTCAAAGACCAATACTACGGGCAATCAGGTCTGTACAATGCACTGTACCAGTCAGACTTGCAGGTGGAAAGCCTCAGCATCAACGGCAGCAAGGCCAGCGTGTACCTGACCGGGACCGTACTAATGGGCGGTGAATGCGACTCACCGCGTGTGCAGGCGCAGCTCGAACAGACCGTCCTGCAGTTCCAGAATGTGACAGAGGTGGCAATTTTCATCAACGGTAAACCCCTGGTAGATATCCTTTCATTGAAGGGATAAAAACGTAATGGAGTTTGGTCGGAATTGATTCTCCTCCCGCCGCTGGATTGGCGGGAGATTTTCATACCTATGCAAAGGGGCGGCCCCTGGATGGAGTAAATAGACAATATGGAACAAGTGCCCCCAAAATGGCAAGGAATCAATACGTCCAATTCCTTATACGATTGATATACTACTAAAAATCTAAGGATCCCACTGGCATGGTATACCTGAGGGCGAGATATTGGATCGTTATCTTATCCAATCTAACCGGGTTATAGTCGGGGTAATCTCGAAAACAGTCGAAGCCAAATCCTCGGCTGTCCCGGCGATAGCGTCCAGCAAGAAGGAATATTGGAATCCAGGCCTGGGTCGGTCCAGTCGGTCCTCGCTCTCCCAGGAAGAGGCTTCACTTAACCCATGAAAGGACTCTTCCCGATCCGATATCCAACTGTAGCAGTATATTACCATTCATGGAGAATAACATCGGGATGCCGATTTTGGCTGGGTCGCTATCCGAGGCAGTATAAGCAAAGAAAACACTTCCGTCCGGACTCCAGACCGGATGGGATATACCAGAAGCATGGTTGCCCAGGGTGACCTGCCGGAGGCCACTCCCATCTGCATTGATTTGAAAAATTTCTGTCAATTGTCTGATATTTCCATCGAATAGCACTGTTTTTCCATCCGGGGACAGCATAGGGGAGTCAATCGCTGAAATGGCAGACTGCGTCGCTTCGTCAAAGATCGTTACGATTTCTCCTGTGTGTATATTGAGGATTTGGAGGCTCCGCTTGGACCGCCCCCCAGATGAGGGGTAGAATCCGACTGCAAAGCTGAGATGGACTCCATCCTCCCCCCACGAGCCGAATCTGGCACCTCCACCGGCGGCACTCTGGTCTGGGGAGACGGCCTGGCCCAGGTGGGTGAGAACTTGAAAGTGCTGCTGGGTAACGTCGATCGTGCAGATTTCAGACGCCTGGTCGTTGGGGGGAATGCAATCGAAGCCAATTTTTCTGTCGTCAGGCGACCAGCCCATTCCATACGGGACGCCTCCAATAAATTCCTGGTTGAGTTGGGATACCGCACCTGTCTGGAGGTCTTCAATGAAATAAAATCCATTGATGAAATAAGCTATCCGGGTTCCATCATGGGAGAGAGCGGCATTCAACAGGCCATCTGTCTGAGGAACGATCAACCGGCTGCCCTTTCCTTCCGCAGTGGTGAGGAAAATCCCGGATGGCTGCTCGATCAGGATTTTCCCTGTCACTTCGCTTGCTCCTGGCGGTGTCCGGGCAGGAATAGGGCTTGGTGGAACGTGAGTAGCTCCTGCCGGTTGATTTGAACAGGAGCAGATACCCAAAGTCAGGGAAAGAAAGAATAAAAACAGTAATTTCTTCATCGGGGATTCCATGTCAAGTTCAAGACAACTATGATCCTAATTATAAATCACCATAAGCATATTGGTGAAGTACCTTAATACCTAATCCCATTCGACAGTTAATATTTTACTACCGAACAGATAGGTGCCTCCAAAGGGATGTTGTATATACGGATAATACCAAGACGAGAGGGGGAGATTGATGTTTTCCCCCCGAAATGCGAAGATTCTTTCTTTATTTGACTATCATTCACCTCTTGACTTGGAGTCGACTCCAGGTGGTACACTATTTTTCAGAGGTGAAATTATGAAGATTGCGGAAGTCGGTGAACGCTATGGTATTTCGTTGGATACACTGCGCTACTATGAGCGTATCGGACTCATCCCGCCTGTTCATCGAAATGAAAGTGGCATCCGGGATTACAACGACCTCGATCTACGACGGGTCGAATTCATCAAGTGCATGCGCAGCGCTGGGCTGCCCATCGAAGTGCTGATTGACTATATGGGCTTGGTCCAGCAAGGCGACCAGACTATGGAAGCCCGGCGAGAGATCCTGAAAGAGCAGCGGGAGCTGCTGCGGGCCAGGATGAGAGAAATGCAAAAAACGATGGACATCCTGGACCACAAAATTGAAGTGTATGAAAAGGCGGTTTTGAAAAAAGAGCACGAACTGCTTCAAACCGAAGAGCAAGTTCTGGAAATCGTCTGATTAACAAAACAGGAGATAAAATGAAAAAACGTCAACTTGGAAACAGCGGCCTAGAAGTTTCAGCGATTGGGCTGGGCTGTATGCGTATGAGCTTTGGCGATAAGCCAACCGATAAACAAGAGATGCTTACCTTCCTCCACACGGCGGTTGAGCGTGGGGTCACCTTCTTTGATACAGCGGAAGTTTACGGGCCGTTCACCAACGAGGAATTGGTAGGTGAAGCCCTGGAGCCTTTCCGTGGCAAGGTGGTGATCGCCACCAAATTTGGCTGGAAGCATGGAGATAAGGGGCCACATCCCAGCGTTGGCCCGGACAGTCGCCCAGAGCAGATCAAGCAGGTGGCCGAGGCTTCGCTCAAACGGCTCAGAGTCGAGGCCATTGACCTGTTCTACCAGCACCGGCCTGACCCGAATGTGCCGATGGAAGACGTGGCCGGAGCGGTGAAGGATTTGATTCAGGCGGGCAAAGTCAAGCATTTCGGGCTGTCTGAGGCCAACGCTGACCAAATCCGCCGCGCCCATGCGGTGCAACCCATCACGGCCTTGCAAAGCGAATATTCGATCTGGTGGCGAAACATCGAAGTAGAAATCCTGCCGACCTGCGAGGAACTGGGGATCGGCGTAGTGCCGTACAGTCCGCTGGGGCGCGGCTACCTGACCGGCAAGGTTGACGAGAACACGACTTTCGACAGCACCGATATTCGGGCTCGTAACCCGCGCTTTGCACCGGAGGCGATCAAGGCCAACCGGGTGGTGATTGAGCTGCTTGAGAAGATCGGAGCCCAGAAGGGCGCCACTCCGGCCCAGATCGCCTTAGCCTGGCTGCTGGCGCAAAAACCCTGGATCGTGCCCATTCCTGGCTCGCGCAAGCTTGAGCGACTGGATGAAAATCTCGGGGCGGCGAAGATCGAGCTGACTTCCACTGATCTCAGCGAGATCGCCAAAGCGATGTCACAGATCAGAGTGGTCGGCGACCGGTATTAAGCCGGATTGAGGTCTACAGGTGACTGTCACTTAGCAGGTGACATTCACCTGAGCCATAAAGTCAATCAGGAAAGGCAAAACGATGAGTATCAGTGAAACAGCCAACAAAAACCACGAGGCACTATTCCCCAATCGTAAATCTAAATTAGCAGAGACCGATCCGGAACTGATCGAGGTCTTCGATAATTTCGCTTTTGATGAGGTGCTTGGTTATGGAAATTTGGAACCCAGAACCAGGCTGATGGTCATTCTGGCCTCCATGATCGCCTGTCAGGCCATCGCTGAGTATAAAGAGATGCTGGGCGGCGCGCTGAACGTGGACGTCACCCCGGTGGAAGTGAAAGAAATCGTCTACCAGGCGGTGCCGTACGTGGGCATGGCCAAAGTGTATGATTTTATCCACGCCACCAATGAAATCCTGGAGAGCCGGGATGTCAAACTGCCGCTTGAAGGCCAATCCACCACCACACCGGAAACCCGCTTTGAAAAAGGGTACGCAGTCCAAAAAGTGATTGTTGGCGAGCGGCTCGAGAAGATGTATGCAGATTCACCGGCCAACCAGATTCACATCCAAAAATATTTATCGGCTAATTGCTTTGGCGATTACGTGGCCAGGGCCGGAATCGACCTCCAAACCCGCGAGCTGCTCACGTTTTCAATGCTGCTCTCCCTGGGAGGCTGCGAGCTGCAGTTAAAAGGGCATATCCAGGCCAATCTAACCGTGGGGAATAATAAAGAAAGATTGCTGAGCGTCGTGACCCAATTGTTGCCTTATGTCGGCTATCCGAGAATGTTAAATGCCATCCTCTGCCTAAATGAAGTCGTTCCAGGGTAAGGATTCGCACAGACAGGAGATAATAAATGCAAAATATAAAATTGAACAATGGCGTTGAAGTCCCCATTCTCGGCTTTGGTGTTTTTCAGATAAATGATCCGGCCGAATGTGAAAGAAGCGTGGTTGAGGCTATTCAAGCAGGATATAACCATATTGACACTGCCGCATCTTACCAGAATGAAGAGGCAGTTGGCAGGGGCATCATACAAAGTGGCATTGCGAGAGAAAAACTGTTTATCACGACAAAACTTTGGATTCAGAGTCATGGCTATGAAGGCACACAAAAAGCCTTTGAAAATTCTCTGAAGCGCTTGCAACTAGATTACGTTGACCTGTATCTCATCCATCAACCATTCGGCGATGTGTATGGTGAATGGCGCGCTATGGAAGAACTGTATCAACAAGGCAAAGTCAGGGCAATCGGGGTTTCAAACTTTCATCCTGACCGCATCATGGACTTGATAATTTATAACAAAATAACGCCGGCGGTAAATCAGATTGAAGTAAATCCTTTCCAACAGCAAATTGACACGCAAAAGTTTTTACAAGATAACAGCGTTCAGGTTGAAGCGTGGGCTCCGTTTGCAGAGGGAAAGAATAATATTTTTCAAAATGCTGTGCTGCTTTCAATCGCCGCACAGCACAAAAAAAGCATTGCCCAGGTCATTCTCCGCTGGCTTGTACAAAGAAGAATTATTGCACTTGCCAAATCAACCCGCAAAGAAAGGATGATAGAAAATATCAATATATTTGATTTTGAATTAAGTGCGGAAGACGTGGCGGCAGTTACAACTCTTGACACAAAAACCAGTAGTTTTTTTGACCATCGCGACCCTGAAATGGTGAAATGGTTGGGCAACAGGAAACTGAATGTTTAATGAGTGAAGGAGTAAAACTGTGGAATACGCACGCTTGGGTTCAACCGGAATGAAAGTCTCGCGCATCTGCCTGGGCTGCATGAGTTACGGGCAGCCGGGCAAAGGTATGTCCTGGGAACTCGATGAAGAGGCCAGCCGCCCGTACATCCAGCGCGCCCTGGAGCAGGGCATCAATTTCTTTGACACTGCCGACGTTTACTCAAAAGGCAGCAGCGAAGAGATCCTCGGTCGGGCACTGAAGGATTTTGCCGCTTCGCGCGATGAGGTGGTGATCGCCACCAAGGTTAATCAACCGATGGGCCC
>Ga0182021_10010323_pt1 | contig 11075 bp, 10 predicted proteins | sample 612E3MmetaG_FD_120493 | JGI IMG/M metagenome (GOLD analysis project Ga0182021, IMG submission 120493) | Permafrost microbial communities from Stordalen Mire, Sweden - 612E3M metaG (Illumina Assembly) | ecosystem: Environmental > Terrestrial > Soil > Wetlands > Permafrost | place: Sweden...
AGCGCAAGCGCGGCGATGAGCATCCTCGTTCGCATGCTGACAGAGCCTCTCAGTGAACGCGCACGCGGCCGGCAAAGCCGTCTTCGTATGAGTAGTAGTAGATGAGGTCCGATTCAGGGTACTGCCAGCAGTAGCAGCCGGCGCCGGTGTCGAAGTCGACCGTCCACATCCCTTTGACGCCAGCGCCGAGGGCGGTCACCGCACTGATCCAGTCTTCAACGACGGTTTGGGCCTGCTCCATCGCAGCCTCCGTGCCCTGCGCGCCGAGCCGGGCGAGATGGTCCTGGGCCTCGCGCGTCAGCTCGCGGATCGCGGGCAGCAGAGCACGAGCGTCCGCATAGGAAAAGCGACGAGGCGGGACCGGCCGCACCGAGCGCATGCGGCCATTATAGAGGACGACAAGCCATCCGCGATGGTATCCTTTCGCAGCGATACGAGATGGAGCCACGCTTGGACATTGGCGACTCACGGGGCGAGGCGATGAGGCAGCACAGGGAGCGCCGGTCACTGCTTCCTCTTGCCCTGCTTTCGGCGCTGGCGTTGTCCGCCATTGCCGGCGAACGCGCGGTGCCCGTGCCCACGGTCGCGCATGCTCACCCGTCCGGCCTGTTTTCGTTCCGCACGCCCGCGAGCTGGGCCGTCGAGGTCGTCCCGGGACACAAGGACCTGCTGCAGGCGAGCGGCGACGAGGGCATCGTGTGGTTTGTGGTCCACCCGGGTGACAACGGCTACGACAGCCAGCACGTCAATTGCATGAGCGAGCGGCTGGTCGGCAAGATGGCGCAGAGCACGGTCTTTGGCTACGAGTACGACTTCCGTGAGGGCGCCGCTGCTGGCCGCCGCGCTCTCGACTCGGCCTTTCTCGTGACGTACGCGACACCGGTGCGTGGCCAGGCCCTGTGGCGCCAACGCAACGTGACGCTGGTCGGGGCCAAAGAGGCCGTGTGCGTCATCGCCTTCTGTCCAGCAGCGACCTGGAAGTCGTCCAAACAGACACGCCGCACGCTGGATGACGTGGTCGCCAGCATCACCTTCCCGGCTCAGCCATGAACGGCAGACGCCCCGGCACCGCGGGTGGTTCCGCGCGGCAGATCTGGTCGCTGGGCGGGGGCAAGGGCGGCATCGGCAAGTCCGTGCTGGCCGCGGCGCTGGGGTATGAGCTCGCGCGGATGGGCAAGCGCGTGATCCTGATCGACGCGGATCTGGGGGGTGCGAATCTGCACACGTGCCTCGGAATGGGCGCACCGGAAAAGACCCTGGGCGACTTCATCCTGAGGCGGGTGGAACGCATCGAAGACGTGCTAGTGGAGACCGGCTTCCGAGGCCTGCGGCTGATCAGCGGCGCGTCGGACTTCCTCGGCGCCGCGAACATCAAGCACCTACAGAAGGTGCGTGTGCTCAGCCGCATTCGCAGCCTGGACGTGGACGTGGTGATCCTCGATCTGGGCGCGGGCACGGCCTTCAACATCATCGACTTCTTCTTGATCTCGGACGTGGGTTTGCTGACATTAGTGCCCGAGCCGACTTCGATCGAGAGTGGCTACCGCTTTCTCAAGGCCGCGCTCTACCGGCGGCTGAGGGCTGTGGCGCCGACCGAGGCCATACGTCAGATCGTCGACGCCGCCGGGGATCGCAAGAACTCGCTCGGGATCCGCACGCCACTCGATCTGCTCAACACGGTGGCCATGGAAGACCAGCGGGCGCTCGAACCCCTGCGGCGGGAGATGGCCGCCTTCCACCCGCGTTTCGTGCTCAATCAGGTGCGCGACGAGGAGGACGGGGTCATTGGGCACCAGCTCGTGACTGCGTGTGCGCGGCACCTGGGCATCGCGGCGGCGTACGCAGGCAGCGTGCGCTTCGACGACACGGTTTGGAAGTCGCTGCGCCAGCGGCGGTTGTTTGCGGTGGATGCTCCGAAGAGTCAGGCCGCCGAAGACGTGCGGCGCCTGGCACGCGCGCTGTCTGGCGGCGAGAACCTCGCGATCGAATGGGCATGAGACGATGAGTGTGCTACGCGGCAACCACTACGCGCTCATGGGCATTGAGCCAGGCGCGACGACGGAGCAGATCGAAAAGGCCTTTCGCTATCTGATCGAATTGTACGGGGACGAGGCGCTGGCAACATATTCCCTGCTCGATCCAGGGGAGGCGAAGCAGATGCGCGCGCAACTGCGCGAGGCCTACGACGTGCTCCGCGAGCCGATGCGGCGTCTTGAGTACGACGTGCGACACGGGCTGATCAGCGGCCGCGCGCCGAGCCTAGGCGGGGAGCTGCCGTCGGCGGCGTTTGGTGCAGGTGTCGGCGGGGCCGACAAAGACGACAAGACAGCAGGTGCTGGGCGTGCGGAGCCCTTCGTGCTGCCCGAGCCCGTGAACGGCCGCGTGCTGAGGGCGTTCCGTGAGGAGCGCGGCATTCGCCTGCGCGAGATCGCGGACACAACCAAGATCACGCTGCGCTATCTCGAGTACATCGAAGCGGACCGTTACAGTGCCCTGCCGGCAGCGGTCTATCTGCGAGGCTTTCTCCAAGAGTACGCGCGTGCAATCGGGCTGGATCCGCGGCGGACGAGCGAGGCCTACCTGGCCAACAGCGGCATTCAGGAAACGGGCGAGTGAACGAGGTGGGGTGCGCAGGGATGGAGACGGTCATCGTCACCGGCGGGGCAGGCTTCATCGGCTGCAACTTCGTGCGCCTGGCGCTCGCGCGTCAGGAATGGCGCGTCGTGGTGGTCGACGCACTGACGTACGCCGGACACATGGCCAGCTTGGCGGACCTGGAGAACCACCCGCGCTACGCCTTTGTGCACGCTGACATCGCGGACGGGCCGGCGATGGCGCGGCTGTTGGCAGCGGAGCGGCCACGGGCGGTTGTGAACTTCGCGGCTGAGACGCACGTGGATCGTTCGATCGACGGGCCGCGCGCGTTCGTGCGCACGAACGTGGTCGGGGCCTTTGAGCTACTCGAGGCAGCGCGGGAGTTCTGGTCCGGTCTGTCAGCCGCGGCGCGCGACGGTTTTCGTTTTCTGCACGTCTCGACCGACGAGGTCTACGGCTCGCTGGGTCAAGCGGGGCTCTTCTCAGAGACGACGCCCTATGCGCCGAGCTCGCCCTACTCCGCGACCAAGGCCGGGGCCGATCACTTGGTACGGGCCTACGCGGCGACGTTCGGCCTGCCGACCTTGATCACGAACTGCTCGAATAACTACGGTCCGTATCAGTTCCCGGAAAAGCTCGTTCCCCTGATGGTGTTGAGCGCGGTCAACGGTCGCGACTTGCCGATCTACGGAGACGGCGGCAACGTGCGCGACTGGATCTACGTCGAGGACCACTGCGCTGGCATCCTGCGCGTGCTCGAGGCCGGCCGGGCGGGCGAGAACTACAACATCGGCTCGAGCAGCGAGCGCGCGAACCTGCAGGTCGTCGAAGGCATCTGCGCCGCGCTGGAACGGCTGCGTCCGGCAGCGGCCAACCCGCGGCTGCGCGAGCGCGGGCTGACGAGCTACAAGGCGCTCATGCGCTTCGTGCCGGATCGGCCGGGGCACGACCGGCGCTACGCGATCGACGCGACGAAGTGCCGGCAGGAGCTCGGCTGGCGTCCGGATCATGACTTCGACGCCGCGCTCGAGAAGACCGTGCGGTGGTACCTCAATCATGAAGAATGGTGCGCGACGGTGTGTCGTGAATATCGCGGCGAGCGCCTGGGACTGGGCTCGGCAGGCGCGTGAGACGCGCATGAGACGCGTCGTCGGCTGCGTGCTGGTCATCGCGCTCGGTTTCTCGGGCGTCGTGCCGCGGGCGGCTGCCGCGGCGCTGGTCCAGATTCGGCTGCCGTCGGGCCGGCAGCTCAGTGCCGAGCTGATGTTGAGCGATGAGGAGCGGGCTCGCGGGCTGATGTTTCGCGACACGTTGCCACGCGACCACGCGATGCTCTTCGTCTTCGAGGAGGCCGACTTTCAGGCGTTCTGGATGAAGAACTGCCGCTTCCCGATCGACATGGTATGGCTCGATGGGGAGCGACGCGTCGTGCACGTCGCCGAGAGTGTCCCGCCTTGTAAGCGGGATCCGTGTCCCAGCTATCGGCCGCTGCGCCGCGCGCTCTACGTGGTGGAGATGAACGCGGGCCAGGCGCGTCGCGAGAAGGTGCGCGTCGGGGCCGTGATCGAGTTCACTCTTCCGCAGTAGGCGCTCAGCCAGCGGGCGGCGCGTCATCCGCGGGTGTCCGGCGCGGTCGCCCGAAGAGCCAGGCCACGAGTACCCCCAGCAGGTAGAGACCCAGCATCGGCAACGCCAGCGCGGACTGCGTGACGGCATCCGGTGTGGGTGTGATGACCGCGGCGACGATGAAGGCGATCAGCACGGCGTACTTGAAGTGGCGTAGCAGGAAGCGCGGAGTGACCAGACCGATGCGCGATAGCACGAAGATGACGACGGGAGTCTGGAAGATCAGGCCGATGCCGAGGAGAAACCAGGAGTAGAACGAGAAGTACTCCTCCACGCGCGGCATGAGCTTGATCTCCTCGCCGCCGAACGTGGCGAGGAAGCCGAAGGTCATGGGGAAGAGCAGATAGTGGCCGAAAAGACCGCCGCCGATGAAGAAGAGCGAGCCGAAGAAGATGAACGGCAGCACGTAGCGTCGTTCATGAGCGTGGAGCCCTGGCGAGACGAACGCCCAAACCTGGTAGAGCACGTAGGGCATGGCAACGAAGATGCCGACGAACACCGCCATCTTCATGTAGAGCAAGAATGCCTCTGCCGGGCCAATGGCGATGAATTGGACGCCGGGCAGGGACTGGCGCAGCGGCTGCGTGAGAAAGCGGAAGATCTGCGTACGGAAGCCCCAGCAGAACAGGGTGCCGATGACAAGGGCGACGAGCGAGCGGATCAGACGGCCGCGCAACTCCTCGAGGTGCTCGAGGAAGGACATCCGGTCCGGGTTGGGACGCTCTCGCGTGCTCAATGCTGTCTGAGCGGAGGCTCGCCGCTGCTGGGCGCCGGGGGAGCCGGTGCGGTGGCTGAGTCCGGCTGCGCAGCTGTCGCGGGCATTGGCGGTGCGAGCGGTGGGGGAACCTCGGCAGGCCGCGGTGCCGCCAGTTCCCGTCGACGATCGGCTTCGACCTCGTCCTCGATGGTCCGCTGCAGGTCGGTGGAGGCGCGACGGAACTCGAACATCATGCGTCCGAGGCTCTTGCCGATCTCCGGGAGTTTCCGCGGCCCGAAGACGATGAGCGCGATGACGAAGATAAGTAGTAGTTCACCAGGACCGATGTTTGCGAACATGTGACTCCGCTTCGGGCGACATGCCCAATCGCTACATGCTACCACCTACGAGGCCCGCGGTCGCTGCTACGGATTGCAGGCCCCAGCGGCGGGCGCGGCGACTCAGGTCCTCTCGACGCGCGACGGGCTGCCGGACGCCATGCCGCGGACGAGTTGCTCGGCTTCGCTGCCGTGGCGCTGTTTGTAGAAGTCCAGGAGGACCTGCTGGACGCGCGGATGCTGGGCGGTGATGCTGTCGAGGGCGCGACGATCCAATTCGAGCAGCTCCGCGTGCGTCGCACACGTGACCGTGGCCGTGCGCGGCCGTCCCGAGAGGATCGAGATCTCGCCGAAGAACGAGCCCTCGGCCAGCTCGCGAACGAGGACCTGGCGGCCTGCGGGATTACGGACGAAGGCCTTGAGCACGCCGGTCGTCAAGACAAAGAGGCTGTCGCCCGGCTCACCTTCCGAAACGACGATGTCGCCGGGCTCGAAGAAGACCAGATCGAGTCGCTCGATGAGCGCCACGAGCTCCTCTTCCGCGAAGTCGTCGAAGAGCGGGTTCGCTATGCGGCGCTGCGGTCGTTCGGTTGTGGTGCCGCTCGCGGGCGCCGGCGGCTCCGCCTTGAGCGTGGCGAAGAGATTGTCGAAGAACTCCTCCTCGTCACCTGCGCCGGAAGCCGAGGCAGACTGGACTACGGCCGGCGCCTCGACCGGCGGCGGCGCGGCGGTGATGTCGGCCACGGCCATCGAGATCGCCCGGGGCTCGAAACCGATCTCCTGGAGCCCGATCTCGTCCCCACCGCCGGGAGGCGGGATGAGAGGCAGCGACGCGCTCTGCTTCTCCTTGGCCAGGTGGGCGAGGCGTCTCTCGATATCGTGCCGGTCGGGATCGATCTTCTGGACTTTCTTGAAGACCGCAATCGCCTTGGCGGTGAATCCATCGCGAGCGTATTCGTCGGCGATACTGACGTACACCGGTACTGCCTCGCTCGGGCGTCCTGCGGCGACCAGCACATCCGCCAGTTGCATGCGCAGACGCGAGTCGCTGCCGCCCTCCTGAAATTGGGCGCGGAGCAACTCAATCGCCTTCGCGTATTTCTTCTGCGCGATCAGCTCGGCGAGGCTCGCTTCCCGTGAGCTGCCGAACCATCCCTTTGCCATGGTCACCCCCGGACCCCGAGGGTATGATCGACGTCCATCGGTGTCAAGGAAGGCCTACGTGCGAAGGGGCACGTGCAGCCGCGGCCGTGCTGGTCTAGAATGTCTCGGGTTCAAAGGAGGCGCGCAACGGATGGCCGATAAGGTGGCCTTCGATGAGGCGCGGGCGTACTTCATCGTACTCAACAAGCGCCGTGGCCTCATCCTCACGTGCGCGACCGTGGGCCTGCTCACCGCCGCGCTCCACAACTACACCACGCGTCCGGTCTATGAGGCGAACGCGCAGCTCTTGATCGACTGGCGGACGCCCAACGTTCTGCCCCACCAGGAGCTGGTCGATCGTCGGCCCATCGGCGGGGGGGCGGACTACTTCCAGACCCACTTCGCCCTGCTGCGCGGACGGCAATTGGCGGAGAAGGTCATCGAGAATTGCGGGCCACGGCTCAGGCAGGACCTGTTGACCGAATCGCGGTTCCGCTGGGTCGGGGCCGCGCGCCGGCCGCTGCCTGCCGCTGCGGAGCCGCAAGGTGAAGACCAGAAGGCGGCCCTGGTCACCGCGTTCCAGGCGCGTCTGACTATCACCCCGGTGCTGGGCACCGGCCTTGTCACTCTCGGCTTCCAGGCCTTCGATCCCGCTGTGGCGGCCGAGGCCGTCAACGCCTTGGCGGAGGGCTATATCGCCTCGTCCCTCGATGTCCGCTCGGCGACTTCTTCGGCCGCCACGACGTGGCTTGGTGATCGGCTTCGCGAGCAGCAGGCGCGCGTGGTCGAGGCCGAGAAGGCGGCGCAGCGGTATCGCGAACGCGAGGGTCTGGCCAATCTCAACGAGCGCCGCGGCACTGCGGAGCAAACGCTGGCCGCGCTCACAACGGCGGTTGTGCGCGCGCGTACGGAGCGCGTCGAGAAGGAGACGCTCCACAACCGCATGAGCGCGCTCTTGCCCGAGGAGCGCATTTCAGCCACGACTGTCAAGGCCAGCCCGGTCGTCGAAAGCCTTCGCGCGCACCTTGTCGACCTGCGGGGTCAGGAGGCGCGTCTGGCGGAGACGCTCGGCGACCGGCATCCGGATCTCGTTGCCGTCCGTCAACGCATCGCGCGGACGCGAGCGGCCATCGACGAGGAGGTGGCCGAAGTCGTCAAGACGGTGGAGTCCGACTACAAGACCGCTGTCGACACCGAGACGAACCTGACCGCCAGCCTGGATGACGCCAAGCGCGAAGCCCTGGCGCTGGAGCGCAAGGCGCTGGAGGGCGATGCCCTCGAGCGCGCCGCCGAGGGCAACCGCAAGCTCCTGCAGGAACTCACGACGCGCGCCAAGGACGCGGGTCTCGAGGCCGAGCTCAGGACGACCGACCTGCGCCTCACGGAGCGCGCGCGGCCGCCGTGCTCGCCCGTAGGGCCGCTCGAACGGCGGAACTGTCTCTTGGGCTTGCTGGGCGGGTTGGTGCTCGGCGTCGGCTTGGCGCTCCTGTTCGAGCGGCTGGACAACACGCTCAAGACGCCGGAGGACGTCAAGGTCCAGCTGCGCGTGCCATTCCTCGGGATGATCCCCGAGCTCAGGCCGATTGCCGTGACGACGCGGAAGGCCGGATTGGGGCCCGGGCTGGTCGATGCCGCCTCGGCCGCAGCAGAGGCATACCGCGTGCTCCGGACGAATCTCCTCTTCTCGTCGGCCGAAGGTGGCGGTCGCGCCTATCTCGTCACCAGCGCGGCTGCGGGAGACGGGAAGACCACGACCGTGGCGAATCTTGCCGCCGCCCTGTCCCAGAACGACGCGCGCGTCCTGGTGGTGGATGCGGACCTCAGGCGGCCGGTGTTGCACACCCACTTCGAGCTTGAGCGCGCGCCGGGTCTCTCGGACTTGATCGTCGGCAACTGCTCGGTCGCGGAAGCCATTCAGCACACGAAGGTGCGCGGTCTTGCGGTCATGCCCAGCGGCTATCTGCCCCCCAACCCTGCCGAGCTCTTGGGCTCCGTGAGCATGAAGGACCTGACCGCCGTGCTGCGAAAGCGCTTCGACTGGATCCTCTTCGACGCGCCGCCTGTGCTGGCCATGGCCGACGCGCTCGTGTTGAGCGGACTAACCGACGGTACCATCCTCGTCATTCGGGCAGACGCCACGCCGCTGCCTTCGGCTCAGCAGGCGATCGATCATCTGGGTGGCGTTGGCGGAAAGCTCACCGGTGTCGTGCTGAACAGCGTGAACATCGAACGGCACTCGTACTACTACGGCCCGTACTACGGAGACCACGCTCGCCGGTACGCGTCACGATCGGAAGAAAAGTCGCCGGACGCGCGCGTGGTGGGCGGGCGCTAGCTGAGACCATGGAGATAAGAGCCAACTACTCTCAGGCGCTGACCACGCGCGGAGCGGTCTTTGCGATCGCGCTTCTCTGGACCCTGGGCGTGAGCCTCGGAGGCTGGGCGCAGGAGTTGCCCCCCGCCGGTACGAATCAGCCCCCCGCCGGGGAGAACGCGGCCGAAGCCGCTGCGCCTGCCCAGGACGAGGCGACGGAAGTCGTCGCGCCGCCTGCCGCGGCCGCCGAAGGGGCCGTTGGCGGCGAGACATCCATAGGGGCAGTCAGCGCGCCTCGTCCGGACGAGCAGCAAGAGCAGGGTGAGGTCAAAGCACCTCCCAGGCGCGCTGCACCCATGCGGGTGCTGGCGGCGCCGGTCGGGACTGCGGCCCGCGACAAGAAGGCCAAGACCGTATCGAGCGCGGATCTGGCCAAGCTGGGTTTCTTCCAGGATTTCCAGGAGCTGGATCTCGAGACACTTCTGAACCCGGACGTCCTCAGCCTCACGACGACGGTGGCTTCGGGCCGCGAGCAGCCTGTCGAACAGGCGCCGGGAGCCGTGACGGTTCTCACAGCCGACGAGCTTCACGATCTCGGCGCGCTGACCCTGGTCGACGTTCTGCGGCTGGTCGTCGGCATCGATGTCACCAGCGACAGCCTCGGCAGAAGCCGTATCGTTGCCCGCGGCGTGCCGAGCGGAGGGCTGGCGGCGCTCTCGGAGAACGTGCTCGTGATGCTCAACGGCCATCGTCTCGACGAGGCGATCACCGGTGGCGCCACGGCCCTGAACTTCGACATGCCGATCGAGGGCATCGCCAAGATCGAGATACTGCGCGGCCCGGCCTCGGTCCTTTACGGCGACGGCGCTCTCACGGCCGTGATCAACGTGGTGACCGAGGAGGCTGGCTCCTTCCGGGGAGTGCGCGCCTCGGCGACGGTGGGGGCCTTCGGTACCCATCAGGAGATGGTCCGGCTCGACAACGAGTTCAAGGGCATCAAGATCATGGGCTCGATCCGCTTTGCGGGCGTGAGCGGTCCTGATCAGACGATCGGTGCGGATGCGCAGACGCTTCGCGATCTCGCTCCCGGCCGGGCTGGCGAGAAGGCGCTCTCGCTGGCGCCGGGACCTGCTGCGGACGGGTTCCACGCTCTCGAGACGAACTATGACGTCATCTTCCGCAAGGTCGAGATGCACTGGCGCGTGTTCCAGGGCACTGCCGAGCCGTTCGTCGGCTATGCGAACTCGCTCGGCGACCAAGGTCAGACTTACGGTAAACAGTCGGTCTTCGACCTCGGCTACCGCGACGACGTCAAGGGTCTCGGCACGCTCAAAGTTCGGCTGAGCACCACCGACAACGACCAAAGCCAGCTCGTCGCGGTGCTGCCGCCAGGATTCGCAGGGGTGCTCCCGGATGGCCGGCGATTCGAGATCGACTCGTCCATTTTCCTCAAGACACGGCTGAAGACGGGCCGGCGCGGACTGGATGCGACGCTGGAACGCGATCTGGCGCGCGATCACAAACTCCTGGCAGGACTCGCTCTTGCGCGGGAGGCGACGCGCGATCTGGAGGCGCTCTCGAACCTCGACCTGGCTACGCTCCAGCCGCGGTCTGAGCTCACCGAATTGACCGGCGCGCTGACGCCTGCGACGCGACGCTCGGCCGGTCTCTTCGTGCAGGACGCCTGGTCGCTCTCTCAGCGCGTGACCGTCACGGGTGGTCTCAGGCTCGACTGGCTGAACGACGCGGGTGCGCGCTTGAGCCCGCGCCTCGCGGTGGTGTCTCGCCTGCCCCACGACCTGACACTGAAGGTCCTTTATGGGGAAGCGTTCCGGGCGCCGACCTTTGCCGAGCTGTACTTCAACTTGCCCGGGTACGAGGCCAACCCGAACCTCAAGTCCGTCACGGCCCGTTCGCTCAATGCGCAACTCGGTCTCAGCCGGACAAACCTGCGGCTGAGCGCGGGCGCGTTCACCAACTGGGTGCGAAACACGATCCCGGCCGAGCGGCCCGCTTCGCCGCTCGACCGGACCGGGCTCGTGAACACGCCAGGCATCGACGTCTACGGCCTCGAAGCCGAGGGGCGAGCCATGCTGGGCGTCAACGCCCTCTTCGGCAACCTGACGCTCGAGAGCTCGCGCTACGCCGACGGCAGCGGCCGGGTGCCTGGAGTGGCGGCGTTCATGAGCACGCTAGGCGCCACCGTAGCCGTCGGCCCGCGGCAGAGTCTGACGGGCACCTGGCTCTTGCGATCGAGCAGGCTGCGGGCCGCGGGCGACCCGAGGCCTGCGCTGGGAGGCTGCGGTGTGCTCAACCTGGCCTTCCACTTCACCCGCGTCCTGCGTGACCTCGACGCTTCGGC
>Ga0182021_10010324_pt1 | contig 11074 bp, 12 predicted proteins | sample 612E3MmetaG_FD_120493 | JGI IMG/M metagenome (GOLD analysis project Ga0182021, IMG submission 120493) | Permafrost microbial communities from Stordalen Mire, Sweden - 612E3M metaG (Illumina Assembly) | ecosystem: Environmental > Terrestrial > Soil > Wetlands > Permafrost | place: Sweden...
AGAGCTACGCATCCGACGGTTCCGTGCTTATCAATATCGGTTTTCTTTTCAAGTTTTTCTTTCGCTTTAAGATATTGTTCCCATCTTTCCTTCACGATGAAGTAGCTGTTATCGACAAGTTCAATTTTATTCTCTTTCGCGAATTCTTCGGCGCCTTCGCCTATCATCATTACGTGCGGTGATTTTTCCATCACGAGCCGGGCAAGAGATATCGGGTTTTTAATATGCCTTAATCCCGCGACCGAACCCGCCGCCAGTGATTTCCCGTTCATTATCGACGCGTCAAGCTCGGCAATTCCTTTTTCGGTTAACACCGCCCCCTTGCCGGCGTTAAATAGCGGTGAGTCCTCCAGGATCCTGATCACGGATTCTACCGCATCCAGACTCGCACCGCCGTTTTCAAGTATTTTATAACCGGTATCAAGAGCTTCATTCAATTTGGAAATGTAAGCGGCCTCTTTTTCAGGCGACATACTGTTTCTGGTAATCACCCCCGCGCCGCCATGAACTGCCAACCCGAATTTTACGGAAGTTTGGGCAAAACCTGCCCGCGAAAGGATAATCAAAAAGAATAATAAATAGAGAATCAGACGCAATCGCTGAGCCACACACACCACTCTGTATTGATATAAATGAATTAGAAGTTAAATTATCCTCTGCAGCGATAAAAATCAATTATAGCTTAGACTTAAATAACTTTTTATTAATTTTCGGCATTCGTATTAATAAATCGGGGGATTAAGATGAAGTCTGCAAAAAAGTCGATCGGACCGGTATTGTGCCTGCTTTTAGTACCTGTTTTTGTTCAACCGCAAGGGAAAAAAATAAAACCGGATCCGTATGAGTTCACGATTCTAAAAGAAGTGAAAACCACTCCTGTAAAAAACCAGTACAAGACGGGTACCTGCTGGTCGTTCGCGACAACATCATTTGTTGAATCCGAACTTATCCGCATTGGGAAAGGGGAACATATCCTCTCCCCTATGTGGAATGTCCGGTTTATATATCCCCTGAAAGCAGAGAATTATGTGCGATATTCGGGATCGGCGGATTTTGAACCAGGCGGACAGGCGCATGATGTTATAAATGTAATTAAAGTGAACGGATTCATCCCTGAGGAAGTCTATAACGGGATGAATATAGGCGAAGCAGAACATAATCACGGCGAAATGGATGCCGTATTGAAGGCGGTAGCGGATGCTGTCATTAAGAACAAGGGGGGAAAGATTACACCGAGATGGAAAGAAGTATTCGAATCGGTGCTTAATATATACCTCGGTGTTCCTCCCAAAGAATTCGTCTACAAGGGAAAGAGTTACACTCCTAAAAGTTTTGCTGATTCACTTGATTTCAAACCGGCCGATTACATAGAGATAACTTCCTATACTCATCATCCGTTTTACACGAAATTCGACCTTGAGATACCTGCTAATTTCAGCAAGGACCAATTCTATAATCTCCCGGTCGACGAATTCATGAAAGTCATTAACAATGCCATTGAAACCGGTTTCTCGGTCGAATGGAACGGGGATATAAGCGAAAAAAGTTTCGACAAGAAAAAAAGTATTGCTACGATACCGGCCGATGAAGAGAGTATTGAACCGTCCAGGGATGAGAGCGGGGACCCGGAAGATAATCTTATAAAGGAAAAAACCGTTACGCAGGAAATGCGCCAGCAGACGTTCGACAACAAGACAACAACCGACGACCATAATATGCTCATCACCGGGATCGCGGCGGATCAAAAGGGGAATAAGTTTTACTATACAAAGAATTCATGGGGCGCGAAGGATAAAAAGTACGGCGGGTACTGGTATCTTTCCGAGGCATATCTGCGGCTGAAGACCCTTTCGATAATGGTTCACAAGAATGCTCTCCCGGCCGATATTAAGATGAAACTGGGAATCAGGGATTAGGGATCGGCAGTTAGGGGTTAGTTAACAAACGGCACAATATTGCCCGGCCGTCAATTTACATAAATCCAGAGCCGGGAATCTTTTTCGTAGTCTCCTATATAGAGCACGCCCCCCTGCTCAAGCGCCGATTCAATTCTATCAATGTCGTTGTCGAGGTCTTTTGATCCGATCATCGCCAGCAGGATGCCCACCGCCTCAATTGACCTGACGCGTAATTTAGAGATTTTCGGTACCGATCCGCTGTCGGAACTTTCGATAAAGAGGCGGTCTTCGTTATCGGAACTTTCTTTCATTTTTTGATCGAACTTTCCGCCGTAAATATCCGTCTCTGCGTTTCCTGAACCTTCCTTTATCCGTTTAACGGATCCGTCCCGGTATGTCTCGAGGAGCGATTTGTAAGTCATTTTCACTCCGTTAATATCGAAATCTCCGCCCATACCGGCGAGGAGCTTCACCAGTGAGAATGAAACCCCGATCTTTTGAACCGGCGTACCGTCTTTTACCTTAACAATCCAAACACATTTTGTCTGCGCTGAAGTTTGGTTGATCACCACAGCCAGGAGCAGGATGCCCGCAAGCACTAGAATTTTATGTCTCATGAATCACCTCTTTATGATTAATCTTGACAATCAATTTTGATAATAGCGAAGCGCTGATAATCTTGATAATTTTGATAATTAATTATTAAAATCAATCCCGTCATCGTCCTCAATCTCCTTGCCGAAATGTTTTTTATAGATTCCGAGATACTTCTTGTGCTGATCATCCGACATTTTTTTACCGTTTAAGTACATCCCTTCTTTGGTGAGTTTAAGGCCATCGAGATCTTCGCCGGGCTCGATTAAATTATCCTTTATCATTTCGTCGCGGGTTTCCCGCAGAAATCCTTTCAGCGGCCGCATTTTTTCCTTCAGAGTTCCCATATTCTTTTTCAGTTCTTTCATGTTGTTGCGGAACGCTTCGTTATTCACGAAATTGTTTTTCATTTCCTTTTTGAATTTTTCCATGTCGAATTTGAAATCCTTCATCTTCTCATTAAACTCTTTCATCGATTCATTAAACTCCGTGGAGTCGAATTGGAGATGTTTTAATCCCTCGAACAGGTTGTCGAGATTAACCGGAGGAATATGAATGGGCGGTATATTAATCGGTGGAATATTGATTTGCGGGATATTGATCGGCGGCATACTTTGCGACTTATCAGCGAAACTTTCCTTAAGATTGCGACGGAGTTCTTTCATGGCCTCCCTCAATTCGGAAGAATCGAAATACCGGCCGGATAAAGAATCGACGCGAAAGTCGGAATTATATTCGTTGTCGAAGCGGTTTCCGCGGAACTGCTTCATTTTTTCCTTATAATCATTCAGTGAAGTTTTGTAGTTCTTCATGGCTTCGCGGTAATTTCTCATCGCCGAATCGTATTCTTCCGTCTTTTTGACAACCATGTTTTCATATTTGGGCAGATCTGCCGGGGCGACTTTTTCGCCGTCGATAAACAGCTCTTCCAATTTTCCGTCTTTGAGGCGCGCTTTAAACTTTTTCTCTTCACCGTTGAGATCCCCGGAAAATTTTATCGTTCTTGCTCCCTTTTTCAAAGAAAGCGTATCGGGGATAACGGGATCCGCGGACGGTTGTTTTAATGAGAATTTCTCTCCGCCGTCGAAGAATGGATTTACGAATGACGCGGAAATAAGATCCGGAGAACTGGTAGCCGCGAGTGATGAGGAATAAATCGATACCGCCGCCATTGCTATTAATAACAGCGCGAATGCGGCGATACGTACTCCGGTTACGGTATTGTTATTCTTCGTATTCATTCTGATTATCCTCCTGTATAGTTGATTTTTTTTCCCCGTTGCCGCAAGCGCGAATCCCGATTCAATTGAACGGATCTGCTCCAAATTATAAAGAGCTTTAGTGTAGACAATCGTGCCGCCGTAAAGATTCACCACAGCATCGTCGCAGCAGTGTTCGCGTTCGGCATTTATTTGATGCGAAATCCACCAGACCAGGGGGTGAAAAAAGAAAATTGTTTCGATAAATGACTCTAAAATATTTACTATAAAATCATAACGCCTGATATGAACCAATTCATGAACAATCAAAGCTTCCACCTGGTCCTGCGGCAATCCGCTGATCATTCCGAGCGGTAATAAGATAACCGGTTTCAGGTAGCCGATAACAACCGGTGTTTTGACGCGGAGCGATTCAAATATTAAGACGATTTGTTTGAGTCCGATTTTGCGGGAAAGCTCCTCCACATGCCGGGGCCAGTATTCCCCGGTTGAAATTAATTCGCTGTGCCGGAGGCGTTGAATATAAGCAAATCCTCCCGCCAACCGGAGCGAGAAGAGCATAAATCCGGCCAGCCAGATCCTCACAATCAACGAGAGATTCTTACTGAAGAATGATTTCAGTGATGCCGGTAAATCGAATACCGGCTGATCGAACACTCCCGAATAACCCGAGCCGTCCGCGGCTACCGTTTCCGCTTTAACCGCAATTTCATTAACCGGATTGACTCCGCCCGAATCCTTATACTCGCCTATAAAAGTGACCGTCGACATTCCCAGGCATGCAATTAACGAAATCACGCCCATTGTGTAGCGCAGGCGTGCGCTTTTGCTGCCTGAAAGAAAAAGAATAGTCGCGTAGAATAACACGGCGAGCGTTACCTGCCAAATTGAATGAAATAATGTCCACCCGATCGCGCCGGCCAGTTTATCCGGAATTAAATTAATAACGGAATTCATTTCTGATCCCTTTCGATTTGATTGATATACTCCCGTATTTTATCAAGCTCCTCTTTCGTCGTCCGAGAATTTCCGAGCGCCTGCATAACAAGCTTCATAGCCGATCCGCTGAAGGCGGTCTCGAGAAGTTTATCGAGCAGGACTTTTTGTATCTCGTTCTCTTTAATTGCCGCGCTGTAAACATGGCTCCTCTCATTCTCGTCGCGGTCGACAAGGTTTTTCTCATTCATTATCTGCATCAGCTTTAACGTAGTTGTGTAGCCGGTTTCTTTTTTCCCGTTCAATATTTCGTTGACCGATTTTACAGTAGAAGGACCGTTCTGCCAGAGTATCTGGAGTATTTCGAGTTCCGAATCGGTTGGTTTGGGAAATTGTCTCTTCGCCATTGCAAGTCCTTTTATTTCTTAATCCATTAGACTCGCCATCTTACGAAAGGTTTCGTAGTTCTCCTTAAAAAGTGGTACCGGTTGGCCGTACAGGACTGGGCATAATCTAACTTGTTATAAATTAACGACTTAACGGAATCTGGCCCAACACCCCCTCATTTCAGTAAAACGATTTTTGTAAAGAGCTATTTGAACACGTCGTGCCACTTGCTATTTTGCGGTAGTTAATATCAGGTTTCTTATGCCGAAAGATTCTTCATCCAGACATCCCATACTTGATTACGCGGCAATTATAATCGGTTCGGCCATTATGGCAATCGGTATCGGAGTTTTTCTTGTCGATGCGCGCGTTGTTCCCGGCGGCGTGAGCGGTCTGGCAATGGCAATCTATTATCTATCGGGGAATAAACTCCCGATAGGGACGCTTATCTGGATTCTTAATATCCCCTTATATTTGTGGGGACTTAAGGAATTGGGAAAGAAGTTCGGACTCAGAACGTTCGTCGGATTTTCAGTGAGCTCCTTCTTCATCGATTTTTTCAGGGGCGATATTCCCGGATTCGGTTATATCCGGCTGCAGGATTCGGCTCCAATAAAGGATCTCTTTAAGAACGATTTTCTCTTCCTGATTCTTATCGGGGCCGTACTGATCGGAATCGGACTCGGCATTATTTTTAAATTCAAAGGTACAACCGCCGGTTCGGATATCATCGCGGCTATTATGCAGAAAAAGTTCGGAATCAAACCGGGACAATCCATAATGTTCACCGATTTCTTTGTGATAGCCATAGCCGGATTTATCATTGATATCAAGCATCTTTCACCCGGCCGGCCGGCCCTCGTGCTTACTCTCTACGCGCTTTTCCTCCTCTTCGTTTCATCCCGCCTGATCGACGTGATTATCGAGGGATTCGATTACGCGCGCGCGATGTATATTATTTCCGATCATAACGAAGAGATATCGAGAGTGATCCTTAATGATATGGGGCGCGGTGCTACCGCCGTTAAAACGCGCGGGGTGTATGGAAATACGGAACGCGAAATGCTTTTCACAGTAGTGTCGCTTCGCGAGATAACCCTTATTGTGGATATGATAAAAAAAATCGATCCCAAAGCATTTGTTATAATCAACAATGTGCACGAGGTCCTCGGCGAAGGATTCAGGAAAAGAATATAGGAGTATAAATGGCACCCCTTAATGAATTACTGAAGCCCGAAGAAATACGCGCGCTCGCAAACTCGTTCCAGCAGAGCCGTATTTTATTAACCGCGGTTGAGCTCGATATTTTTACCGCACTTGAAAAGAAACTGATGACATCGGAACAGACCGCCTTAGCGATCGGAACTGATCCGCGGGCAACCGACCGGCTTATGAATGCTCTCGCTGCTCTCGGACTCCTTCGAAAAGTCCGCGGGAAATTTTATAATGCCGAAAACGCGTCGCAATATCTCGTCAGGGAAAAACCGGAGTTTATGGGCGGACTTTTTCATTCGCTCGGTTTGTGGAATTCGTGGAGCACTTTAACAGATGCCGTAAGAAAAGGAACCTCGGTCTTTGACCGTAAATCCGTTCAATCGAATATCGATTGGAGCGATGCTTTCATCGCGGCGATGCACTATCGGGGAGTCAAAGAGGCGAAAATATTGGCCGTGATGCTCGACCTGTCGAGTGTTAGAAGAATGCTCGATGTCGGAGGGGGTTCCGGAACTTTCGCTATGGAATTCGTGAAAAAGAATCCTCAAATGAGCGCGGTTGTATTCGACTTGCCGAATATTCTTCCCATTACACAAAAATATATTAATGCCGGGAATATGAACGGCAAAATCGAGCTGAAAGGCGGAAGCTTTCTGACCGACGATTTTGGGGACGGATATGACCTAATCCTGCTTTCGGCTATTGTGCATATGAACGGTTACGACGAGAATAATATGCTGATTAAAAAATGCTGCGGCGCTTTGAACCCCGGCGGACAAATTATAATTAAAGATTGGGTAATGAATGAAGAACGGATCGAACCGGCGGGTGGCGCATTCTTCGCAATCAATATGCTCGTCGGCACAAAACACGGCGACACATATACCGAAATCGAAATGCGGGAATGGTATAACAACGCCGGAATATCTAAGATTGAAAAGAAAGAAACAAGTCTCGGCGGCAGCCTTGTAATAGGAACGAAAGTCGCATCGGGCGGAGGGCATGGGGCGGAGGGCATGGAAAAGCGGAAGGTAGTAAGTTAAGAAGAGGAGAAGATTGGCTGATTAATCTTTATATGAGCCAAAAACATAACCGAAAGTGCATCCGAAATAATCATTCCTAATCTTTTTGTAATTGGATATTTCTTTCTATGCTCACTAAACATTTTCATGTGTTGTATTACAGAAATCTTTTCATTCCATTTCTCCATCTCATAAATATTCGCGGTGCCCCATTTAAGATATGCGTCCTTATCCATTCCGCCATTTTCAATAACTTTTTTATTTGCTATTTGAACTCCTTTCGGGGAGCAGTAATCAAACACAATATCACAATGTTCAAATTCAGTTGCTATTGTTTCAAATAAACACCTTACCTGATTTTCTTCAAAATAGTATATTACTCCAGCCATCATTATGAACACATCTTTTTTATTCTCTATCTGTTCATACCATTTATTATCAAAAACAGAATACGGCAGAAATCGTCTTTTTGGATTTTCCGCTATGTATTTCTTCCTTATTTCAATTACTTCCGGAAAATCAAGTTCATACCAAATCGCTTTATCATTATTTACTCTTTCGTATGTTGTATCCAAACCACAACCGATATTAATTATACTTCCTTCGGGATGATTTTCTAAGAACAACTTAATTATGTTATCAAAATAAATACTTCTGGCAATCCATGATGCACGGCTTAATGGATGAACTTTTTCTTTAATAATGGAGAAATCGTATCCGATATTTTCAATAATTCTTACCGCCGTGTTATCAAATAATAAAGGAATTTCTTTTTTTGTTTCAATTGCCCTTCCCCATAATGGAAGTAATAGTGTTTCTTGAACGCCTATCAGGTTAATCTTATCTGTTGTCATAATTTATTCTCATTCTATGTTCACGAGGTGTGTCTACCCAGCAGTTCTTGCGTTTTCTGCATCCCGATGAGTTATATCGGGATTTGCGAGGCCGTCCGCTTCATAGGCAGGTTGTAAACCGGCAATTCTACAAAGCGGCTATTTTTATTGATATTTTTTCTGTTAAACGTATAAAGTCTTTCGAATTTAGAGTTAAAATCTCATCAACTTTTGCATTCAATGCGCACTCAACAACTATTGCATCATAAACAATTCCACTGGAAAAATTTAAGTTACTCATTTTTTCTATGATTTTAAAATAATCTTCATCTGTGAGATAAATAGTTCTTGCGATATTCTTAATGTTGTTCTCAATTAACTGTTTTGCAATTATTGGTGTAATTTTGGGTTTAAATGGAGCACTTGTCAATACGCTATAAATCTCCAATATTGTATGCGATGAAACTAATAATTGAAATTCTTTATTCTTTGCTTTTATTAAGAATGAGAGTGCGGATTTATGTTTTGGATGGGATTCAACAAAGGCAGCAATTAATACGGAACTATCAAATAGAATTTTCAACATTAGTCCTCACCCGTTAATAATTTATGCATTCGTCTATTTCTATCAGAATTTATCAAATTACTTTTTTTGTCTTCTAAATTTCCAGTGAAAACGAGAATTCCATTTCTATCAACAACCGGTTTTTTTTCTTGAACCAATTCTATAACAATTCGTTTCCCATCTTCCGAAATGTTCAATGAAGATCTAAAATTTATTCCAAGACGCTCACGCAATTTTTTGGGAATTATTACCCTGCCAAATTTATCTAATGTGGTTACCATATTTCTTCACCTGTATTTGCTATTGGCAATTTAATATAACAATTTGCCAAATTCAAATTCAAGGTTTATAACGGGCAGCCGGGAGATGTTGCCATCTCGAAGCCACTAAGAATATTCCGCTTGAGCCGCGATTAGGCCCGGACAATTATCATAGAGGGCTAACAAACCGGAGCTAAGCTGCAGCGACGTGCAGCTAGTTTTCTGTAGAATATACGCGCGGCAGATATCGCCATTTCCTAAAAAAATTTTCAGAGGCGCGGAGAAATCGTCGACAGTTGGTTCCGTCAGCCTGGGCGCCTTGATAGGCAGTGGCGAACGACTAATTGCTCTTCTCGCTGCGAACAAAAGGCTAAGCGATGTTAGTCTGAGTGTAAGATCTCTTGAATATCATTGCCAATGAAATTGTAGTGCCGGGAAATGTGATTGCCCAGAGTGACGCCGGCCATATCAACGGGTGATAGTAGATCTGCAGCGCGAGAAAGGGAATTAGGGCGCCGTTCGCAATCATGAATCTTCGGGCAGTCCGTTCTAACCCCGGTCCGGTGAACACAAAGGCCGCAAAAAGAGTTGACAGACTCATGAAGCTGTAGCCAAGCACATCGACCGAATAGATGAATGAGTCAAAAGGAGTGAAAAGGAATGGTCGAATGCTCTCGATTTCGCTTCGCATAAGATGGGGCACGACGAGAGTAAGTTGAACGTAATAGTTGATACTGACCATAACTGCATAAATCGTCGCGAACATGATTCCGGCATGACTCCAGATCTTTTTGTCTTCAGGAGCATAATAATGAACGCAGAGCATAAGTAGCGCAAAAGACGGTGCGAGAAACAATGAAGGAATCAGAAGCACGATGAGACCGAGTGCAGTACTGGGATTCTCCGGGCCGCCCCCGGAACCCATTAGATTCAGCCATTCAGCAAGCTGTCCCGCGATGTAAGCGATACTGAACAATGAAGCCAAGAATGCTGACCAGTACCCAAGCTTGCCGACAATTCTTGATGCCTTGTTTTCCACGACTACTCCTCTTGTCCCGCCGAGGCGGGATTAAAAATAATCGCCACGACCTAACGGATTGGCGCTAAGCCGCGCGGCGTTGATAATTTTCAAATTGCTTAAAACGAAACAAGATTAGTTGATGATCATGGTCGCTGTATAGGACTTCAATATTGATACCTGCGTTTGCCATACGGCGTGTTAGCTGACCAAGTTGTCCTGGTACCGCTTGTTTCAATCGTTGCACAATAACGTCACGTACTTCGAGTACTCTGATGGCTGCTTCAAGCGCAGTACGCGCTACATCACCGTCCGTAAACAAAAAATGGGCCGCACCTTTACCGTCTACAATCCATGCACCACCACCTTCAATGCTCACGCCCGAACGACCAAGAGCTTCACCCATCTCCGCGAGAGAGCCAGGTCTATTTTCTAAAAGAATGGAGACATCTTGCATGGTAAACCTCACAATATGTGAATTATTGGATTACAGTGAATTTCAGACTTAACCGAGCTGGCTATGTAGCAACTTTCATGAGCTGCATGGTGCATTGATTCAATATCAGCAAGAGAAGGTCGATTATCGCCATGGAAGGAAACCTGAGGAGAAAGCGTAACATTCGTGATCACAACTCTACCCTCTGAATTTTTTCCCATTATCCCGCAAGCTTTGTCTAAGTATTCGTTAACAATAAATCCGCGTTTGGCTGCTATAGATAAGAACCAAAGCATGTGGCAGCTGGAAAGGCTTGCTATGAAAACTTCCTCCGGGTCCACTGCACTCGGTTCCGACATCGGAACAGGTACAACATGCGGAGATGAGGATGCGTGTATTTCAGCACCACCGTCAAACGTCCATAAGTGTGCACGGCTATACCGATTGTCAACGAAATTAGCCTCATTCTCTCGGGACCAATGTATTGTTGCCGTATGTTCTGCCATTACCGTCTCCTGTTTGCCTAACGACGCCGCTTTTCATCCGCCCGTCCCGCGTTTTATGCGGGGATTTTTTACTTACGTGTCCGGCTTGGGCGGATTAATGATGTTATGTTTTCTCTACTTCAGTAAAATAAATTTCTTAGCATTATTATAACTATCTGTAATTAATTGGTAAAAATAAACACCA
>Ga0182021_10010325_pt1 | contig 11074 bp, 8 predicted proteins | sample 612E3MmetaG_FD_120493 | JGI IMG/M metagenome (GOLD analysis project Ga0182021, IMG submission 120493) | Permafrost microbial communities from Stordalen Mire, Sweden - 612E3M metaG (Illumina Assembly) | ecosystem: Environmental > Terrestrial > Soil > Wetlands > Permafrost | place: Sweden...
GCTGAAGCCATGCCTTGCTTCACCCGTCTGGCACGGTGCGCTGTAATGGCAAAACGGTGGGCCTCATCCCGAATGCGCTGGACGAGATAAAGGCCTTGGGAATGACGTGGCAGGAGCAATGAATCTGGTTTGTGTGGGAAAAAAATCTCCTCCTCCTGCTTGGCCAGACCCACCACCGGGACTTTCTCAAATAGATCAAAATTCCGGAGAACTTCGATTGCACGAGATAACTGGCCTTTTCCTCCATCCACGATCACAAGGTCCGGGAGGAATGCAAAAGATTCATCCAGTTTGGACCCCGGCGCTGCCGCTGTTTCCTGGGCTGCACTCCAGCGCCGGAAACGTCTCGTCAGCACTTCTTCCATGCTGGCAAAATCATCGGGAGCACCGATCGAGCTTTCGATATTAAAACGGCGGTAGAGTTTCTTATCCGGTACACCTTGGGTGAATACGACCATGCTCCCAACGGTTGCCACGCCCTGGGTATGGGAAATATCATAACATTCTATGCGGTTAGGTGGACAGGGCAACTGCAATGCCGACTGGAGTTCTGCAAGCGCCTGTTCCTGTTTGTGCGTATCGGCCTGCCATTGGGACCGCAGAGCCTTCAAAGTCTCAGCTGCGTTTTCGGCAGCCATCTGGACCAATTGATGTGGCTGTCCTCTGCGCGGCACAATCATTTCCGTCTTCTCTCCCCCCCGGCGTGTGCGCAGCCACTGGCCGATGATTTGGGCTTCCACGATTTCCTGAGGCAGGAGGACCTGTTGTGGGATCACCGCAGCTTCGGTATAGAACTGCTTGATGAACTCAGCCATGACTTCACTGTCAGCGGTGTCCTCTGTTCCCTCCAATACAAAATACTCACGGCCAATGAGTTTTCCACCTCGAATAAAGAAGATCTGCACACAGGCCTCATTCTCCGCACGCGCCATGGCGATGACATCCGAATCCTTGTAGTCCGCCGCAAAGATAACTTTCTGCCGCTCAACAATCGAATGCATTGCCTTCATCTGATCGCGCAGGGCAGCAGCTTTCTCGTAACGCATCTCCCCGGCTGCTTTTTCCATCTCCTGCCCCACACGGAGCATGATTGATTCAGAGTGTCCATTCAGGAATTCCTGCAGGTCGGATATCGTCTGGCAATACTGCTGTTGATTGACCGCCCCTATACAAGGAGCTATGCATAATTTAATATCGTAGTAAATGCAGGCGCGTTTATCCTGACCGGTGATCTCGCGGTCGCAGGTCAGGAATGGGAAGACATGCCGCAACACATCCAGGGTCTGGTAGACAGCCCAGGCTGAGGTGTAAGGTCCAAAATACCGCGCCCCGTCATCCTGCATCATCCGGGTAACTGTGACTTTGGGAAACGGTTCATTCCAATGTATCTTGATGTAAGGGTAGCGCTTGTCGTCTTTCAGGCGGATGTTGTACTTGGGGCGATGTTTCTTTATGAGGTTCATCTCAAGGATGAGCGCCTCAAGCTCTGATCCGACCAGGATCCATTCGATGTGGTCAATTTCACGGACCAGACGCCGCGTTTTCTGGTCGTGACCAGAATCGGCGTGGAAATAGGAGCGGACGCGGTTCTTCAGGCTGATGGCTTTGCCGACGTAAATGATTGTCCCTTCGGCATTTTTCATCAGGTAACAACCCGGTTTGGATGGGAGCGTGTCAAGGATACCTTTAAGATGATCAGAAACGTCCATAGGCATGATTCTAATGCCAAAGGGATGAAAATGGATTAAGAATCAAATGCTTTTTTCATTTTTTGGGCAACCCGGAGCTACCTTTGCGCTATAATCTGCAAGACAGGAGCAAACCATGCCAGAAGAGCCAGAAATCGTCATCGGTAGATTGTTGTGTCAGAAATGTATGAAACTTGCAACCGCTGAATCCTGCACTGGGGGGCTGGTCGCCGACATTTTGACCAACGTCCCCGGGTCCTCCGAGTATTTTATCGGCGGAGTTGTGGCATATGCTTATCAGGCTAAAGTCGCCCTTTTGCACGTTTCGTGGGATACCTTGCGAACCTACGGTGCTGTCAGCCGGGAAACTGTGGTCGAAATGGCGCGCGGCGTACGTACAGCTTTTGGCGCGGATCTCGGGGTCAGTGTAAGCGGCATTGCCGGACCCGGTGGTGGGATGCCCACCAAACCGGTCGGCACAACCTGGATCGGCCTGTCTGCCAACGACGGGGACTGGGCACGCATGTTCGTTTGGGAGGGTGACCGGCGCACCAATAAGGAAACATCGGCACAAGCCGCCCTGCAGTTCGTGCTGGATTACCTGAATGGGAAAATGGTAAATGGGTAATCAACGCAGCATTGTGGTGATCTCAGCCGACTCAGAATGGAAATACGCCAAGCAAATCCTGACCCCGGATGAAATTGAAACCGGTCCTTTTGGTGAAACTTTCAGGTCCAACTCCCTGATCTTTTTTCAAGGCGGATGGGGGAAGATCTCAGCCGCAGCGACAGCCCAGTATGTCGTCGACCATTTCCAGGCTGATTTACTTATCAACCTGGGGACCTGTGGCGGTTTTACTGGTCGGGTTGACCGCGGGACAATCCTGCTCGTCACCAGGACGATCGTTTATGACATCCTTGAGCAGATGTACGACCCGGAGCAGGCTATCGATCACTATTCCTGCAATATCGACCTGTCCTGGCTGAAAGAGCCCCTCCCTTACCCTGTCCGGCGCGGGCTGCTGATTTCAGCGGACCGGGATATCGTGGTGGGTGACATCCCCATGCTGGTGGAAAAATACGGAGCGGTCGCGGCTGATTGGGAGTCCGGGGCAATCGCCTGGGTGGCAAAAAAGAACGGGGTGAAATGTCTGATCCTGCGGGGGGTCACCGACCTGGTCGGAACACAGGGCGGAGAGGCATACGGGAACATCGGGCTGTTCCACGAGAACACGCGGAAGGTGATGGAAGAATTAATCGGCCAGTTGCCTGCCTGGTTGGCTGATTGATTTACCCCTCACTTCAATATGGGTCTCAAATAAGGCATAATAAAATGATCAGGGAATCGAAAAGGGACGAACCGATCGGTTCGTCCCGATTTGTCTATTTACCCAGGCGAGTGCGCTCCTCCGCGACAAGAGAGGCTTCCAATTTCCTGAACAATGGCGCGGGTTGGTTGAGTCTTACACCGGGCTTGAGCGCGCTCGGCTTCCAGCCCGTAGACTCATTGACCGGACGGTAGCGCAGAACGGTATGCTCGCCAAGTGAGTCTCGGATAATTTCAGTATAAGACTCACCGAATATCGGTGATCCATAACCAAGGAAACCATTTATCTTTTCACTGGTAAACGGCAGGAAGGGGGCAAAAAGAACTTTGAGAGAATCTATCCCTTTCAGGGCGGTGAAGATGGTAAGGGCGGCAGATTTTTTATCGGTTTTAATCGCATGCCAGGGAGCCATCTGGTTGATATACTCATTTCCCGTGGATGACAAGCGGAAAGCTTCCTGTAAGGCTGCGCGCAATTTCACTTCTTCCAGCAGTCCACCCACAGTTTGAAAACCGGTTTCAATGGAGGCCAGCAAAGCCAGGTCTTCAGAACGTAATTCGGTCAGCCCGATATCCGGAACGTGGCCTTCCCAGTTTATGTAGGAGAAAGCGAGTACCCGGTTGACCAGGTTCCCCCAGTTATTCAATAGCTCGCCGTTATTCTTGGCGACGAATTCAGACCAGTCCCAGTCAGAATCGTGCATTTCAGGCATATTGACCGTCAGGTAATAGCGCAAGGCATCCGGGTCGTAACGACTGAGGGCATCACGACCCCACACAGCCCAATTTCGTCCCCCAGAAATCTTCCTGCCTTCCAGGTTCATGAACTGGTTGGCGGGCACATCATAGGGGAGTGTCAGCCCACCCTCATCTTCAGAGAAAAGCTTGAGGAACTGCTCCCCTGCACCCATTAACTCGGCTGGCCACATGGCAGTATGGAAGAAAATATTATCCTTGCCGATGAAATAGTAGGCACGAGCGGACGGATTGACCCACCAATCTTTCCATTCCTTCGGATTGCCGCTGACTTTGGCCCATTCGATCGAGGCGGATAGATATCCGATCACGGCCTCAAACCAGACATATAGGCGCTTTCCGTCCCAACCTTCGACCGGCACAGGAATACCCCAATCCAGGTCCCGGGTGATGGGACGAGGTTTCAGACCTTCCGCCTCGATCTTGCCCAGCGACTCGCCCAGCACGGTATCCCGCATATGGGAAGCTCGGCCGCGCAGGAAACTGGTAACTTCCGGTTCCAGCTTGGAGAGATCCAGATAGTAATGCTCGGTTTCACGTAACTCGGGTGTGGAACCATCCACCTTGGACTTGGGATTGAGCAGTTTTTCAGGTTCGAGCACATTCCCGCAATGATCGCACTGGTCGGACCGGGCCGCCTCAAAACCGCAGAAATAACAAGTGCCTTCCACGTAACGATCGGGGAGGAATTTATTTGCTGATGGTGAAAACCACTGCATGGACTTCTGGGTATACAAGAAGCCATTCTGCTGGAGCGCCAGGAAAATGGCCTGGGCCACTTTGAAATGGTTTTCGGTATGGGTCGTGGTGAAAAGGTCGTACTGGATACCGAATTGTTGAAAGAGGTCAATAAAACTTCTATGATATTTTTGATAGACCTCCTCAACGGATTTGCCTTCCTTATCGGCGGCAATGGTAACCGGCGTGCCGTGGGAATCCGTTCCGGAGACCATCAGAACGTGGTCACCTTTTAGACGGTGATAGCGGGCAACGATGTCACCGGGCAGGTGTGAGCCGGTCAGGTTGCCAACATGGATCTCAGCGTTGGCATACGGCCAGGCGATAGCAATCAGGATGTTTTCAGGCATAATGACCTCGTTTTCTTAATGGGCAGACAAGTCGTTCTGCATCCATGGATCTTTATAAACAAAACTGCCGGCTTTCGCCAGCAGCAGCATTCAGGCGGCATGACCCGTCCCGCAGTTCATCTGGCTCTGAACTGCAAATAAAGACAGGACATCATCATAGAATGGATACCCATGAACAGTAGTTTACTATGGTGTGCTTATTGTGACAAGTGGGATCGAGAAGATGATTAACCTCCCCAGGCCAATCTGCCCGTATCAATAGCTGCTAAACAAAAAAACCGAGCCAGCGGCAACAGCTGACCCCTTTCCCGGTATTTCCTGACATGTGTACAAGGGAATCGATCCAATTCCAAAAATACAATTAAGAAACCGAGGTTTTATTTGTCCTGACAATTCCTCAGGGGATGAAGCCGCCCGCCCGCCGGGGATGCCTTTTATGAACTGGAAATAATCCTATCACCACAAATTCAACCGACCGTTGTACAATTGCCCACCGAGGTCATTTCATGAAGCCATTCCAGCTTATCTTCAACTATGCCCGCAAGTATACCTGGCCCCTGATCCTTACTGCCATCAGTATGTTGATCCTGGTTGGAATCCAACTGCTCATCCCATGGATCATTAAGCTTCTGGTAGCGCGGGTTACCGAACCAGGTGCAAGTGTCACCAGCATGGACTATGTCACATTGCTAACCCTCATCGTGCTAGCTGCGTACCTCGCTCGCGCCGGACTGTCTTTTGTCCGTTCATACGTAGCCCACGTGGCTGGATGGGGAGTGGTGGCAGATGTGCGCGAGTATATTTATGAACACATGCAACGGCTCTCCCTGCGCTTCTACGAAGACAAGCAGGTGGGAAATCTGATGTCGAACGTGGTCAACGACACGGACCTGTTCGAACAGTTAATCGCCCATGCCATTCCAGACGTGGTAGTAAATGTGATCACCCTCATCGGTGTGACGATTGTTCTCCTCAGCCTGAATTGGAAACTGACCCTACTCAGTACCATCCCCATCCCGCTGGTGATCTTGTCCCTTCGCGTGTATGCGAAATATGTCCGACCAGCCTTCCGCAACCGTCAGAAGGTTCTGGGTGACCTGAATGCGTTACTGAACGATAACCTGTCCGGGATCCGTGAGATCAAGGCATTTACCCGTGAAACAGAGGAAGCCAAACGCGTCCACGATGGCATCGAGAACTACCGCAAGTCCCAACTTGGCGCCTTGAAATTAATGGCCACCTTCCAACCATTCGTGGAGTTTACCTCCTCACTTGGGACATTGATCGTCATCTTCTACGGTGGACGGCTGGCTCTCCAAGGGTCGCTGCCGGTTGCCGATCTTGTGGCCTTTTTCCTGTATCTGCAGAGTTTCTACGCCCCGGTGCAAAACCTGAGCGGCGCCTGGGAGGCCATCCAGTCCTCTCTTGCCGGCGCGGACCGGGTAGCAGGACTGCTGGCTGAACCCAAGGAACCGCAAACCGTTCATGGTGCTGTACAGGCAGGAGATCCCGTCCAGGGCACGCTGGTATTTAAAAATGTGTACTTTGATTACACACCGGGTGTCCCGGTGCTGGAGGATATTTCCCTGGAAATAACATCCAAATCCGTGGTGGCACTGGTTGGACCAACTGGGGTGGGCAAGACCACCCTGGTCAGCCTGATCCCACGTTTCTATGATGTTACTTCAGGTTCGATCACCCTTGACGGACGTGAGCTGAGGGACTACAAACTCGACAGCCTGCGCGGCCAGATCAGCATCGTGCTGCAGGATGTGTTCCTGTTCTATGGGACAGTACGCGAAAATCTCCTTTTTGGCCGCCCAGATGCCGACAATGCCGAGATGATTGCCGCCGCCAAGGCTGCCAACGCCGACGATTTCATCGCCGAATTGCCCGAGGGTTACGATACCCTAATCGGTGAACGAGGAGTCAAACTGTCCGGCGGTCAGAAGCAACGCCTGTCCATTGCACGGGCGATCCTGAAGGACGCGCCCATCTTGATTATGGATGAAGCTACATCCTCCGTGGATACCGAGACCGAACACCTGATCCAGCAGGCACTTGAACGGTTGATGCAGGGACGCACCACTATCATCATCGCCCATAGATTATCCACGATCCGCAATGCAGACAAGATCGTGGTCCTCGAGGACAAGTCTATCCGCGAGATGGGTACACACGAGGAGCTGATGAGAAATAACGGCTTATACCACCGACTCTCCAGCGTGCAGGGAAATCTCAATCCGTAATTGAAATCAAACTACTCTGTACTTCATACCAATATTCCCCGCTCATTATCCAGTTCCCTGCAGGTTTCATGGTGAATTTGAACAGATTAACCGGATCTTTCTTCATAATCGGTAAGCTGATGCTACACCTGGGGATTGTTTTGGTTTTATTCCTTCGAGCTACAGGGAAGACCAGGTCCCATTCCAGAAGATCAGAATAAACCGCAATAAGCTCATCAGCTGGCAATTGTTGCCGGTCTGTCCTTGTTTGAACCTCCCAAAAAGTTCATGATATTCTAAACTACGAACGGGAGGGCGGAATAATCAACCGGCGGTTTTTTCTCCAGATTACAGGTATTCCTTGAGCTGTCTTGCTCTTCTCGGATGGCGCAGACGTCTTAAGGCCTTGCCCTCGATCTGGCGGATACGCTCACGGGTAAGGCCGAATTTCTCGCCCACTTCTTCAAGGGTAAAGGGCACACCTGTGTCCAGTCCGAAGCGCAATCGGAGGACCCGTGCTTCGCGTGGGGTAAGCGTGCCCAATACTTCATCGATTTTTTCTTTAAGCATGGATTGGTAGGTAGTCTGGATCGGGGTGGGTGTCAACGCATCCTCAATGAACATACCCAGGTCGGATTCTTCATCATCGCCGACGGGACTTTCGAGCGAGAGCGGTATCCATGAGACCTGCAGGATCCACTGTATTTTTTGAAGATCCAGACCCATTTCCACGGCCAACTCCTCGGGTTTGGGGACACGCCCAAGGCGTTGTTCCAGGTCATGGGTAGCCTTATAGGTCTGGCGGATGCGGTCGCTCATGTGGACCGGGACGCGGATGGTACGGGATTGGTCAGCTATCGCACGCGTGATCGTCTGCCGGATCCACCAGGTGGCATAAGTCGAAAAGCGAAAACCTTTATGCACATCATATTTCTCCACCGCCTTCATCAGGCCCAGATTGCCCTCCTGAATCAAATCTAGGAATGGGACACCACGACCCATATAGCGCTTGGCGATGCTGACCACCAGGCGGGTATTTGCCTTGATGATATGTTCCCGGGCAAGGATGCCATCCTGGACCAGGGCTTCCAACCGTTGCCTTTCCAATTTAAATTTGCGACCAGCGGAACACAATAATTCCGCCCGAGCCCTCCGCCCATCCTCAATACGGATGGCGATCTCGAATTCCTCATCTTGTTTCAGGAGCGGAACACGAGACATTTCTTTAAGGTACATTCCTACTGAATCATCGCCATTGTAATCATTGACGACTGCCTCCGGTTCGATCCAGTCTTCCATTTCCGGTGTATCCAGGAGATCAACTGGGGGAGATTCCAGCACTTCCGGGTCCACCACATCTACACCGCGGTGGCGCAATGCCAGCATGATCACCGACAACCGCTCGGCATCTTCCCCAACCTCGGGGGAGATCTCCAGAAGGTCGTCCGTGGTCAGATAGCCCTGAACGGAGGCTTTTTCCAATAGCAAGCTCAAGAGTTCCCGGTTGTGGTGTCTTCGATCAAGTGCCGCCATCCAACACCTTCCTCACCAGGCTTCTTATTTCAACAGGTCCTTCAACACCGCGAAGGGTGAATCAGGTACGGACTGATGCCCACAGTCAATTTTGTTCTGGTTCTCACCGCAGATGGGGCATAGACCTTTACAGTCCGGCTTACACACCGGGTTAATGGGAAATTCAAGCATGGCATACTCACGAAGCAAGGGTTCCAAATCGATGTATCCATTTTCAGGGACCAGCAGGCCGGAATCGGTAACATTGCTCTTATCGAAAGCATACAAATCTGTAAATGACCAATTTAAAGGCTGGGAAAATAGGTCCAGGCAGCGGACGCAATCCAGGTTGGTCGCCGCTCCAAATTTACCCTGAAGCACCAATCCCTGAGGTGTGCGGTCAAAGCGGGCCGTGCCCTTCATTCCACTCACGGTCAGATCCTCTCCCAGGTGTATTTGCTCGAAATCGAAATCAAAATCGCGGCTCGTACCGATGGGGGATTTAATTAGAAATCCAACATTGAGCCGTAAAGGACGACGAGAATTAGTCACTGGGATACTTCTATACGAAAGATTCGGGAACACGCTCATTCTAGCACAGCGGAGACTCGAAGTCAAGAATTCTTTAAGATTGATAATATTCTCTCATGGGGAAGGTGGATGGTCGGGATCACGCCAGGTTTCTGAGCCCGATCAGTGCGAATTTGTCCATCCTGGTTGGAAAAGACGAAGAGGATAATTCCTTAATCATGAGCTTATTGTCTTAAGGGGAACAATCACTTGTTAATGAAAGGAAACGCTTTATAAAGCAAACCCCCACCAATTCCAGCAGTTACCAGAAGCTGGTTACCAACACCTGCAATTATCCCAAAGGATGAACCAAAGTAAGCAAGCACTAACCCGGCGATCGCCCGGCTGCGATCAATAACACCAGCGCTAATCTTGAACCTACTCAGCGCAACATACCCGGTCACAATTCCGACCAACCAGAGTACGAAAGTCAAAATATCCAAGACTGTAGAACGGGCTGCACTTATCCCTGCGGCCGCAGCAGCGAGAAAAAGAGCGATGGTGAAGTTAATACACCATTGCAGAATATACTAAACCCAGCCGTCTTAGCCAAAGGTCTGGCTGGCGTTTGCCAGTTTGTCTTTTCGTTGCTGGACCAGTTATCCCATTTTATGCCGCACGGGGCGTATGAGCAATGACAGACCCAGCACCCCGGCTAGGATCACACCTGCCAGGATGGGTGATTGTCCTCCGAAGACAATGAATACAACCTGTGCCACCGATGCGCCTTGGAAGAGAGGTATCCCCCATCGTTTCCAGTGCCATATTGCCAGAATGGATAGATAACAGATGAAACCAAGGGCGGTGATGACTTCAATCACCCAGGCTGTCGGAGTGCCAGAGCCCCCAGGTACCGGATACCCCAGCAAGCAATAAACAATTACCGCTAGACTTGTGAACAGGTTAAAAATGATGAATGCACCCAGCATGCCTCCACGTCGGCTTTTCACAGGCTGGGGGTTGATAAGCCAAAAAGCTGAAAAAAGTATGATTCCCGGCACAAACAAAATCAGAAAAAGTGTGAATTGCTCCAGTACAGAAGAATCAAATCTGCAGGCCTGCCTCATTCCTGAAATATATTCCGGAGTAAATTGCGCCCAGATTTTCGCGGGTGGATAGCAGGAGGAGATCCGGGCTACATAAACAGCAAAAGAAGCCACGAGGAGCAGGACGCCTGCCAGCTGCATTAATATTTTCCAGGTTTTCATCTTTACTTCCCTCGCAGGTCGATTTCTTCCTTTCCGCCAAGACGTTCCTGGACACGGGCGACCACCGTCTCCAAAGCTGGGGGTTGGTTGACATAATCCAGGTCATCGGTACGAATGGTCAGGACGGGGCTGAAGTCATAGGACTTCAACCATTCTTCATAAAATCCATCCAGCAGAGATAGGTAATCAGCGGAAATTCCGGTTTCCATGTTACGGGCGCGGCGCCGGATGCGCTTCATTAATACATCCACTGGGCATTTGAGATAGATAAGCAGATTAGGCGCAGGCAGGCTGCCCACCACCAGGTCAAAAAGTTTACGGTAAGCGAGATAGTCACGTTCAGACAAATTGCCCATATGGTGCAATGCCCGAGAAAATATAAATGCATCTTCGTAAATACTCCGGTCGAGAATGGCAGGGCGTGCGTCCCGGGCAGCCTCCAGGTACTGATCCGCACGGTGGCCAAGAAAATAGATTTGAAGATGAAACGACCAAGCGCGCATATCAGCATAAAAATCCGGTAGATAGGGGTTGTCAGCAACAGATTCAAAGTCGGTACGCCAGCCCAGGCGTGAGCCGATGCGTTCGGTCAACGAGGTCTTGCCCGCCCCGATGTTCCCGGCCACAACCACCAGTCTCTTCGGCATATCTCCTCCTGCAATCCAACGCATTTCTGAAGACAATTGTACACGAGAAC
>Ga0182021_10010326_pt1 | contig 11074 bp, 6 predicted proteins | sample 612E3MmetaG_FD_120493 | JGI IMG/M metagenome (GOLD analysis project Ga0182021, IMG submission 120493) | Permafrost microbial communities from Stordalen Mire, Sweden - 612E3M metaG (Illumina Assembly) | ecosystem: Environmental > Terrestrial > Soil > Wetlands > Permafrost | place: Sweden...
ATTACTGTCGGTATAATCCATCACCACCAGCGAGGCACCCATCAAGCGCAAGGTACTGTCATAGCCGGAGAGCCGCCTGGTCCAGACCTGGTGGCCGGTCCCGGCATCGTAAGCCTGGATGGTTTGGTCGACATTACTCGTAATGACGCGCCCGGCCGTGACCAACAAGTTGGAAACACCGTAGTTCAGCTTGTCGGACATTCGGACCTGCCAGGCCAGACTGCCATCACTTTTATGGTATGCCAACAGATCGGTGGCATTGGCTACATAGATCAAATCCGGACCGGTGGCAACAGCCTCGGGGTTCCCATCCCCTGACAACTTGGCGGCCTGCCAAAGCAGTTTGCCGGTTGCGGGATCGACCAGCCCGATCGAACGGGTATATGCATCGGGATTGTAAAAAGCTCCAGCAATCTGCGGAACGGCTGCCGGACCGGATGGCACAAGTACGAGCGGGGTCTCGGGATTGTAATGCCTGCCAATGCCAGCGCTTGACCTAAACAGGATAAATGCCACCAGTACGGCGACAAAAAGCAGAATAACCGTAATAATGATCCCGCCGGCCCGGCTGCCCGAGCGGCGAATCGGCTGGGAAACCTGCATTGGCCGGTTTAAAGCCTGGAAGCCTGTTTCAGGCTGAAACGTCTGCCCGGCCTCGATCTGTTCGACGGCGTACTTGGCGCGTTCCAAGCCGACATCGAAATATTCCCGGTAGACTTTAATGGCTCCGATCTTATCACCGGCTTTGAGCAGGCGCTGCACATCCTCCAGCGCCCTGGTCAACTCTTCAGGAGGGCGCATGCCCGGCGCGGAGGCAGTCGCCTGCCGGCCACCCTGGAGGGTCTCGACCACGGCCATGGCTTCCTGCTCATCGACGCCATAGGCCTGGCGATACCGTTCGATAGCGGCAGGCAGGTTCCCGGCTGCGGCCAACCGCTGGATATCAGCCATGGCTCCAACCGGCCCGGCTGCCTGGCTGGGGTGGGTATTCGGCAGCAAGGAAGTGTTGCCACAAAAATTGCAGCGGACCACCGGGCTGGTTCCATCGACATCCAATGGCGCCCCACAGGCGGGGCAATTCAAAGAGGTGGGTTGATCGATGGTCATAGACTCTCCCAGGGTAAAGGCGGTAAACCGTCATATTATCCCGCTTTCATCCAAAAAAGCAACCAACTCGAAAGAACTATTATTTTTCTAATAACTGTCGAACAACGAACGCAGCCGCACGGCGCTGCGGGCCTGCTCGACCGTCCAGTCGTTCGGCAGCGGGCAGGTGACCGTCGCAGTCTGCCCGGCCGGCAGGTCGAAGTAGTTGTCGCTGAAGACCACGTCCACTCCATCCAGTTCCAGCTCCACAAAGCGCGCCAGGCAGCCAGTTTTTATTTTAATAATCAGATACTGGCCTGCGATGGATGTTTTGGTTTCGAGCTGGGGTGCCGCCAGTTCCAGGTGCTTATTGGGGGCGAAGGTGCCCAGTTGGCGTGCCAGGAATTCCCGGCCTTTCCATAGTTCAACGACTAATACCACCTGGCGGCGGTTCTGCTCATGAACCTTCCCGCTGAAATCCAGGCTGCGGAGCGGGGTGACTGCCAGCGGCTTGGCAGATACCATCTCAATGCCCTGGTCAAGCCGCCCACCCGCCAGTGTTTCCAGCGACCAGCGCACCTCGCCGGTCCAGGTTTTGGTGGTGTCATTGGTGACGAACAATCCCATCTGCTCGGCCTGGTCTTCCACCGTCAGCAGGATGGGGGCATAGAACTTGCGGGCGGCATAATGCAAGGCCTTCCAGCGCCCAAAATAGTCGATGCTTGACCAGGAGGCCACCGGCCAGCAATCGTTCAATTGCCAGATCAATGTTCCGCTGACGCGCTCGCGATGGCGGCGCCAATGTTCGACGCCGTAGCGAATGCCTTCGGCTTGCAGGACCATGCTCAAGTAGACCAGGCTCTGAAAATCTTTCGGCATCCGGAAGGTGTCTGTCATCTGGCTGACCATCAGGCCGTTACCGGAGCCGGAGCGCTGGTGATGTTCCATGATGTACGAGGTCATATTCTGATCATTGGGCTCTGCATAGGTTTGGATGGTCTTATAGGGCGGGAGGGCCTGGAAGCCAAACTCGCTCATGAAACGCGGGAACTGTTCGCGGTAGGCGGTAAAGGGTTTGCGGCCATGCCAGACATCCCAGTAATGCGTGTCACCACGCTGCTGGCCGTTCGGGTTGGAGAATGGGATCCCGGAAGAGGCTGAACTGGGCCAGTATGGCCGGTCAGGGTCCTCCGCGGCGACCACATCCGGCAGCAAATGATGGAAAAGCCGGTCGTAGCCGGCCTTCAGGCTCTGGACGACCGGCTGGTCCGGGTCGTTCCACTTCCAATCCACCCAACCCTGCTCCATCTCGTTATTGCCGCACCACAGTGCCAGGCTGGCGCGGTGGCGCAGCCGGCGCACATTTTCCACCGCCTCCACACGCACGTTCTCTGCAAAGGCATCGTCTTCCGGGTAAATGCCGCAGGCAAAGACAAAATCCTGCCAGACCAGAAGGCCAAACCGGTCGCACAGGTCGTAGAAGCGCTCTTCTTCATAGAATCCGCCACGCCAAACCCGCAGCATGTTCATATGCGCGGCAGCTGCATCGCTGATCAAGCGTTCCATGTAGGTGTCGCTGATGCGGGTCGGCAGGGAGTCGGCCGGGATCCAATCCGCACCTTTGATGAAGATGGGCACCCCGTTGACCACAAATGTGAAAGACTCGCCCCACTGGTCCGGTTCACGCCGCAACTCGACGGTTCGCAATCCCACCTGGAAACTGTGCTGGTCCAGGACGGTTTTCCCGGTTTTTAGGCTTACCACAACCTGGTAGAGCGGCTGGGTTCCGAATCCGTTCGGCCACCAGAATTCGGGATCGGTGATTGGTGATTGGAGATTGCAGATTAAAGTACCAGCGGTAGAATGAACCGGTGCGGATTTGACCGTTTGTACCTGGCCACCCGGTGAGGTAACCTTAAGGGTCACCTGCAAGTCGCTGCGGCTCCATTGGCTGATCCCGACCTTTGCATTGATGGTCACCTTGTCGTCTGCATGCAACTGCCGGATGTGGACATCTTCAAGCTTCGCCTGGCGGTAGCCTTCCAGGCGGATATCCTTCCAAATGCCGATGGGCGGAAGCTTGGGACCCCAATCCCAACCCCATTGGCAGGGAGCCTTGCGCAGATGCGGTCCGCCCGGGATGTCGCCGCCACCCAGCAGGGGTTTGGCAGCCTGCCTAGTTTTGATATACGTCACCGGAGCGCGAAAAAGAATACGAATTTCATTCCGGCCATCTTTCAGGAGGTCGCGCACTTCCCAGGCCCAGCGCCGGAACATGTTATCCGTTTTACCTAGCAGCCTGCCATTCAGGAAGACTTCGGCGAGTGTATCCAGGCCATCGCACACCAGGCTACAGTGCTCTTCATCCGACAAGGCCTTGTCCACGGTAAAGCTGCGCCGGTATTCCCAGTCGCTTTCCGCCACCCACTGGACTTTCTTCTCATTATCAGCCACGAAAGGGTCGGGGAGGCGTCCCAGGGCCAGCAAGTCGCTGTGCACGCCGCCCGGGACAGTCGCCGGCAGCCACTCCCGGCTGCCAGATTGGCGGAATTGCCAGGTACCACTCAAGGTTTGTTTGAACATATTTAATCCTAATTATGAATTTGCCTGCATTTTATTGCCAGCAGAAAATAAAAACACAGCAACGCCACAAATGAGGAAGCTGAAGCTGCCACGCCCAAGTCTTTCCGGAAAACCCTATTGTACCCGGTGGAAGGGCTCACCCGGACAGTTGGCCCAGGTAGGTGCTGTATTTGACCCCGTTCTTCCCGGCGACCTTCACTGAGTACATTATGTTATCGGCCATTTTCACCATCTCATCAACCGTTTTTGGGGCTTCCTTGAAGGTCACCACACCCATGCTGAATGTCACCATCCAGCCATTTCGCAACATTTCATCCACCAGGCTGGCGTGGATTTTGTTCAGGGCGGTCCTGGCTGCCACACCATCCGTCTCCGGCAGGAGCAAAACAAATTCATCTCCACCCAGCCGCGCCAGTGTATCTTGATTGCGTACCTGCCGGCGGATGCCGTCGGTGACTGCCCGCAGGACCCTGTCACCGGTGCTGTGCCCAAGCTGGTCATTGACGGTCTTGAAATTATCCAGGTCGATATAAGCCATTGTGATGGGATGCCGGTAACGCTGGGAGCGCCTTATCTCGATCTGGGCCAGTTCGTAGAAATAGCGGACACTGATCGCCCCGGTGACATAGTCAGTGCGAGCCAACTCCAGGTTGCCCGTGGAAGTTTTTTTCAGAGATGCCACCAACCAGGCAACCAGCAAATAAAAGCCCAAATGTAACAGCGTGTTCGAGACTAAAATCGTGGGATTGGAATACGTCTGCCCGGCGAAATAATTTGCGAGGAACGCTACCCCCGTACTGGCAAAGGAGAACACCAGCCCCATCCGCCCGTCTGTGTACCAAACCACGATGAAAATTGGGATCAGATAAAAAAGCGAAATGTCCAGCTCATACCCGCTGAAATAATCGATGATCCCCAATAAAATTACGAGCACGACTCCTACAATAACCCAGAATGGTTTAGTGCGCCTCTCGAAGAAAGCCGCTGCGTTCATCATTCGAAGTATAGCATAAGGAATTATTTGCGGAGAGTATAATATCTGCATGCCTAAAATCAAGACGCACACCCGTTACGTCTGCCAGCAGTGCGGCCGCGTTTCGGCCGGATTCATGGGGAAATGCCCGCAGTGCGGCTCGTTCAACAGCATGGTCGAGGAGATCATTGCCGAGGAAAGCGGCGGGGCGAAGAGTGCCCCGCGCGGCTTGAGCGGGCGCTCCACCCCGCGCCGCCTGAACGAGGTGAGCGGAGAGGCAGAGGCGCGCATACCCGTCCCAATCGGCGAGTTTGCACGCGTACTGGGCGGTGGCCTGGTGCCCGGTTCGATCGTGCTGGTGGGCGGCGACCCCGGCATCGGCAAATCCACTCTGCTGCTGCAGATGGCCCTCGCGATGGCCTCCCGGCTGCGGGTGCTGTACGTTTCGGGGGAAGAGTCCGAGCGGCAGATCAAAATGCGGGCAGCCCGCCTGGCTTCCGAGGCTAAATTCCCGGCGGACCTGTTCCTGGTCACCGAGACCAGCCTCGACACCATTTTCGAACACATTGCGGCAGTGCAACCGGATTTGGTGATAGTCGATTCCATTCAAACAGTCTACATCCCCGAGATGGACTCGGCGGCCGGCTCGGTCTCGCAGGTGCGCGAGAGCGCCTCGCGCCTGCGCGAGCTGGCCAAGTCTTCCGGCATTTCCATCTTCGTGATCGGGCACGTCACCAAGGAAGGCACCATCGCCGGGCCGCGTGTGCTGGAACACATTGTGGATACGGTTCTGTACCTGGAGGGCGACCGCTTCCAAGCCTACCGTCTGCTGCGTTCGGTCAAGAACCGCTTCGGAGCCACCGCCGAGGTGGGCGTGTTCGAGATGCTCGAGCGCGGCCTGGTCGAAGTGACCAACCCTTCCGAGGCCTTTCTGGCGGAACGAATGGTCAACGCGGCCGGTTCCGCCATTGCCGTAACAATGGAAGGCACGCGCCCACTACTGGTGGAAGTGCAGGGCCTCACCAGCCCGGCGCAGTTCGGCAATGCCCGGCGCACTCCCAACGGCGTGGACTACAACCGCCTGCTGATGATTGCGGCAGTGCTGACCAGGCGTGTACGGCTTAACCTGGCCGAAGCGGATATCTTTGTCAACGTGGTAGGCGGCCTGAAGATCGACGAACCGGCGGCCGACCTGGCAATTGCCGCAGCGGTGGCTTCCTCGATGCGCGACCTGCCGGTGCGGGCCGACACGGTGCTGATCGGTGAGATCGGCCTGGCCGGGGAACTGCGCATGCCCGGGCAGATGCCGGTACGCTTGCGCGAGGCCGCCAAACTGGGCTTCAAGACCGCCATCGTCCCAAAAAGACTGCGCCAGGGCGAAGCCTGGCCAACGGATATCGAGGTGGTGGAGGCGCGTGCGGTCCAGCAGGCCCTGGAACTGGCATTCGGCGTCCAGCGTGAAACCCCGGTAGGCCGCAAGGTGGCGTAAGGCGACCCAGGATAACCGGCGGTGCCTAGGCAGGCCTTCGAAAATAAAGCCGGACTTTCCCCTATCAACGATGGTTCCATGAATAGCAAACCGGTCGAAGGACCGGCTTGTTCCTTTTTTCCATAAAAACTCACTATATTTTATTGCAAAGAGCCGCTAAAATCTACATAAATCTACATTGACAACAGCGGGGTGTGTGATACATTCATCCTGTTTTGGTGGTTGTGGCGCCTTCCATTGGAACAGGCTGATGCTAGAAGAATATGAATGGTTAACCCTGCCATAATTTCCGAATCAACAGGGTTATTAAAATCATTTTAGGAGATAGCATGCATTACATTCCCGTTCTTTCCACCCTGGTCACATTCGCTTTTGCGGTAGCGGTCTTCCGCCGCTTTCTTTTCCGGCACGGGCCGCACTTGTTGCTTTGGTCCATCGGCCTGTTATTCTTCGGTGTCGGCACCCTGGCGGAAGTATGGCTGGCCTTTTCCTTCAACGGAATCATTCTCAAACTTTGGTACCTGAGCGGGGCCATGTTAACCGCCGCCTGGCTGGGTGAGGGAACCATCCACTTACTGGTGCGGAAGCACGGCGTAGCCTGGACTCTGACCGGGATCCTGGCGGTCGTTTCGGTGGTGGCGGCGTATCTGGTTTTATCCGCTCCTCTCACGGCTGCCGCAGCATCTTATACCACGACCGGGGCAATCTCGTCCCAATATAAAAATATCCTGACGCGCGGCGGTCTGACCATCGCCCTGACGATTATTCTGAACTCCTACGGCACGTTGACCCTGGTCGGCGGAGCCATTTATTCTGCCATCATTTTCTTCCGCAAACATATCCTTTTCAACCGCATGATCGGAAATGTCCTGATCGCCATCGGCGGGATTGCCCCAGCCCTGGCGGGTTCCTTCGTTTCCATGGGACTGCCCGACCTGCTGTACCTGTCCGAATTGATCGGTGTGATCCTGATGTATATTGGCTTTGTCCAGGCAACCAAAGCGCCCGCGCACGAAGCGGTAACCGCAGCACCGGCAGACTAATCTCCCGGTTCCCGCAGCAGACTTCCGAGGATTTTTTAACTTCGGAAGTCTTTTTTTACAGGTATAATCTTTTCAGATTGGAGTCTGCCATGACCATTCTCGATATTCCCATCCTTTCCCGCATCCGGCGCAACCACGGGCTGGAACATGCCACCATCAGCCTGCTCACCCAGCGTTTCCCATACCGGCGCATGGCCGGATATTCATACCCGGGCGGTTTCTTCCTGCTGGGGGATGTGCCCACCGACCAGGTGCGCGAGGTGGTTGCACAGGCGCTCTCGCGCATGAATAACGGCGAACGCTACCTGGCCGTTCATCCCAACTGTGGAACGAACTACGCCGTCTCGGGCCTGATGGCCGGACTGCTGGCCTGGCTTGGCATGGCCGGGGCAAAGTCGAAACGTGACCAGTTGAGGCGCCTGCCGCTGGTGATCAGCCTGGCAACGCTGGGGATCATTCTGAGCGTGCCGCTCGGCCCGAAAGTCCAGGAACACATTACCACCTCCGGCGACCCGCAGGGTCTATCCATTGTGGATATATTCCCGATCCGCTTCGGGCAGTTTTCCATGCACCGCGTGATCACGCGAGGCTAATGCCAGAGCCTTTCCCGATCCTCATCCTGCACGGCAACGACGAGTTCGCCATCGCCGCCCACGTTGCCCGTCTGTGTGCCAGCCTGGGTGACCCTGCCACCGCAGAAATGAACATCTCGCGCTTCGACGGGCGCTCCGGCCTGGATTTCGAAGCGTTCAACACCGCCGTCAACGCGGCACCCTTCCTGGCAACCCACCGGGTGGTGGTGCTGGAACAACCAACCGCAGCGTTTCCGGCCGCTGCAGCCCGGAAGAAATTCGTCGAAACACTGGACGAGGCCCCACCGGACACTCCCATTCCCTCCAGCCTGGCCCGAAAAAAATTCCTCGAATTGTTGGATAAGGCCCAGCCGAGCACAACCATCGCCTTGGTGGAGTATGAGGAACTCAAGCGTGATGCCTGGCTGCTGAAGTGGGCTGCGAAGTCCGGCGGGCGCGCCGGTGTGCACGTCTATAACATGCCCAAACATTGGGAGATGCCGCGCTGGATCGAGGCGGAAGCCAAGAAGCAGGGCGGCAGGATCGAACCGGATGCGGCCGCGCGCCTGTCCGAAATGGTGGGGGAAGACACCCGCATCGCCGCCCAGGAACTGACCAAGCTGTTTACATTTGTTAATTTCGAGCGGCCCATCCGCCTGCTGGACGTGGAGAAAGTCAGCATCGTCAGCGCCCAGGGCAGTGTCTTCGAACTGGTGGATGCGCTCGGCCTAAAGGACGGCAAGAAGGCCCAGCACGTCCTGCACCAGCTGCTGGAGCAGGAAGAAGCTTTCGAATTGTGGGGCATGGTCATCCGCCAGTTCCGTCTGCTTTTGCAGGCGCGTGAAATGTTGGATGAACATTCCACGACCCTGGATGTTCAGAATACGCTTGGATTACGCGATTTCGTGGCGCAAAAGGTCTGCGGCCAGGCTGGACGCTTCTCCCTATCCGCCCTGGAATCGATTTATCACAAATTGCTGGAAATAGACGAGGGCGCCAAAACCAGCCAGGTGCCGCTGGACCTGGCGCTGGATACGTTCATCGTGGAATTGGTGCAAAAATAACCAGGTGGGGGTAACACGCAGGCTAATTGTAATTTAGAGGGATCGATAGCGGGGTAAATTTATAGGTGAAATGCAATTCACAAAACATATCACTTGTTGAGCATATGCCCGGCCAGGGTCTCGGGCACGATCGGAAGGGCATGCACCCGTACGCCGGTCGCCTGGCAGACTGCATTTGCAATTGCAGGGGCGGTAGATACCAGGCTGGCCTCTCCAATCCCCTTGGCCCCAAAGGGACCGCTCGCCTCCGGGATCTCCAGGATGATGGTCTGCAGATTCGGCGGTATGTCCCGGGCGGTCGGAATGAGATACTCTGAAAAACGGTCGACCCAGTGGCCGTCTGCCTTGAGGGACATGTTTTCGAATAATGCAAAGCCAATCCCCATCGAGACGCCTCCCTCGATCTGTCCTTCCACCCCGAACCGGTTGATCGCCCGTCCAACGTCATGAATGGCGACGATATGCGTGACGTGGACCCTGCCCAGTTCCGGGTCGACCTCCACCCGGGCCACCTGGCAACCGAAACAAAACATGCTGTGCGGCATTCCAATGGGCAGATGCTGCGGCGTGCGATTCTCAGGATAGGGGAAACTAGATGTAGCCTCGCCGACCATTTCACAACCATTTTCGGCGGCGCGGCAAATAATTTCTTCCGCTTCAATCCGGCTACCTTGCGGGGTTGTGATGGCCCCGTTTCGATAGGTGAGCTGTTGAGGCGGCAGGCCCAGCTGGCTGGCAGCCTGGTCCAGGAGTTCCAGCTTAAGTTTTTCCGCGGCGAGCAGCAACGCATTCCCGGTCAGGTAGGTCATGCGTGAAGCACAGACCACATTCCCATTGGGGCTGACGGCAGTGTCAAGCGCGACCGTCTTGATCCGGTCATAGGGCAGCTCCAGTGCTTCAGCAGCGATCTGCTCGGAGGCGGCAGCCAGTCCCTGCCCCAGGTCTGGAGAGCCAAGGTAGAGTTTGACCAGGCCGTCGGGCTGCCAGTCCAGCCGGATGGTGGCTTCGTCCACGACCTTGGCTCCCAGGCCCATGCTCTGCATCCCGAGGGCCATCCCGACGCCGCTCAGCATGCCCGGAGAAGGCTCGATTGCCATAAGGCGATCCCGGGCTTTCCCAGCATGTTGAAGGAGCAGAGGCAGGCTGGCAGCGGTTTCGTCGATCTGCACGCCGGTGAACAGCCTGTCCCCCGGAAGGAGCATATTTATTCGGCGCAGCTCGATCGGGTCCATTCCCAGCTTTGCCGCCAGCATGTCGATCATGCTTTCAATCGCGAAGTGGGCCTGAGGACTTCCGAAACCGCGCATCGCTCCGCAGATGGGGCCATTGGTATAAACCACCTGCGTCCTCAAACGCACGTTCGGAATCCGGTAGGAGCCTGCCATCATTTCGGTGAGCAGGCTTCCAACCGCCGGGCCGTAGGAGGCGTAAGCCCCGGTATCCAGGTACGCCCGGGCATCCAGGGCGACCAGCCTGCCATTAATCTGCGCGCCCAAGCGGTAATAAAACTTCACCGGGTGACGCTTGGGATGTGCCAAAAAAGATTCCTGGCGGTCATTGACAAGGCGCACCGCTCCTTTTACCGCCCAAGCCGCTAGGGCAGCCAGGATCGCCAGGCTGGAATCTTCCTTTCCCCCAAATGCGCCGCCGATGAAGGCGGATTTCACCTGAACTTGCTCAAGAGGCAGGCCCAACACGGAAGCGATCTGGGCTCGGTCGAGGAACGGATGTTGGGAGCTCACCCACACCGTGATGCCCCCAGCCGCATTCCAGCGGGCGGCTGCATTTTCCGGCTCCAGGTAGGCCGGGGCCACGCGCGGCGTTGAAAAGGTCTCTTCCAGAATGACCTGCGCCTGCTCGAAGCCGGCATCGATATCCCCATCATCAATAACGAAAGAGGCAAGAATATTCCCTTCCGCATGCAGCCTGGGGGCGCCCGGAGAAGCGGCTGCCTGGGGGTCAAAAACCGGTTCCAGCACTTCATAATCCACCCGGACCAAATCCGAGGCGAGCCGGGCGGCGGAAAGGGTTCGGGCAATCACCAGAGCGACCGGTTCGCCCATGTGGCGCACGACCTGGGATGCCAAAACGGGCTGGTCCAGCACCCCCAAATACCCAAACAGCTTATTGCCTGGGATATCCTCGAAGGTGAGAACCCTTAAAACACCCGGCGTTCTTTCAGCCTGCCCTTTATCAATCCGGAGGATCCTGGCATGGTGATGGGGTGAACGAACCAATAATCCTTGATTTTCCCCGGGAATCAG
>Ga0182021_10010327_pt1 | contig 11073 bp, 4 predicted proteins | sample 612E3MmetaG_FD_120493 | JGI IMG/M metagenome (GOLD analysis project Ga0182021, IMG submission 120493) | Permafrost microbial communities from Stordalen Mire, Sweden - 612E3M metaG (Illumina Assembly) | ecosystem: Environmental > Terrestrial > Soil > Wetlands > Permafrost | place: Sweden...
CCGCCATGCGCTCGCTGCTTATCGACGCGCTTGACTTCAGTTGGGACGCCATTTCGCCGGCCATCTTCGGATCGCTCTTCCAGTCCGTCATGAATCCGAAGGAGCGCCGCTCGCAGGGTGCCCACTACACCACCGAGAGGAACATACTGAAAGTCATCGAGCCGCTGTTTCTTGACGACCTGCGCGGCGAATTCAAGCGCCTGACCGGGCGCCGCGACAGCGGGCGCCGCAAGGCCCTGGAAGGGTTTCACGAGGGTCTCGCGAAGTTGCGTTTCTTCGACCCGGCCTGCGGTTGCGGGAACTTCCTGATTATCGCCTACCGGGAGTTGCGTCTCCTCGAAATCGACTTACTCAAGGCCCTTCGCAAAGACGGCCAATTGTCTCTCGACGTGTCGCGGATGTGCCGGATCGACGTGGACCAGTTCTACGGCATCGAACTCGGCGAGTTCCCCGCGCGCATCGCCGAGGTCGCCTTGTGGATGATGGACCATATCATGAACAACAAGCTCTCGCTCGAATTCGGCGAGAGTTACGTCCGCATCCCGCTGAAGAAGTCTCCCCACATTCGGAATGCCGACGCGCTCGAAACGGATTGGGCGGGTCTCATCGCGCCGGCGAATTGCTCCTACGTGCTCGGCAATCCGCCGTTCGGAGGAGCCAAGTACCAGAGCGATACGCAGAGAGCGCAAGTGCGCCGCATCGCCCGGCTCGGCGGGAGCGGCGGCACGCTCGATTACGTGACGGCGTGGTTCATCAAGGCAGGCGAGTATTTGCGGCAATCGCAGGCCCGCATCGGATTTGTCGCAACCAACTCCATCACCCAAGGCGAACAGGTGGCGCAGATCTGGCCGCTGCTTTTCGAGCGGTACGGCCTCGAAATTGCCTTCGCCCACCGGACGTTTGCGTGGGGCAGCGACGCCCGCGGCATGGCTCACGTGCATGTCGTGATTGTCGGGTTGACCGGAAGAGACTGGGAGCCGCCCGAGAAGCGCCTCTTCACCTACGACGATATCAAGGGCGATCCCACGGAGAGCCGGCACGCGGCTCTGACGCCGTATCTCTTCGACGCCGGCACGGTTACGAACCGGCACTTGGTGGTCGAAGAGACCGGCCGTCCGCTGTGCGAGATCCCGCAACTTGTGATCGGCTCCAAGCCTATCGACGATGGTCACTACATCTTCTCGGGCGCGGAGCGGGCCGAGTTTGTGCGCAAAGAACCCGGAGCGGCCAAGTACCTTCATCCGTATGTCGGCTCCGAGGAGTTCATTAACGGCGGGGATCGGTGGATTCTGTATCTCGCGGACGCCCCGCCGAAGGAATTGCGGGCGATGCGGGCGGTGAAGGAGCGAATCGCGGCAGTGAGAGCTTTTCGGCTTGAGAGCAAGAGCGAGGGGACTCGAAAGCTGGCGGAGTTCCCAACCCGCTTTCACGTTACGGTTGCCCCGAGCCGCCCATTCCTCGTGATACCCGAGGTGAGTTCGGAGAAGCGCCCTTATGTGCCCATTGGATGGCTCAAGTCACGGGTGATTCCCAGCAACCTGGTGCGCGTCCTGCTCGACGCGGACCTGTGGCACTTCGGCGTTCTCACATCCTCTATGCACATGGCGTGGCTGCGGCAGATCGGCGGACGCCTGAAGAGCGACTATCGCTACTCGATCGGAATCGTCTACAACACGTTTCCCTGGCCACAGGCCACCGAGCCGCAGCGTGCCAGGATTCGCTCCCTTGCCCAAACGGTGCTGGATGCCCGTGCGCAATTTCCGGGCTCGACGCTGGCCGACCTGTACGATGCCGACGCCATGCCCCCGCCACTGCGAAAAGCCCACCGCGCCCTGGATGCGGCCGTGGACAAGCTCTACCGGTCTGCGGCGTTCACCGGCGATCGCGACCGCGCGGAACATCTCTTCGGGCTCTATGAGACGCTCGTGGCTCCGCTGATGGTTGCGGCCGCCGCGCCCAAGGATCGCCGGGGAAAGAGCGGCACGCCCCCCGCGCCTCAGTAGTGCGTGTGGTTCGCCACCGAATTCCGCAGATACTCCGAATCGCGTTTCACGACCTTGGGCGTCACGTGGCGGTAGCCGTAGACGCGCAGCACGGTGCGGTCCCACGCGATCACCTGCTCGGCGCCGTTGCCCATGAAGTCGAACATGTGGTAGACGGGCTCCTTGAAGAAGAGCGTGCCTTTGCCGTCGTCGCCCAGTTTGAAGCGGTGCCAGAAGAACTGCCTGGTGCCGTTGCTGTACCAGTCGCCGCGCACGAAATTGGGGTTGCCGGATAGCGGATTCCGCGGCCACTTGAACAGCAGGTTGCCGCGGTTATCGAACCAGTAGAGTTGCGCGGCCAGGCCTCCGCCGCCGCGGCCGCTGCCATAGACGCGCCCGTTGGCCACCACCTGTGGCGTCTGGCTGCCCTTCAATATGTACCCGGCGGTGATCTGCTGGGTGTGGTCGGCCATGTTCTGCCAGAGCATCTCGCCGGTCAGCGCGCGGTAAGCCAGCGCGCCCACGTCGCTTTGCCCGGTGACCAGTTCGAGCTTGCCGTCGCCGTCGATGTCGAAGAACTCCATGGCATCCATGTGGTCGTGGTTGTCGTCGAACATGGCGTAGTTGTTCCAGATCTCAGCACCCTTGGAATCCAGGCAGAGGTGGCTCACCAGCACTTCGTCGAGGCCGTCGCCGTTGAGGTCGATGGGGTAGACGTAGTGGCCGAAGAAATCCTTCGCGCGGCGCTCGGTATGCTGCCAGATCTGGCGCAATTCGCGGTCGTACGCCGTCACGCTGATGACGCCGCCCGAATCGGTGAAGACCAGCAGGTTGTCGGCGTAGCCGGGATGAAGCTTCGCGATGGCCGTGCGGAAATTGTTATAGACGTGCGGCAGGGGAGGCGTGGGCCAGGGGACCTGGTGTTTCACCGCGCCGGTGCGGCCGTCGGCCATCACCAGCCATTCCTTGCCGTCCACCATGCGCCAGTGGACCACTTCGGCGTGGCCGTCCTGATCGAAATCCCAAATCGAGCCGGGCGCCTCGAACTGGCCGCGCAGGCGGGCGCCGTCTTCGGGTGCGTCCCAGTGCCACAGCTCATGGCCCGCGTTGTCGTACATGTAGGCCGAGTAACTCGGAGTAAGTACCAGGAAGTCCGGCTTGCCGTCGCCATCCACGTCGCCGAACTTGACGATGCTGGCAGCCGGAATCTTGTACTCCTTGAGCATCTCCACCTCTTCGGGAAGCTCGAGCGGGCGCAGATCGGCTTCGGAGAAATCGGGGTTGCGCGAGAGGACCATGACGTTGAGCGTGGGGCGCGGGTCGATGCTAGCGAGGCGGATCTCGACCTCGCCTTTCTTCAGGTCGAACGTGTTGCTGGGGCTCCACGCCATGGGGCCGCCGCCGAAAGTACCCTCGGCGAGTTTGCCGTCCACGGAAACGCGGAAGCCGCTCGCGCCGGATCCCTGGGCGCGCACGAACAGGCGGTACGCGCCGGCTTCGGGCACGGCGATCTTCGCTACCGCGTCTTCCTTCGATCCCAGGTTCAGCACGCTGTTGTTGAACAGCCATGGGGCTTCGGCGGCGCCGGCGGCGCCGAATCCGCCGCCGAATCCGCCGCCCATGTTGTCGCCGGCGGGGATCTGGTGGTAGAACTCCGAGGCGTCCACCACGATGGTACCGGGCGGTTGGTGCGCGGGAGAGAGCCGCGCGGGCGATTGCGCCGTGGCGGCGGCCGTCAGCAGAAGGGGCAGCAGCCGTTTCATTGGACACGCTCCGGGAACGCGAAAATCGGGCGGATATCCACCGGGATATCCGCCGCCGCCGCGAGCGCGTCCTTCAGCCCGGCGGGCATGACGTCGTACTTCTGAAACCAGGCTTCGGCGCCCGAGCGGTCGCCGGTGGCCTCCATGCGCAGCAGTTCGCGGGCGAGCGCGGCGATGGCGCCGGGCATGCGGGCATAATCGATCCGGTAGCGGCCGGCGTCGAGCGAGAGCGCGCCATTCTCCACCAGGTAGTTGAACTCCATCATCTCGGCGCGGCCGTGCGCTTCGCCAGTGCCGAAACGCAAGGTCCGCAGCAGTCCGCCGACGAAGGATGCGTAGACCTCCTCAAGCCGTTGCTGGGGCACGGCCTTGTGCTCCACCAGCCACGCGAATCCGAACATGCCCACGACATCCGCCTTGGCCTCCTCAAGCCCCGAGTAGGCCGGCCCGATGGCCGCGTTGATTTCGATTTGCCGGCCGTCCCGGTGGGCGAATGCCGGTCCCAGATCGTGTGCGATTTCGTGCATCAGCGAGCCGGTGAGGTAGCCATCGCCCGAGACCTTGGCGGCAGCAGCGGGCTCCATCAACTTCCGCGCCACGGGCAGGATCACGTAGTCCACGCGCGCGTCGCCGAAGTTCTTGAAGAAAATTTTTTTCGACCCCTTTTCCTGGTGGAGGCGCGGATCGTTGGGCAGATTGTCGGCCACGGCCTGGTAGCCGTGCAGCAGGTCGCCGGCGCGATAGGGCGCGTCCATCACCTCCATGGGCGTGAGATGGCCGCGTTTGGACGGGCGGTCCGCCGCATCCACCGGCAGCTCATCCTGAATGTCCGGCACGTACTTTTCGTAGACCGCGAGTTTGCGGGATTCCGCGTCGTTGCGAATCAGAATGGACGCGCCGAAGGAGGTTTTCACGCCCAGCAGCCCGTCCTCATAGGTTTCGTACGGCGCGAAGATTACGTCGAACTTGGGCTGCTTCAGGTCGAGCCAGGCCAGGTCGCTTTTGTAGTAGTCGTCGGTGAGAAGCGCATCGGCGCGGAGCCGCAGAAAAGCGGCGAAGGCCGGGTCGTCGCTGAGGGCCGCGGCGTCGCGCAGCGCCTGCGCCATGGGCTGCAGGAGCGGGCGGTAGGCCTCGTGGTATTTCACGCCCACCAGCCGGTCGCCCTGCCGCTTCACTACGGTGTAGGGGTCGTAGATGGCGGCCTTGTCCTCGGGGTGCAGCCGCAGGTATTCGTCCAGTTTGGCCCGCGTAAGATCGTGCGGATACCACTCGCGCCCGGGCGGCTGCGGCACCTCACCGAGGAAGAAATGGTGGGCATCCAGCAGGTCCCAGCGGCCGCCCATCACGCCCAACAGGCTCTTCATGGTGGCGTCGCGGGTGGTCTTGTACACCTGGAGGCCGCCGTAGTCGCTCTGCCGCCAGTACACGCTGTCCAGCAGTTGACAGGCCTCGACCAGCTTTTCGACCATGCGGCGCTCGCGCACGGAAAGGCCCTCGGAATGGAAGGGCATCTCGACGGGCTTCCAGCGGGCCAGCCGCTCCGCCTCGTTGTGCAGCGGCCTGCCGCCGGCGTTCTGCGCCGGGAGCGCGGCCCCGCCCGCCAGCAGTACGGCGGCACAGCAAAACAAGTGTTTCTTCATCGATTCGGCCCCCCCATTATGGTACTTCGATGCCCGGCTCGCCGGGAGCGGGGAAAAAAGGGGTCTGACCCCTTTTTCGCGCCGCTCGCCCCCCGCGGGGAAGAAAAGGGGTCAGACCCCTTTTTCGGCGCGCCCCCCATTCCCGAGTTTCGAAACGGCCGCGGTTTTCTGGAATTTCGGAGCCGATTTCGATAATATGAAACGTGGCCATGAAACGCGTGGAATCCGTCCGGGCGCCGCGGGGCGCGCGGACCAGGACGGCGGAGCCGGATAAGAACGGGAGCGGCAAGGACCAATACTACTCGCGCGCGGTAGCCAAGGCGCTGAGCGTGCTCGAAATTCTTCAGACCGGGCGCGCTCCCATGGCGCTGAACGAGGTGGCGCAGCGCATCAAGTTGTCGAAAACGTCCACCTTCCGGCTACTGCGGACCCTGGAGGTTTGCGGCTGCCTGACGGCCAGCGACGGGGGCAGGTACGCCCTGGCGCCCGGCGTGAACTCGCTGGTTTCCGCGCAAACCGCGGCGCGGTTGCTGCGCGCGGCCGTCCCCAGGCTGCGCAACCTGAGCCGGCAATTGCGGGAAACCACCAGCCTGGCGGCGCTGTTCGACAACCGCATCGAGGTGATCGCGGTGGTGGAGAGCCCGCAGCCGCTGCGCATGAGCAACATCGTGGGCCACATTCTGCCGCCGCACGCCAGTTCGCTGGGGAAGGCGATTACGGCGCATCAGAACGACGAGCGGCGCGAAAGGCTGATGCGAAGCTACGGAACTTACCGGTTCACCGAGCACACCATCACGGACCGCACGGACATGGACCGGGAATTCGCGCGCGTGAGGGAGCACGGCTTCGCGGCCGACCTGGAAGAATCCGTGTACGATGGCCACTGTTTCGCCGTTCCCATCTTCGCCTCCGGGGGCGACGTGAGCGCGGCGGTCAGTCTTTCCCTACCCAAGTCGCGGGAGCGCGATGCCGATCATCGGAAGGCGATTCTGGCCGCACTACGGGCCACCGCCGACCAGATTGCGGCCGATCTGCGCGGCGATTGAATCGAGAACCTTCGGCATATCTCCATGATGAAAAAACTGTTTCGAGGAAAAGTCCGTTGGGCGCTGGTGGCGTGGATGTTCGTCATCTGCTCCGTTGCGTACCTGGATCGCGTGAATATCTCCGTCGCGGGCAGCTCGCTCAAGCGCGATTTCCATCTGACCGACGTGCAACTGGGCTGGGTGTTCAGCGCGTTTCTGTTGGGCTACGCGGTCTTCCAGGCCCCCGGGGGCCGCATGTCGGACCGCTTCGGGCCGCGCCGGGTGATTGCCATAGGGACCGTCTGGTGGGCGGCGTTCACGGCCCTCACGTCGTTCGTGCCTGCGGGTGTTGCGGGCATGTTGGCGGTGCTGATCGGCGTGCGGTTTCTGCTGGGGCTGGGCGAGGCGGTGATCCTCCCGGCGTTCAACCGGGTGGTGGCGTTCTGGATTCCTTCCCAGGAGCGGGGGCGGGCGAACGGGTGGATTTTCGCGGGCATCGGAGCGGGATCGGGCCTCGCGCCTCCACTGAGCACCTGGTTGTTGCTGAACTACGGATGGCGATGGAGCTTCCGCGGGTGCGCGCTGCTGGGACTCGCCACCGCGGCGGTCTGGTTGCTGATCGCCCGCAACCGGCCGCAGGACCATCCCTGGGTGGAGGAGGCGGAGGCCGAGCACATCCGTTCGGGCCTGCCGCAGAAAGCGGCGGCGGCCGTTGCGGCTTCGTGGAGCTGTATTCTTGGGAGCCGCCACGTGTGGGCCATCACCGCCAGCTATTTCGCCTACGGGTACGGCGTCTACATCTACTTCACGTGGTTCTTCATTTACTTGAGCAAGGTTCGCGGAATGGATCTCAAACACACCGCGTACTACGGAATGCTCCCGTTTCTGGCGATGGCCGTGGGGTCCACATTCGGGGGCTGGCTCAGCGACCGCCTCACGAAACGCCTCGGCAAGCGCGTGGGGCGCTGCCTGTTCGGGGCTGCGGCCATGGCTCTTTCCGGCTGTTTCATCGCGCTGGCCATGCTGGCTGAGAGCCCGCAGCTCGCCGCCGTGGTGCTGGCGGGCGGCGCCGGCACGTTGTACCTGGCGCAGAGCGTGTTCTGGTCGGTATCGGCCGACCTGGCGGGCAGCTCGGCGGGGTCGGTCTCCGGCGTCATGAACATGGGCGCGCAGGTTGGCGGCGCGTCCACCGCTTTGCTCACGCCGCTGATCGCCGGGCATTTCGGGTGGTCGGCCTCGTTCCTGGCGACCACCGCCATGTGTCTTGTCGGAGCGGCCGCCTGGCTTCTGGTGGACCCATCGGCAACCCTGAAGACGGGGACGGCGCAGGGGTAGCACCTGGAGCCGTGGCGCACGTACTCATACGTGCCGCGTCGCCACTCGTGGCGACGCCTGGCGGATTGTGGGCAAGTCGCCGGGCATCCCGACGAGTCGGGATGCGGCACGCACGAGTGCGTGCGCCACGGCCTTGCGTCAGAATTGCAGCCGCGCCACGATCTGGCCGTTTCGCGACCCGCCCGGCGAAGCCGAGTTCATGTACCCGAAGCCGGACGTGGGAACGCCCGCGGCATTCACCGCCTGCGTGGCCAGGGCGTTGCTTGCGGATGCGCCGGGGACCCCAATGCGGTTGAATATATTGAACCACTCGCCGCGGATCTCGATATTCGTCTTTTCCCAAATGTGGAAAATCCGGCCCAGGCTCCCGCTTTCATTGGGCATGCGCCGGCTGCGGTAATCGCTGTAATAGGGCGCCGAATAGCCCCACTGTCCAGCGGCCGGATCGGACCATGCCGCCGGGTTCAGCAGGAACTGCTTGTTGGGATCGACGTGGCCGTTGGGGTCCGTCAGGAATAGCGGCACGCCCGGCATCCGGTTCGACAAGGTGCTGCGGAATAGCAACGTGCTGAGGTTGTTCTGCGCCCCGGGAACCGCAAGCAGGCCGCCGCTCTGGTAGTTCATCACCCCGGAGAGAGTCCAGCCGCCTAGCGCCGTGCGCAAGATCCGGTTCGATCCCAGCTTGGGCGTAACGTAGTTGTACGAGATCACGAACACATTCGGCAGGTCCGAAACCGAGAGCGCCTTCAGGTTCCGGCGGTTGAACTGGTCGTTGATAACCCCGCCGCCGTTCCAGTTCTCGGCTTCCACGTTCAACGTTTTCGACCTGGTGTACGCCACCGTCACGGAAAGACCGAACGACGTCCGCTTGGTGGCCTTCATCTGCAATGCGTCGTACCAGGTGTCGCCCAGCGGCGCCCAGAGTTCCACCAGGCTGCCGAACTGCGGATACGGCCGCAGGCTCTGCGCCACGGTCAGCGTGGCCGGAAATCCGGTGTAGGGCAGTTTGTTGAACCCCCGCGCGGTGGCGGTTGCCGAACTCAGCGTGGAGGTCAGCAGCGACCGGTCGGCCGCGGTGTTGATATTCAGGCCGAACTGGGCGATGCGATCCGGAGTCAGCGCGTTCAGGTCCCAGAAGCTGCTCGACTGGAGCCACACGCCGTGGTTGCCCACGTAGGCGGCCTCGACGGAAATGTTTTCGCTGACCTGGCGCTGCACCGCGATGTTCCACTGGTTGATCCTCGGCGGCTTGCCTCCGTTGCGATCCATGTACTGCGGGGGGTTGTTGATCTGGCCCACCTGCGGCCGGATTCCGGGGCTATAGTTCACCGCGAAAACGTCCGCGAGGTTGTATACCAGTCCTTTGCTAAGCGTGGTAGCGGGCTGTCCGAAGGACGTGGTGGTGAAGCTGAGGCTGTTCCAGCCCACGCCGACCGCCCCAGGCCCGGCGCCATCCGCCGTGCTGCCGTAGGAAATGCCCCACCCGGCGCGCACCACCATCTTGTTGGAGAGTTGATACGCAACGCCGATCCGCGGCCCCACCGCATACGGATAGGTGGTCGTGAACTTGCAATTGCAGCGCCCTGCCCCGTTGCCTTCGAAAATCGTTCCGCCCGCGAGGCCTCCGGCCGTCGGGTTCGCAACGGTCGGCCCGAACATGCTGCTGCGGCCGGTGGTTTCCTCCGGCGCCTGCTGATAGTCCCACCGGATGCCGTAGTCGACGGTCAGCCTGCGGGTGACCTTCCAGGTGTCTTGCACGTACACGGCCATGGAAGCCTTGGTGTATCCGGGATCCTGCGTGGGAGGGATGCTGGCGCTATCCACCAGGCCCAGCAGAAAACTGGCGTACGGCAGTCCGATGTTGGCGCCGCCCATGTTGGTGGTCTGGAGGTAGGGAAGCGCCGTCTCGTTGCCGGTGAACGCGTAAGTGGGAGCGGCGATGCTGTTCTTGTTGATCGCCGGGTCCTTTCTCCACTGAACGCCGGCCTTATACGTATGGTTGCCGTGGACGTACCCGAGGCTCAGCACCGCCGTAGGCTTGTTCTGATAGTTGACGACGGGGGCGCCCACTCCCATGCCGTAACTGGTGCTGAATCCGCCCTGGGTGGCGTTTCCGATGCTGGCTATCGTCGGGAATCCGCTGGTATAGCTGCCCACCATGCCAATCGTGGACGGCTGAAACGCGAGCGAATCCGGCAGGTAGTTGTCGTTATGGACGCTCCGCACGTACCCAAATCCGGCGTGCAGGATCATCGTGGGAGTGACCGTATAGTCGTAGTGGAGCTGATACGTATCGGCGTAGATTTTGCGGTTCCTCTCCGAAGTGATTGGCGCCGGCAGTCCGTCCCTGCGGGCGGCCGCGTAGTATAGGAAATTCGACGCATAGAAACTGAGCTTCGACCTGGCGCCGAAATTCTGGTCGATCTTGACGCTGGGGATGTGCCGCCTCTCCGGATTCAAAAACTGTTGCCTCCAGTTGTTGGATATTCCGGCCCTGGTGGGATCGTGCAGCCACGCCTGGATCTTCTGCGCGATCGGGCTCAAGCGGGGGCTGGGGATGATGTTGTTCGGGAATGGCGAACGGGTCAACTGGCCATTGATGGTTTGCTCCGTAGTGGGATCGAAGATCATGTTCTCATTGATGGAGCCCCCCGCCGGGTTGGTGCCCAGCGGCGCCCGCGCGGTCAGCGCCTGGCTGAAATCCCCGCTCTTCATCAGCGCCGTCGGCATGGTCGTATAGGTATCCGTGCCGGTGGTATTCCTGTACAGTTCCAGGTTGGCGAAGAAGAAGGTCTTGTTGCGGCCGTCGTACAGTTTGGGGATGATCACCGGTCCGCCGATTGCGCCGCCATAGTTCCTGGCGCGCGTCTTGGGCCGGAGCAGGTGCCCGCCCGGGCCGGAACTGCTATAGGGCTTGCCGGCGTTGAGATCTTCGTTGCGATTGAACACGAACGCCACGCCGTGCAGTCCATTGGTGCCGCTCTTGGTGGCGAAGTTATAGAGGCCGCCGGTGATCTGGCCGAACTCGGCGGAAAAATTGCTGCTCTGCAGGGTGAACTCCTGCAACGCCTCCACCGCCGGTTGCTGCTCCAGCGTGTGCGAGGGATCCTGGTTCGAATTGGTGATGTCCTGGCCGTCAAGCAGGACCCGGAACGACGTGGCCGGCGATCCGTTCACCTTGATATTCGCCGAACCCGCCGGCGCCGTGGTGCCGCCCACCACGCCCGGCATAATCATCGAGAAGCCCAGCGGGTCGCGCACGTTGGTGGTGGTGTTGGGCATTGCGTCCACGCGTTCCGTGCTCAGGTTGTGGCTCATCTCCGCGTTC
>Ga0182021_10010328_pt1 | contig 11071 bp, 9 predicted proteins | sample 612E3MmetaG_FD_120493 | JGI IMG/M metagenome (GOLD analysis project Ga0182021, IMG submission 120493) | Permafrost microbial communities from Stordalen Mire, Sweden - 612E3M metaG (Illumina Assembly) | ecosystem: Environmental > Terrestrial > Soil > Wetlands > Permafrost | place: Sweden...
ATTCGCGACGGAAAATAAAATCGAATTCGCCCTCATCGGCCCGGAGGATCCGCTCAATAATGGTGTCGCGGACGCTCTGGCCAAAATAAATATTCTATCCGTCGGGCCCACGAAAAGTCTCGCCAGGCTGGAGACTTCCAAATCGTTTACCCGAAATCTTGTCAAAAAATATAACATTCCCGGCAATCCGCGTTTTCAGGTCTTTACAAAGATTAACGGCGTAGAAGATTTTTTAAATGAGCTGGAAGGCATCGTTCTCAAGCCGGATGGTCTGACCGGCGGCAAAGGCGTGCTGGTGCAGGGCGATCACTTTGCTGACAAACAGGAAGCGTTGAAACTGTGCGAGCAAATACTGGCTGATGGCTCTTCGCTGATTGCCGAGGAAAAATTCGACGGCGAGGAATTTTCGCTGCAATGTCTTTGCGACGGCAAAACGGTTGTGGGCACACCGCTGGTGCAGGATCATAAAAGAAGATTTGACGGCGACAAGGGACCGAATACAGGCGGCATGGGCTCATATTCGCTGGCCGATCACTCCATGCCTTTTTTAAGACCGCAGGATTTGCAGGACGGGCTGGAAATTACCCGTCAGGTCGCGGCGGCGCTCTTAAAAGAAACAGGCACTCCTTACAAAGGCGTCATGTATGGCGGATTTATCGCTACGAAAGACGGCGTTAAACTTCTGGAATATAACGCGCGCTTTGGCGATCCCGAAGCCATGAACATCCTGCCGCTTTTAAAAACCGACTTCGTGGAAGTCTGCCGCCATATCATTGCCGGAACACTCGATAAACTAAAGATTGAATTCGAACACAAAGCGACTGTTTGTAAATATGTCGTGCCGAAAGGATATGGTTTGGCCGCCGATCATCCTGATGCCGCCTCTTCCAAGGCCAAGATCGAAGTGGGCGATGTGGGGAAAGCGCGTCTTTATTATTCATCCGTGGATCAGAAAGAGGATGGCTTGTATTTAAGCTCGTCACGCGCCATCGGCATTGTCGGAATCGCCGATAATCTGAATGAGGCCCGCAAAATAGCGGAAGACGGAGTCAAAGCCATCCAGGGACCTGTAGCCTATCGCGAGGATATCGGCACGGACGCGCTCATTCAAAAACGTATTGATCACATGAAAAAGATACGAAAAGATTATTAAGTAAGTTTTTATCCTTTTTAGATTGATAACTCGATTTATCCGGAGCGCTTAATGTCCAGTCATCCGAACATTATAGAAAATAATTCTCCGTTTACGCGACTGGATTTTCTGGATTCCCTGCGCTGCTTCGCGATAATATACGTGGTCGTCAGTCACCTGGCATTGATACCTCAGCCCAATCTGGCGATTCCGGAATGGATTGCAGCCTTCATCATCAACGGGGGCGACGCCGGCGTCAGCCTCTTTTTTGTTTTGAGCGCCTTTTCTCTTTCTTATTCCATGGACGCGCGGTCGGGCGAGGCAATGTTCACGCGCAAATTCTACATACGGCGTTTCTTCCGGATCGTTCCCCTGTTCTATTTTATGATGCTGGTATATTGGATCAGGGATGCCTTTGCCTTTGGCATTCTGCATCCTGTTTCCGAACTACTCATCAACGCCTCGCTTTTATTTAATCTGATACCGGCCTGCATAACCGGTTTTGTGTGGGCGAGTTGGACCATCGGTGTAATGGCTTTGCTGTATCTGCTGTTTCCTTTAATCCGCAGATGCACCCGGAATCTGCCGGCGGCGATAGCTCTGCTTCTGGCATCAGTTCTGATCGCGCGCGGCTGGTTTTTTTTCGTCGTTAATTATGGAGAGGCGTCGGGGTATCTGAGCGGAGATCAAATAAACTTTGTATGGCATTTCGGTTTTCTTCAGAATCTACCCGCGTTTGTCTGCGGTGTCGTGACTTATCGTTTGTTTTTCGATTACTTTATCAAGATGAATCAGAAAACGCGACAGATATGCGGGCTTATCTTCATCATGTCATTTTTATTTCTCTATGCTTTTCTGCTTACAGAAGGCATGCAGAACGTACTCTGGGAAAAGTACATATTGCATGGCATATGTTTTTCTCTGCTGGTGCTGGGTCTGGGGTTGAAGCCTTTTAGAATTCTCGTCAACACCAAAACTGTTTATCTGGGCAAGGCCAGTTATTCACTTTATCTTTTGCATCCAATTTTAATTTTCACTATAATCCCGCTCTATCGCCGGCTTTACGGATTCATGTCGGCAGATATTTCAGGATATTTATCATCGCTGTTAATTACACTTGTTTTGCTCACGGTTATTGCTATTATATCCTATAAATATATCGAGCGGCCGGGAGTCGCTCTGGGAGAAAAATTAATCGGCAGGAAATGGCCGGTTTAGGCAGCAAACTATTAAATATTTATGACGAATAATATTAAGGAGGGTCAATCAATGCTATTTGGCAAACCCGTCATTCATATTATCAGAGAGCGTAAATCAATTCGGACTTACACGGATAAGCCAATTGAAGAAGAGAAAAAAGAGGCGTTGAATAAGTTTCTTTCAGCAAACACTGCCGGACCTTTTGGAACCAAATCGCGTTTTATTTTTGTAACTGCCTCTCCGCAAGACAAAGAATCTTTGAAAGGACTTATTACCTACGGGATGATTAAAAATCCCATGGGATTTATTATTGGAGCGGTTGAAAAGAAGCTTCATAACCTTGAAGACTTCGGCTATCTTATGGAAAAGAATATTCTGAAGGCTACCGACCTGGGATTAAGCACTTGCTGGCTGGGAGGGACATTTAGCAAAAGCCGGTTCTCGCAAAAAATCGCTTTAAAAAATAATGAAATCGTGCCGGCTGTAACTCCTGTCGGTTACGCTGAGCCAAATCTTCCCGCAATGGATTCCGTGATTCGCAATGCGTCTGCCGCCGACAAACGCAAGTCATGGAGCGCGTTATTCTTCCATGGCGACAGACCTCTCGCGATCGAGGAACTCGGACGTTATGCCACGCCTCTCGAAATGGTCCGCCTTGCTCCTTCGGCCAATAATTTCCAGCCCTGGCGAATCATAAAGGAGCCCAAAGCGAACATATTTCATTTTTACATAAAACGCGTACCGGGCCTGAAACAATTATTTTTTATGAAGGCCGACTTGCAGCGTGTGGATATCGGTATCGCTATGTGTCACTTCGTGCTTGCCGCTGATGAAGAAGGATTGATAGGAGCCTGGAAAGTTAATGATCCCCGCCTGGGAGGTCTCGCCGATAAATTGGATTATATTGTTACTTGGGTCGGCAGTAACTAATACCGAGTAACATGATGCTCGGCCAGACCGAAGAAATTTGTAATCGGGTACATCCGGTTATTTTCATCTTTGAATCTGCCGTTGTACAGGCCGAACGGCTGATGAAAGTTTGACTCAATAAGCCCGACGCTTATTTTTTCAGCTCTTTCGCCGGAGGGGGTAAATAAAAGGTCCATGTACCCGTCTGTTGTTTTCATTTCCCAGGGATGCATCAGGTCTTTCGTATCGAATTTAAAGCGCGCCGCTTTCAGGCAATAGATTTTGCCGTTAACCCACATGCAGTTTTCATTGTAATCTTCATCATCGGTTATCATATTCTGACAGAGATTAAAGGCTAAAAGTTCTCCGTATTCGTTATAGCCGGCGGCTGTCGACCATTTCCAGAAGCTGGAATAAGGATAATATGTTTTTTGTTCATCCAGCAAAGCGATGTCCCGCTTTCGATCAATTACAATTTCTTTGGCGCCCAGTTTAATCGACCCCTCCGCGGGCGCGGCAACCTTGTGGGTGTAGAAAGGCCTGAATGGAGTAACGGGAGAAACCTGAACAAGCGGTTCAATAGTATTCAGATCCTCGAAGATTTTGATTTCTCCTTTTACAGCCGGCAAATCTCTTTTCCCGTCAATATCGATAATGACTTTGTGGAAACCTTCTTTGAGCCGGTTCTCAAAATATAACCGATAACCTTTTTTCTTAAATTCACAGCTGTCATTATAGACCTGTCCGGCCACGCGCGCCGCTTTGCCCGGCAACTGCGCGCCGTGTTCGAAACGTTTATTTGCTATTCTGTCGTAGGCGTAGAAAAAAGAAACTCCCATAAATTTAGCATCAAAAATAACCATGCCGAAATAATGAGTGGGTGTGATAATGCCGAAATGCTGCCATTCCTTGAGACGGAATTTTTTCCAGAAAGCGGGAACTTTTGATGAAGAGGAATAAAGAGGCGAATCAAGAATATTCGCATTAAGGAAAGGCGTGCGGAATGTTCCGAAGTTTATCGCCCCGTCTTTCTCTACCATCTTTTCAGGAGTTGTTAAAACTTTTCTCACAATGATTCCTTATTTCATTAATGCTTGTAAAATTTAAACTTTCGAAAGCTTGGGGAAGTTCACATCCAGTGTGACATTCCATTTCTCTATCATTGGTTTTACTTTTTCCATAAGCTCCGCAAAATCGCCTTCGATTGTTACAGAGATGATTTTGTCGCCCTGAGCAATCTGATTGACAATCTTCTGGTCGGCGTCGCTGACAACTTCACCGAATACAGTATGCTTGCCGTCCAGCCATGGCGTCGGCACATGGGTAATGAAAAACTGGCTGCCGTTGGTTTGCGGTCCGGAATTAGCCATCGAAAAAATGCCGGGTTTGCTGTGCCGCAATTCTTTGACAAATTCATCCTGGAATTTGTATCCGGGCCCGCCGCGTCCATCGCCGAAAGGACATCCGCCCTGAATCATGAAATCGGGAATAACCCTGTGAAACTTTAAGCCATTATAATATCCGCGCCGCGCCAGATTGACAAAATTTCCCACGGTAACCGGAGTCTGATCGGCGAAAAGCTTTAAATTAATTGTTCCTTTACTTGTCTCAATAACCGCCTTTAAATCGTTTTTCATTTTAAACTCCTTTATTTTTACTTCTTAGGGTGAGACTAAATATTACAGATTAATAAGTCAAGATAAAAAGGGCAGAGGATATAAATAATCATTTAAAAGAAATAGCGAGTCTTATCAACGCCTAATGCGTTGCGATAACGCGGCCATTGGGATATACAGGCTACTATGATGAAGGATGCCGATAAAATCAAAAGTCTTATGAGCCGCCGACTGCTGGCCTGGTACAGGCGCAATCAACGCTCCCTTCCCTGGCGCGAAACAAGCGATCCTTATCGTATCTGGATTTCGGAGATCATGCTCCAGCAGACCCAGGTCGATACGGTGATTCCCTACTATCATCGTTTCCTGAAATCTTTTCCCACCGTTTCCTCGCTGGCACGCGCCCCCTTACAGGATGTGCTCAAGGTCTGGGAAAATCTGGGTTACTATTCGCGGGCCGGAAATATTCACGCTGCCGCCAAGGTAATTGTAGAGAAGTTCGGTGGTCAGATCCCCGATAAATGGGAAGATATAAAATCACTACCTGGCATAGGCCTTTACACCGCCGGCGCAATTTTAAGCATTGCCTACGGACAGGCTCTTCCCGCCGTGGATGGAAATGTCCGCCGGATTTTATGCCGTCTCTTTGCCATCCGCAAACCCGTGGATGACGTACAAGTGCAAAAGCAATTGCATCAACTTGCCGCTTCGCTGATACCTGTCAAACATCCCGGCGATTTCAACCAGGCCCTGATGGATCTGGGAGCGACTATCTGCAAAGCCAAAAATCCCGACTGTTCCCGCTGCCCCATAGCCAATCTGTGTCAGGCGCGGCTTCACGATTTACAAAACGTTCTGCCGGTAACACGGAAGGCGCCCGCAATCCCTCATCGGCAAGCGGCTGCCGCTGTCATCCGTAATTCCAAAGGCATGCTGCTGATTGTTCAGCGGCCGACGTCAGGCTTGCTGGCCTCTTTATGGAAACTGCCCGGCGGCTTTATTAAATCAGATGAAGACACTGAAAACAGTTTGCGACGCAGTGTGAAAGAAGAACTGGGCATCTCCATCCGGCCGGGAAAATATCTGGCCTCGGTCAATCATACCTACACGCATTTTCGCATAACGCTTCAGGCATACGAATGCCGCTTGCTGAAAGGTATTCCTAACCCAATTGGGTGCCAGAATTGGCGATGGGCATCGCTCGCTGATTTAAAAAAGTTACCTATGTCGAAAGTTGACAGAATGCTTCTGGCCGCAACTCAATGATGCTATTCTTTAGGCTAAGAAATTTTGCATGATCCGGCAAAACGCTTTTCAACCACCCTTCAAAATTTCCGTCGTCAGTGCCCTATGCCAGCTCACATCCTTCCACATCACGGGGAAATGCGGCTGGCAGAAATTACTGGTGCAAATCCCGGTCCAACCCTTTTCAATGGCCATGTGCACTGCGTCATGACAGACATCTTTGATCCAGTACCAGGCGCTCTCTTTTTCGTTCAGGCGTCCTCCCCCATACATGGTGGAGGCCCAGCCTTCCGTGGTAATGAGCGGCTTTCCTTCTTTATGAGCCCACAACGCAATCCGGTCCATATAGCGTTCCAGCCTCCTTCTCCAGAATTTTCTAAAAGCGGGATGAAGGACACTCGCTGCCGCCGCGTGCATATGATTGGCGAGAGGAAATTGAGCCGTTGAGAGCAGTCCAATTGAGGGAACGCCAAAAGATAAAGTATCTGTGAGCCACAGATGGGGTTCCACCAGATCGAAACTCTTTATATTGATCAGATGCTCCTTCCGTGGAAGGCACATGCAGGAAAAGGTGAACCGGAAATCGAATTCTTTTTTCAACGCCGGGATGGTTTGGTCTATGTATTTTTGAACCGCGCCGACCGTCTTTTTCGACCAGGGTAAAAAATATGCCAGGGAGTTCCATGTTCCCGTGCGGAAAATTTCTTCACATGCTCCATAGGCCCAGCCCATGAAAGGGAATTCATTACAGAGATCTACCCAATCGATTATATCGGCAAGTCCTTCTTTCTGAATAAAGCGGAGGGTCGACTGCCAGACGTACACATAATCCGAGGGCGTCCTCACTCTAGACCTCAGATCCATCTTGTCCGGTGTAAACCAGGTGGAGAGCCCCACGCGAAGGTTTCTTTCTCTGCATTTTTCAAGAAAGCTGATCAGAGGGCGCCTGAGATCAGTGGTTATGGGAACAGAATTACCCCATTGTTTGGAATAGGTCTGCGGCAGCACCGTGAATTCATCCCGGCGCGAATGGTCTTCTTCCAGAAATGACAGATAATGGGGAAAGGGATCAATGCGCAGGGAATTATAGCCACGTTCGCAGAATTCATCCAGCACCCTGTCGAAATCAGCAAACTCTGCTTCATTTCCGAACCGTCGGGTGAGCCAGGTGAAATCCCACATGGCAACAGCCAGTTTTCTCAATGGCACTATTTCCAAAAATTAGCCTCTTTTGGTGAGATCTCCATTTCCCCTGTGATAAAACTTCCCATGACGTTCCCTTTTGGTTCTTTTTTCATAGGGAAACTTAAAAGATTTGCATTCTCCTTCATGTCGCCATTATTTGTTAATGGTTACGTCAAAGCGAGTCAGCACGAAAAACTCGGAATCCTTTGCTGGATCATCAAACATAACACTATATAATCCTTCCGGCATTTCCGGTATCGTTACTCTGGCGTGGACATAGCCAGGTTTCTCCTCATTCCAAAGGTCGGTGTGAATGGGAGTCCATTCATTATTAGGGGGATTTCCTATTATTTTAAATTGTCGGGATCCCATGGAACCTCCGACTCCGACAAGATGAACATCGATCTTATTCCCCGGTTTTCCGGCTATGGGTGCCGTGGAGAGAGTGGCTGCAATCCCATGTACCCTTTCCTTATTCGACACGATGACACCATCGTTAGCTATCGCGTATTCGTACTCCTTGTCATACAATTGCGGAACGTCTAGGGAAACCTTGATTTGCCTGGATGCTCCCAACCAGTTGATTCTTGTCTGCGGCTTGCCGTCTATCAATAATTGCCACGGCCCAGGATTCGGTCCAAAATTATCACCATAGACCATAACTGTAAGATATGTATGATCTCTGAAGTCATAGTGAATGTACGCAATATGGGGACTGAGCGCCGGGGCATTCGTCGTCTTAGCCGGCGTCGAGGCCGGTTGTACCTGCGTTGTCTGCGGTTTGACCTGGGTGGGAACGAGGTTCGTCCCGTACATCACGACGACCGACGCAAACATCAAAATGACCACAACAATGGAAACCCGGATTACGACATGAAAATATTTTGATATCATAATGCCTCCTTTCCGACAAAATTAGTTGATAAGAATTTATTTGTGAATAAAAGTATAAGAAACGAGGTCTTGTGTGTCAAGAGAATCTTCTTAACCGCCTTATGATTCCCTTCCGCCCGTCAATATAATTAAGTGTTATGTACCCGGAATCCCATGTCATCTTTTCACTGTTACAAAAGTTGGCCAAATCTTTTCTGGAATATCGAAATGGGAATCAAGAACTGCTAATACCTTGCGGTATTGTGATATAAAGAACTGTGCATCCTTTCTGCTCGCAAGTTTTTGAACAAGAGGTAATAGGTTTTCTGTCACCTTTATTACATCTAATGCTCTTTCGGAATATTCCTCATGTAATTTCTTCAATAAGAAATTATCATTAGATTCTACTTCGTACTTTATGTAGTTCAGAATTAATAATAACTTTTTTGGTACAGATTCATTTCCTATATTCGGCAATTGATCCGTAATGAAATTAGCCAGCCTTTTATTACCTATTTTGTACAAGTTGATTTGATATTTATCTTTTATCAAAGGGTAATACACTGCGTGTTCCATAGTATCACGTAAAGGGGAAAAGAAAGTATCCCATCTCGTCTGCCTAACCTCATCACTACTTTTAAATTCTGAAGGCAGACCAAGAAATAGTAACCACAGATGGCCCAATTCATGAGACGTATCATCCTGCTCTTTTAGACCTATTCTATCTATTTTTTTTAGGAAAATAACAAATCGATCTAAAAACGGATTAAGACATGCGTTTATTTCTGCTGGAAAAGGTACGCCCTTAATAGTCTTGAATTCTTGTTCATCACCAAACATAAGCGGACGTGGATCATTGGCATCTTGCAGAATATCATTTAAAAGATTCTGCAAGTTAGGAGCGAACTGCGCCCTAATTTCATCAACCGTTTTTAACATGCTGATCCTGGATTCCGGATCGTGCTTCGCTTGTCCGGAATGACGCTTCACGAAATAAAGAGAACGCGCTTATTTATTGGCGCTGTCGTATTCCGCCGAGGCCAGTTTAATGCAAACCGCCAGCACTTCAATTGCTTTTTCCAGTTCGGCAACGGGCGGCCGGGTCGGTGAAATCCGGATATTGGAATCTTTGGGGTCCTTGCCGAAAGGAAATGTCGCGCCGGCCGGCGTGATGGCCACGCCTGCCTCTTTGCAGAGCGCCACCGCTCGCTTGGCAACCGGTTTTGCCGTATCCAGACTGATGAAGTAACCGCCTTCCGGGCTGCTCCAGGTGGCCAGGCCTGTTCCGCCAAGCTCTTTGGAAAGCACTTTTTCAGTGATGTCGAATTTGGGTTTCAGCAGTTTGGCATGTTCCTTCATGATACCGGCAACCCCGCCCGGATAACTTCCAAGAAATTTAACATGGCGCAGTTGTTCCACCTTGTTAGGCCCGATGAACATGGTCCCGAAGAGTTTTGCAATATACGCCAGATTGGTTGTGCTGGTTGCCATGAACCCTAATCCCGCGCCGGAAAATGTAATCTTGGATGTTGAACTGAAGAGATAGACTCTGTTGGGGTTACCCTCTTCTTCGCAGGCGCGCAGAAGATTTTTCGGCTTTTGGGGATTGTCAACCAGATGGTGAACGCAATAAGCATCGTCGGCAAAGATGGTAAAATCCGGCGCGGCTGTTTTCATGGAGGCCAGTCTTTTCACCGTTTCGTCGGAAACCGTGTCTCCGCTGGGATTGGAATAGGTGGGAACAAAAAGAATTCCTTTGACGGCGGAGTCCGCCGCGGCAGCTTTTTCGACCTCTTTCATATCCGGCCCGTTTTTCGTCATTTTTACCTGGATCATCTCGAATCCCATTTCGGAAAGGAGTGTAAAATGCCGGTCATAGCCGGGCACCGTAACGATCATCTTCGGTTTATCGGTTTTGCACCAGGGCGCGGAGCTTCCGACCACACCGCGCAGGAGCGCCCACATCAGAACCTGGGTGAGGATTTGCAGGCTGGCATTGTTGCCGACCATCGTTTCTTCCGCTTTCGCGCCTAAGATTCCGGAAAATAACTCACGGGCTTCCGGCAGACCTAAAACACCTCCGGGGTAATTGCGGATATCGAAGCCGCTTTTTGTTTTGACATCCTTTTCCGTTACTATGCCGAGAAGAGCATTCGACAGATCAAAATTATCGTCTCCCGGCTGGCCGCGTTCAATATTCAATTTTAAACCAAGCCCTTTGAGGGATTCATAACGCAACTGCAAATCTTTCAAGCTTTCCATAGTTTAACTCCCATCATTATTTATTAGGTTAATGGTGGAACAAGCGCAGGCCGCAAAAGGCCATGGCAATGCCGTACTTGTTGCAGGTGTCGATCACCTGCTGGTCACGGATGGAACCGCCGGCCTCGACAATGGCGGTCACACCGCTGCGGTGAGCGCGCTCAATGTTGTCGCCGAAGGGGAAGAACGCGTCGCTGCCCAGGACAACTCCCGTTACTTTACTCAACCATTTTTTCTTTTGAAGTTTCGTTAAAGGTTTGGGCTGTTTGGTAAAGGTTTCTGCCCAGACATCGTCGCCGATCACGTCTTCCGGTGTATCGCCGAGGTAAACGTCAATGGCATTGTCGCGGTTGGGTTTGGCAACATCTTCGCGGAAAGGCAGATTGAGCACCCTGGGCATATGGCGCAGCTGCCAGTTGTCGGCCTTCTGACCGGCCAGACGGGTGCAGTGGATACGGCTCTGCTGGCCGGCTCCCACGCCGATGACCTGTCCGTCCTGCACGTAGCAAACGCTGTTGGACTGAGTGTATTTTAAGGTGATGAGACTCACAACCAGGTCGCGTTTCTGCGCGTCGGTCAGGACCTTGTTTTCGGTTACCATATTTTCCAGCATGCGGTTGTCGATCTTCAGATCGTTGCGGCCCTGCTC
>Ga0182021_10010329_pt1 | contig 11071 bp, 9 predicted proteins | sample 612E3MmetaG_FD_120493 | JGI IMG/M metagenome (GOLD analysis project Ga0182021, IMG submission 120493) | Permafrost microbial communities from Stordalen Mire, Sweden - 612E3M metaG (Illumina Assembly) | ecosystem: Environmental > Terrestrial > Soil > Wetlands > Permafrost | place: Sweden...
CCTTCAAGTCGAGCGTGATGGATTCGGGGGAGAGGATATCGGTCAGTTTCATGGAATGTTCGGCTCCAAGAGACCGTACGAACCGTCGTGCCGCTTGTAGATCACGGCGAGTTGGTCGTCGTGCATGAAAACGGTGAACCCGTGTTTTTTCCCCTCCAGCACTTCGACGGCTTCGGCCACCGTCATCGGGTGCGGGGTGAAACGGCTGACGCGGGTCAGACGCGGCTCCTCGGACATCGACGGTGAATCGAGGAGGAGCGGCAGTTCCTCGGGGGCCGGCACCAGGCGCATCGAAGACGCTCCCCGCCGGCCCCTGACGCGCCGGTCCTTCTGGCGGGCCATGTGCTTGTGGAGCTTTTCGGCCGCCATGTCGACGGCGGCCAGGAGATCGCCGGCCTCGCCCTTGGCGCGGAAGTCCGGCCGCCCCGCGGAATGGATGACGACCTCGGCGATGCGCCGGTCCTTCTGCCCGTCGAGAATCACGTGGGCGCGGAGGACCGCGTTGAAATGCCGGGCCACCCGCCCCAGGCGTTTCTCGACAAAGTCGGTGAGCTTGGGCGTCAACTCGATGTGACGGCTGGTGATGTGAACCTGCATGGCGATGCGGACCCCCGGGCCGGCAACGTTTTGCTGCGTTTTCTTCTAGCAAATACGGCGGAGGTCGTCAAAAGCCTCCGTCGGACTCACTCGAGGGCGGGCGCGCCGGCCCGCATCATTTCCCCCCCCCTGTGCCTCCTCGGTTTTCCAAAGAGGAAAACCAAAGGCGCCGAGACCAGGCACAGGATGGACAGCCAACGGAAACAATCCATGAACGAGAGAAGTTGGGCCTGTTGCAGGAGGGACCGGTACATCATCGCCAAAGCCGTCGCGGCCGGTTGGGAGCCGGCCGCCCCCCCGGCGGCGGCCATCCCGGCGAGGGAGCGCATCCGGTCCTGCACGAGAGGATCGTACGCCGATAGGCGCGAGGCCAGATAGACCTGATGCACCTGGGCTTGCCGGGACAGGTAAGTGACGAGGGAGGAAATTCCGATCCCCCCTCCGATGTTCCTCATGAGGCTGTAAAGGCCCGTCGCCTGGTAGATCCGGTCCTGGCGAAGGGTTTCCATGGACAGGGTCGTCATGGGAACGAAAATGAAGCCCATCGCGAAACCGTTCAGGATGAGGGGTCCCCCCACGTTCATCAGGGCGATGTCGAGGTTTAACCGGCTGAGGACCCAGCAAGTCGCGCCGATGCCGGCGAACCCCGCCAGGACGAGAAAACGGTCGTCCGTCTTGTGGATGATCCTGCCGACGACGATCATGGACAGCATGGACCCGAGACCGCGGGGGGTCACGGCCAAGCCGCTCAAGAGCGCTGTGTACCTCATGAGGCCCTGGAGAAAAATGGGCAAGAGGACGGTCGAGCCGTACAGGACGACTCCGAGAACTGCGACGAGGCAGGTCCCGACGGCAAAGTTGCGGTCGGAGAGCACTCTCAAGTTGACGATGGGGTCGTTGCGCCTCAATTCCCAGACGATGAACGTGACGAAAAGGACCGCGACGAGGATGGAAGTCCTCGCGACCCAGGCTGACTCGAACCAGTCGGCCTGCTGGCCTTTGTCCAAGATAATTTGAAGTAAGCCGACCCACAGGGCCAGGAGGCCGAACCCGATGTAATCCACCCGGATGCCGTGCTGTTTTTTCATGTAGGGCGGGTCCTCCAAATACATCTGCTGCATGAGGAGCCCCGTGAGGCCTATGGGGATGTTGATGAGGAATATCCACCGCCAGGAAAAGCTGTCGGTCAGCCATCCCCCCAGCGTGGGCCCGATGATGGGCGCGACCACGATGCCCATGCCGAAAGCGGCCATGGACACGCCTCGCTTCTCCGGCGGGAAGCTTTCCAGAAGGACGGCTTGGGCCAGGGGCTGAAGGCCGCCGCCGCCCAACCCTTGCAAGACCCGCGCAACGATGAGGAACCCCAGGCTGTGGGCCATGCCGCATAGGGCCGAGGAGACGGTGAAGAGGATCACCGAAAAGGCGAGGTAGCGCTTCCGCCCGAAATAGCGGCTCAGCCAGCCCGCCGCCGACAGGATGATGGCGTTGGAGACGAGGTAACTCGTCAGGACCCAGGTGGCTTCCTCCGTCGTCGCCGAGAGGTTCCCGGCGATGTGGGGGAGGGCGACGTTGGCGATGGAGGTGTCCAGGACCTCCATGAAAGTCGCCAGAAGGACCGATATTCCGATGAGCCAGGGGGAGTGGGTCGGCCGCCACGTCGGGGCCGCGCTCCCTTCCGAATGCCCGTCCATGGTCGGTTTCCTAGTCCAACAGGATCGTGGGAACGGCCGACATTCCCGGAGCCAACCCGAGAAGGGCTTCGGGCGGCTCGTCGAAGACGATCTTGACGGGAACGCGCTGGACAACTTTGACGAAGTTCCCGGTCGCGTTTTCCGGAGGGAAAAGGCTGAAACGGGCGCCCGTCCCGCGCTGAACGCTGTCCACATGCCCGTGGTAGGTCCGGCCGGGGAAGGCGTCCACTTCGATCCGAACTTTTTGGCCTGGGCGCACGCGGGTCAGTTGGGTCTCCTTGAAGTTGGCCGTGACCCAGACGTCGGGGGTGACGAGGGCCATCAAGGGCTGACCGACCTGGACGAAACTCCCCGGCTCCACGCCCTTCCGGGCCACCTGCCCGTCGGCGGGGGCCTTTATCCGGGTGTCGCCCAGGTCCAACTCGGCCGCCGCGACTTTTTTCTCGGCCAGGTCCGACTGGGCGAGGGCCACGTCGGCCGACGAAAGCGCCGCATCTTCCGCCTGGCGGGACACCTGGCCCTTGCCGAAGAGCTGGCGCGCCCGCCCGGCGTCGGAGGCGGCTCGGCGGGCCTCGGCCCGGGCCGCGGCCAGTTCCGCCCGCCTCTGGGCCAGCTTCAAATCGTAATCGCGCGGATCGATCTCGACGAGGAGGTCCCCCGCTTTGACTGCCTGGTTGTCCGTCGCCTCCACCCGCAAGGCCTGCCCCGCGACGCGGGAACTGACGGGCAGGACATGCGACTCCAAATACGCGTCGTCCGTCGAAACCCGCCCCAGTGAATGAACCCATAAGATGATCCCGAGGACGGCCGCGATTCCTCCGGCCCCCGCGGCTATCCGCCGCTTGCGCCCCGGCCGCGCCTCCTTTCGGTGATGGACGGGACGCTCCGCCCCGGCGACGGTTTCCGGCTCGATCGGGTCCAAGGTCTTCATTTATTTATTTCCTCTCTTCTTCGGGATGCAGGCTGAACGCTTCCATGCCCCCCACGGCCATGGCCAAATTGACGCGCGAGACTTGATAGCCCGCCAGGGCCGCCACGCGGGAGTCCTGCCCTCGCGCGAGGGCCTCCTGGGCGGCGACGACCTCCACATTGTCTCCAGCTCCGGCGGAAAAACGGTCCCGCGCCATCTTGAGCTCCGCCTCGGCCAGGCGCTCGACTTTTTCTGCCGTCACGGCCCGGAGCGCCGCGATCCGCAAGTCGTCCAGCGCGAGCCGGACGTCGGCTTCGATTTCCGCCCGGATGTCCTCCAGGCGGGCGGCCGCCTCGTCCCGGCGCCCCCGGGCTTCCCGAACGGCGCCCGTGACGCGTCCCGACGTCCACAGGGGAAGGGACAACCCCGCGCCCAACTTCCCCGTCGCGCGGTCGTTCAAGGTCGGCGTGTTCCCGCTCAAGCCCCCGTCGCCGAACAAAACGATCGAGGGGGCGCGGGTCCACCGGGCCGCGCTCAAGGATTCCTCCTCGGCGCGCAGGAACGCTTCCGACACGAGCAATTCCTCTCGCCGGGCGGACGCGCCGGTCCGCGCTTGTTCCAGCGAGGGCAGCGGAGTCTCGGAATAGTCCAACGAATCCTTAAGGACGATGTCGCGGTCCATGGCCAACCCGATGACGCGCTTCAACCGGACCTCGGCGGCCTGGACGGCGGCCTGGGCTTCCAGAAGGCGCAAATCCTCCTCGGCGGCGCGGGTCTCCGCCCGCGCGACGTCAATACCGGCCGCCGTGCCGACCCGCCTTTGGTCCTGGGCTTGGGTCAAGAGCCGGCGGGCCAAATCCACCCCGGCCTGAGCCGCCTCGCGGGCGTTGGCCGCCCGCAGGGACTCGACGTAGGCCAGAGCGCCGGCGGCCTCCACCTGCTGTCGGGCCAACCGCTCCTCGGCTTGAGCCGCCGCCGAAAAACGGCCCGCCGACCGCGCCCTCTGAACGGCCGACATATCGAACACCGTTTGAACCAACTGGACCCGCGCATCGAATACGTCGAAGGGGCCGATCAGGGGTTTGATCCCGGGGAAACTCCCGAACCCCTGCGCGGCCAAATTGAAACGATACACGCGGGCCTGCGACACGCTGCCCGTCACTTGAGGCAAGAGAGCCGCCGCGGCCTGGAGTGCCCGCCCCCTCGCCTCCTCGGTCCCGGCCCGGGCCAGCTTCGCGGCCACATTGTTCCGCTCGGCCAGACTCATGGCCTCCCCCGCGGTCAGGGCCAGCGGCCCCTCGGCGGCGCTCGCGTTGAAAGCGCCGGCCGCGCCCAGGGCCGCCATCAAGAGATATCGGAATTTCATCGTCACACCCCAAGACACAGCGTGAGCACGGCGTGCGCCCCGAAGCGCAACGGCCGTTTTCGTCCGGTTACTTTACAAGAACGGTGAGACCCCCTCAAGCGTTCCCGACGGAACGGCTCGGAGAAGGACGGCGGGGGAGGCGCCCCCGCCGAACGAGAATGGGTTGAAAACGCGCCCGGAATGCGTATCCTTATTGGCATGAAGAACCCTCCCGGCATTCCTTGGCGCCGCCGATGGACGACCCGCGTCTTCCTCGCGTTCTGGGGATGCGTTGTGGCCGGGGGCGCGGCCGGCGCCGCGCTCGCCGGGGGCGCGTCGGCCCGGATCGTCGCCTTCGTGGCGGCGGCCGGCGCCGCCCTGGCCGCCCTCGCCGCCCTCCTCATCGGCCGCCGGCTTCCCTCGGCCTTTCGGGATTTTTCCCGCGCCACCCAGTATGTGATGGAGGGCCGCTACACCCACCGGCTTCCCGTTCGCGGCGCCGACGAGGTGGCCGGCTTGGCCGAGTCCTTCAACCGGATGCTGGAAAGCCTCCAGGGCCGCGAGCGGATCCGAAGCACCATGGACAAAGTCGTGTCGCGGGAAATCGCCGAGGAGCTTCTCAAGGGGGAATTGCGCCTGGGCGGGGAGGTGCGTTTCTCCTCCATCCTCTTCGCCGACGTCCGGGGCTTCACGGCTCTATCGGAGGCGATGGAACCGCAAGAATTGGTCGCCTTCCTGAACGAATACCTCACCCTCATGAGCCGGGTCGTCGAGAGGCACGGCGGGGTCGTGGACAAGTACATCGGCGACTCCGTCATGGCCCTTTTCGGCGCGCCCGTCTCGCACAATCAGGACGCGGACAACTCTCTCCGAACGGCCCTCGAGATGATTTGGTGCGTGGAAGAGTTCAACTACCGCCGATCCTGGGAGGGCAAGCCCCCGGTTCAAGTCAGCGTGGGGATCAACACGGGCCCCGTCGTCGCCGGGAACATGGGCTCCGAGGACCGCCTGAACTACACGGTCGTCGGCGACGCGGTCAACCTCGCCTACCGCCTGGAGGGGTTGACTCGTCACTACGACGTCTCCTGCCTGGTCAGCGAATACACGGTCCGCGAATGCAAATCGAAACTTCCCTTCCGGGAATTGGACTTGGTGCGGGTCAAGGGACGGAACGCCGCCGTGCGCGTTTTCGAGCTGTGGCACCAGGAACGGCCTCTCGAAGTCGTCGAGGAAATCCTCAGAAAATTCGAATCGGCCCGGCGGTTCTACCTGCTCCGGGAATGGGACCGGGCCGAGGTGCTTTTCCTGCAAGTCATGGAACTGAATCCCGGGGACGGCCCCAGCCGCCTGTACTTGGACCGGCTGCGGGAGTGGCGCCTTGTCCCCCCGGGGGACTCCTGGGATGGCGTTCACACGGCGCCCTCGAAATGAGAAGGCCGCTCGCAGAGCTCGCGGCACCTGGGGCGTCGGAGCCGCTGATGAGGCCGCTCGCAGAGCTCGCGGCACCTGGGGCGTCGGAGCCGCTGATGAGGTTGAAAAGACCGGGAGATTGTTCAATAATGAGGGGAGGCGCCGTCGCGGCGCTTCTGAGGAGAGATGAGAGATGAAAATCAGGTTCTGGGGGGTCCGCGGGTCCATCGCAACGCCGGGCCAGGACACCGTCCGGTACGGGGGCAACACCCCGTGCGTCGAGGTTTGGGACAACCGCAACCTCATTATTTTGGACTCCGGGACGGGAATCCGCCCCCTGGGGCTGGACCTCATGAAGAGGTTCCCCGCGAACACCCGGATCGAGGCCCATCTTTTCATCACCCATTTTCACGTCGACCACATCCAGGGGTTCCCCTTCTTCCACCCCTTCTATCTTCCCGGCAACCACTTCACGATCTACGGCTGCGAGGGCGCCGGCAAAAAATTGGAAAGCATTTTCATGGGCCAGCTCTCGCCCGAATACTTCCCCGTCACGCTCAAGGAGATGCCGGCCGAATTGAAATTCGTCCAGTTGACGACCCGTCCCGTCTCCCTGGACGGGTGGACGATTTCCCCCACCTACGTGAACCACCCCGGGCTGGCCCTGGGGTACCGCCTCGACAAAGGCGGCCGGCGCATTTCCTACATCACGGACAACGAGCCGTTCCGCTACCTCCTGCGCCAGCAAGGAGGCCACACGGACGATATTTTCGACGACTTGGACAAAGGGGGGGTCGACCTGGAACGCGAGGACAAGAACCTCGTCGAGTTCGTCCGAGGGTCCGACGTCCTCATCCACGACGGCATGTACACGATCGACGAGTATAAGACGAAGCTTTCCTGGGGGCACAGTTTCGTCGAGTTCGCCATGGAGGTCGCCCTTCAGGCCCAGGTGAAGCAGCTCATATTGTTCCATCACGACCCCATGCACTCGGATGCCATCGTCGACGACATCCTGAAGGACGTCCGGGCCTTGGCCGCCCGACGGTCGCCGAAGCTCCAAGTCCACGCGGCGCAGGAAGGTTTCGAAATCGACCTTTAGTCGTATTTTGGGAGTCCGGAAAATTCTGAATCTCCCAGCGTTCCCTTGACCTTCTCCTTTCTCCTCCAAAACCCGGCGCTTTTGGGCGCCGGCCTCCTGGCGGTCGGCGCTCTGATTTTCCTCATTTTCGTCCTGCCCTCCCTGATCTTTCCCGAGGAGAGGGATCCCTCCTTTCGCCCCTTGGACGATGAAACGCCGCGCCCGGTTTCTCAAGAACAAACTCTTTCCTTCACCCGCCTGGAAGAGACGTTTCGACGCCTTTCATTGAGCGCCGGGGCGCTGGAGGCCGCCTCCCGGGCTTCCGCCTCCGCCCCGCCGCCGGAGGAAGTCCGGAGCTTATCCCGGGGGCTTGACGGTCTTAAGGCGCTCCTGGAGGAAGTCCGAACCTTGACGGGCTCTCTCTCCGCCGGAACCAACGCACAGGAAAACCTTCGCCGGGAGGTGGACCAACTGGCCGGCCGCCTGGGCGGACTCCTCCAACCCGAAATCATGCCCGGGCCGGAGGTCCCTGAAGCGGCGCGGGCGGAACGCCGGGCGTTTGTGAACCAAAGCCTCCAAGAATCCTTGCGGGCGGCGGCGGAGCTTCGCCGGACCGAGAACGAAAGAACCGCCCGCCGGCAAGCCCGGATCGAACGCCGACTCGAACGATGGCGGCGGGCCTGGCGGGACCGGCTTGAACGCCGGGAATCCTATCTTGGCCTGGAAACCGCGCGCCTCCAAACCGCCCTCGCCGCGGCCGGCGAACGGCGGGACCGGGAGCGGACCCAAATATTGGAAGGTCGGGCCGACCTGGAAAAGGGCCGGAGCCTCCTCGAGAGCGAGAAGACCCTGCTCGCCGAAACGGTCCAACGGGCCGAAAATGAACGCGCCGCCGCCGAAAAAGAAATCCTCGCTTTCGAGGAAAAGGTCCGGGTCCTGGCGAAAGAGACCGAACAGACGCAAGCCCACCGCAAGGAAGAGACGGCCGCCGCCGTGGAAAGCTTTGAAAAGCTCCGCCGGGAGGCGAGGGAAGACGCTCGCGCGTGGCGGGGGAAGCTGGCCGACCTGGAAAAGACCTCCGCCGTCCAAGGCGTGGAGGAAGCCAATAAACTGGCGACTGTGGTGGAGGACGCGAAAAAGGAACTGGACCACCTGCGATCGTCCCTGGCCGAGGAGGAGGCTCGCTTCGCCCGCGAAAAGAAAGAGTTTGAGGAACGGGCCCGCGTTGCCGCCGAGAAATCCATCGAAGAGAACCGGCGGGCCCAGGCCCTCCGCGCCGACCGCAAAACCGAGGTGGAGGCCGCCGAAGGGAAAAGAAAGGAAGCCGAAGACGCCCTCCGAAAGGAGAAGGAAGATTTTGCCCGGGAGACCGGGGCCGTCCGATCCTGGGCCGCCGGCCGCCGCAAGACGCTGGAGGACCTCCTCTCCAAGGCCCAGGCCGAGGCCCAAGCCGCCCTGGGCGCCGCCCGTGGCGAGCGGGAGCGCCGTGAAGCCGAGTTGGCGGCCGAGAAGGAATTTCTCCGCCGAGACACGGGCCTCTTGCGCTCCAAGGGAGAAGCGGAGGCGGCCGCCCGCCGGCAGCTCTTGGAGGGCGCGGCCCATGCCCACGAGAGCCGGCTTGAAGCCCTCCGGCTGGAAGAGGAGGAATTGCGAACCCGGAGCGTGGCCTCGGAGCGCGAGGCGGCGCGGCTGAGGAACCAAACGGAGAATGAGCATGAAAAGGCCCAGGCCCGGCTCGCCCGCCGGCGGGCCGCCCACGAGAAGGTCTACATCGAAGCCAAGACGCGCGGAGAGGCCCTTGTCACGACGGCCGCCCGGGAAGAGTCGGAGGAGCGGATGGAGGCCGTCACGTTGGAGAAACGCCTGGCGGTGCGCCGCCGGCGGTTCGACGCGTTGCGCGAGCGCCGCCGCCGAGCCGCCGACGAGCTTGTCCGGCGGGCCCAGACCGCCATCGACGAAGCCCTGGCGGCCCAGCGGGACGCGGAGTCCCGATTTCAAGAACGTGTGCGTTCCGCCGAGGCGCGCGTGGAGGAGGACAAGGTCCTCCGCGACCGGCTGAAGACATTGCCCCAACTTCTCGCCGACGCCGAGTCCTCCGCGACGAACCGAGTCAAGCAGGAGGCGTCTTTGGAGATGGGCCGGCTTTCCGAAGACATTGAACAAAGGTGGGAAGCGCTGAAAGGATCCGCGTCCCGCCACCATGCGGCTCTCGGAAACCTACGGGATCGCCTGTCCGACGCGGAAAAGGGCTTGCTCCGGGAAGAAACGGATTTTCAGAATTTCCTTTCGGAGGTCCGGGGCCAGATCGTTTTTCTGGACGGCCTGCGCCGGTTCTTCGCCGCCCTCCGCCTTCCAACCGAAGCGTCCGTCAAATCCGAAGTAGCGTGAGAGGAATCCGATGCCGTCATCCATCCGACCGATCAAGATCATCCGCCCGTTCTTGAAACACGCGGAGGGCTCGTGCCTTTTCCAGATGGGGCGCACGCGCGTCCTCTGCGCGGCCTCCGTTGAGGATCGGGTTCCCCCCCACGCCGAAGAGAAAGGGATCGGCTGGGTGACGGCCGAGTACGCCATGCTCCCCCGCGCCGGAGAGAAGCGCACGCCCCGAGGAAAAGCCTCGGGCGGCGGCCGGGCGCAGGAGATCTCGCGCCTCATCGGGCGCTCGCTCCGGGCGGTGGTGGACCTGGCGGCCCTGGGACCCCGGACCATCACGGTGGACTGCGACGTCCTGGAAGCCGACGCAGGGACCCGCACGGCCTCCGTGAACGGGGGCTTCATCGCCCTTGTGGACGCCTTGCGGCTGTTGTGGAAGGAAGGGAAGCTCGCCTCCTGGCCGGTGAAGGATTCCGTGTGCGCGGTCAGCGTGGCGTTGCGGGGCAACAGAATCGTCCTCGACCCGGCCTACGAGGACGACGCCGGGGCCGACGTAGACATGAACGTCGTCATGACGGGCTCGGGACGCTTCGTCGAAATCCAAGGCACGGCCGAGAAAACCCCTTTCGACGGGAAGGCCCTGTCGCGTTTCCTGGACGCCGCGCGCCGCGGCGGCCGCGTCGTGACCAGGGCGCAAAAAAAGGTCCTCAAATCTTGGGGCGTTCCAGGATGAAGCCCCTTCTCATCATCGCCACGCACAACCGCCACAAGCTCGCGGAGATCCGGCGAATACTCGGACGGACTCCCTTCCGCGTCGTCGGATTGGATGCCTTTCCTTCCTACAGCGTCCGGGAAACGGGCCGGACGCTGGAAGAGAACGCTCTCTTGAAGGCCCGCAAAGGCGTCCGGATGACCGGCCATCTCTGCCTCTCCGATGATTCGGGACTCGAGGTGAAGGCCTTGCGCGGCGCTCCGGGCGTCCTTTCCGCGCGCTACGCGGGGCCCGGATGCTCCTACGACGACAACAATCGAAAACTCCTTCGCGTCATGAGGGCCCTGCCGGCGTCCCGGAGGGACGCCCGCTTCCGATGCGTCGTGGCGCTGGCCGCGCCGCACAAGACGGCGAGGCTGTTCGAGGGGCGAACGCCGGGGCGCATCACGACCGAACCGCGGGGAAGTCGGGGTTTCGGTTACGACCCCGTGTTCGCGCCCCGGGGGGCCGGCGGCCGCACCTTCGCCGAGATGTCGCTCGGCGAGAAGAACCTCCTCAGCCACCGCGCTCGCGCGTTCGGGAGGGCCGCCCGGTTCCTCGAGTCGATTGATAAACGGAAGCGGGGGCGCTAGACTAGTCGATGATGCCTCATGGGGGACTTGTTTTGTGAATGAACGAAAGCTTCGCATATTGGTAACGGACGACGACAAGATCGTCCGCAAGATCTGCCAGAACGCCCTGGAAGGGGCCGGCTTCGAGGTGGACTTCGCCCAGAACGGGCAGGAGGCCCTGGACAAGGTCATCGAGTCCGAGCCCCCCTTCGACCTCCTCTTGACGGACATGGAGATGCCCGTCTTGGACGGCATGGGGTTGCTGGAAAAACTGCACGACCTCCCGACCGCGCCGCCCGTCATCATGTTCACGGCTCACTCCTACGTGCCCCACGCGGTCA
>Ga0182021_10010330_pt1 | contig 11070 bp, 12 predicted proteins | sample 612E3MmetaG_FD_120493 | JGI IMG/M metagenome (GOLD analysis project Ga0182021, IMG submission 120493) | Permafrost microbial communities from Stordalen Mire, Sweden - 612E3M metaG (Illumina Assembly) | ecosystem: Environmental > Terrestrial > Soil > Wetlands > Permafrost | place: Sweden...
AGAAGCCAAATTGCACAAAATGTATGAGATGACCAGATTGGTGGGCGAGCACGGCCTGGCCGATGCGAATCAGCTGGCACGCCGTAATGTCATTATCGTGACGGACGGTCTGAAGAACGGCTTGTCTTACTACGCGGCCAAACACTTTCTCAAGTCGATTCATACTTTGGACATCGTGGCGGCGGTTCCGGTAGCTCCATATGAGGCGCTGGAGGCGATACGGCCGTTGGTTGACGAGCTCCATTACATAAACGTGCCGAGCAATTTTATTACCGTATCTCATTATTATACTGACGAGTCGGAAGTGATTCCGGCAGACGTTTTGGGACGAATCGATAACATTGTGACGCGCTGGATTTAAGGCAGGAACGGCTATCGGCATAAAAGCAAGTTGACGCTGGTAAATCGACAGGGTTATCATGTCCTTTATGAGTGTACGAGTGAAGTTTGCCCTAATCCTACTAATGACCGTGGTGGTGTCCATTTTGGCATTGCCGCGCGAGGACCAGATATTAAAGTTATTTGGTTTTAAAAATGCCACGTTGCAGGTCAAGCAAGGTCTTGATTTGCAGGGCGGCGCCCAGCTGATGTTCCAAGCTGATTTGTCGAAGACGGCCTCGGCCGACCGGGAGACGGCGATGGATTCGCTGATCACGGTCATCACCAAGCGCGCCAACTTTGGCGGCACCTCGGAAATAGTCGTCCAGCGACAGGGCAACGATCGGGTGAGTGTCAGCCTGCCGGGCGTCAAGGACGTCAAAGACGCCATTGACCGCATCGGTAAGACGGCCAACCTGACTTTCTTGGAAGTCAACGCCCAGACCGGCGCGCAGACGCCGACCGGCATCGACGGTAAAGACATTGACTCCGCCACCGCCGACTACGACCCCCAAAAGTCTCAGCCGGTGGTTCGCTTGCAGCTTAAGGGCGGCAAGAGCACGACCAATTTCGGTGATCTGACCACGAAGCTAAATAAGAGCGGCAATCTGTTGTTGGCCAGCCTAGATGGCGAGCCGACTTTCGGACCGGCGACCGTCAGCAGCCCCATTAACGACGGCGTGGCGATTTTGTCCGGCAACATGGATATTAACCAAGCTCGCAAAGTGGCCGAGGAAATCACCGCCGGCGCCCTGCCCGTGCCGGTAACTCTGGTCGAGCAACGCTCGGTCGGACCGTCTTTGGGTAAAGAGTCGGTTCAGCACTCCGTACTGGCCGGCATTATCGGCCTGACGGTCGTCGCCCTGTTCATGCTGATGTACTACCGCTTCGCCGGTTTGCTCGCCATCTTGGCGCTCGGCATCTACACCGCTTTGACCGTGACCATCTACAAGCTAAGCGGCCTCGTGCCGGGCTACAGCATCGTGCTGACCTTGGCCGGTATCGCCGGTTTCATCCTGAGCATCGGTATGGCGGTTGACGCGAACATTCTTATCTTCGAACGCATGAAGGAAGAGCTGAGAGCCGGTAAGAGCTTCGTGGCCGCTTTGGAAACCGCCTTCACCCGTGCCTGGACCAGTATTCGCGACTCCAATGTCTCGACTTTGATTACCTGTACTATCTTGTACGCCACAGCCAGCGCCACCCCGATTATTCGCGGTTTCGCCGTCACTTTGGCGCTCGGCGTTTTGGTTTCCATGTTTACCGCCGTGGTGGTTACCCGCACGTTGATGCGGATGGCCGCTCGCTGGAGCTGGGCTCGTAATCCCAAGCTTTACGGCTTGAAATTAGAGGAGGTAGAATAATGAATATCATCGGACGCCGTAAAATTTGGTATACCATCTCGGCCGTGATGATCGTGCCGGGTGTCATCTCCCTGTTAATTTTCGGCTTGAAACTGGGCATCGACTTTAACTCCGGTGAGCTGAGCGTGGTTCGCGGATCGGTTTCGACCGCTACCATCGACAAGGCCGCCAAGGGTCTCGGTTACAAAGACTTGGTAGTGACCCCGACCGGCTCGAACGAGACGCAGATTCGTTTCCGCGACCCCGCGACTCAAGCCAAGCACGAGGCTAACCACCAGACCTTTAAGGCCGCTTTGGCCGCCGAGGGCGTGGAAGAGCTATCCTTTGACTCCGTCGGGCCGACCGTTTCTAAAGACATCGCTCAGAATGCTATCTTGAGCCTGATATTGGTCTCTATCTGCATTGTCCTGTATGTGGCCTACGCTTTTCGCAACACTCCGAAACCGGTCAGCCCATGGAGTTTCGGTTTCATGGCCATCGCCGCCTTGTTGCACGACGCCTTGTTTGTCATCGGCGCGTTCTCGATCCTCGGCCACTTCTTTAACGTGGAAGTTGACGCCCTGTTCGTGACGGCCGTTTTGACCGTCATCGGCTTCAGCGTCCACGACACCATCGTCGTTTTCGACCGCATTCGTGAGAACCTGCGCCGCGAGAAAGGAAGCTTTGAGACTATCGTCAACGACTCCATTCAGGAGACCCTGGCTCGCTCGATCAACACTTCTTTGACGGTAATTTTGACCCTGTTAGCTCTGTTGCTGTTCGGCGGTCAGAGTATCCGCATGTTCGTCTTGGCACTGCTTATTGGTATCGCTTCCGGTACCTACTCATCCATCTTCAACGCCTCTCCGTTGCTGGTTACCTGGAATAACTTCCGAGTTAAGCGAGCCGCTCACGCTAAGTAATTAGCGAAAAAGCTGAGTCTCAAAATTTGGGGGAATGTTGTAAAAAGTACTTGCCTTGGAAGATTTCAAGGGGTATAGTTAGATTAACAACAGTTAAAAAGAAAAACTAAATGCTAGAATTATTCATCACATCGAAGACGCGCCGCAAAATTATATCCGTATATACTAAGTACCCGGACTTTAAGATGCACGTTCGCGGGCTGGCCAAGATGATCAAAGAAGATCCCGGCAACGTCCAGCGTGAGCTGAAGAAACTGGCCGAAGTGGGTTTTGTCACGGTTCATCCGGAGGGCAATACTACTGTTTACGTGGCTAATCCCAAGTTTATTCTCTATCGCGAGCTCCAAGGCATAGTGCTGAAGAGCCAGGTAAGCAAACGAGGCAAAGATGCGTAGGATTATCAGTTGGATTATAAATCATGATACTCAATTTAATTCATTGCGGGCGTTGAGCCGCGTTCCGGAGATGCCGATTGGTTTTGTGCCTCGCAGTGACCCCAACTTCTATTTCTTAGCCCGTAAGTTCTAGAGTAGAGGCCGCCATTGTCAGAAGCCATACCGATTATTGTTAAGAGTATCCTTACTAAACGCGGGATGGCCGAAGCTGACATGACGCGCTTTTTGGCGCCGGATTTCGCGCGGGATCTGCACGATCCGTTTTTAATGACCGATATGAAAGCGGCGGTCGAGCGCATTTTGCGAGCGGCCGAACGGGCGGAAAAAGTCGTTATCTACGGCGACTATGACATTGACGGTCTGACCGCCAGCGTGGTGATGAGCGATACTTTGCGCGGGCTCGGTTTGGATCCCGAAATGTATATACCCGACCGGTTTGACGAAGGCTATGGCTTGAACGCGGACGCCATTCGACGGATGGCCGAAGGCGGAGTAAACCTTATAGTCAGCGTCGATTGCGGCGTAACGGCGGTCGCCGAGGCTGAGTTGGCGCTCGAGCTCGGCGTGGATTTGATTATTACGGATCATCATTCGGTACCGGAAGTGATACCGCGCGCCGTGGCGGTGGTCAACCCGAAGCGGGCGGGGGATTTATATCCGTTTAAGGATTTGTGCGGCGCCGGCGTGGCCTTTAAGGTGGCGCAGGCGATCCAGCGGGAGTCCGGCAAGCCGGCGCTCGGCCGGGAAAAGTGGTTGTTGGATATGGTAGCGCTAGGCACGGTCGGCGACGTTGTCGGCCTGGTCGATGAAAACCGCGCTTTGGTAAAGTACGGTTTGATGGTGATGACGAAAACCCGGCGGCCCGGTTTGCGCGCGTTGGCCGAAGCGGCCGGCGTCGACATCGGCAAAATTACTTCGACGCAGATTGGTTTTAACCTGGGGCCGAGGCTAAATGCCGCCGGGCGTATGGGGCAGGCGGATTTGGCGCTTGAACTACTTAGCACCGAAGACGTCGCTCGAGCGGGGCGGATCGCCACGGATCTGGAAGAGCTCAACCTCAAACGTCGCGCCGACCAAAAAGCGATATTAGACCAGGCCGACGCCATGGCGGCGGAGCTGGCCGACGACCCCGTGCTGGTGTTGGCCGATCCGGCATGGTCGCACGGCATTGTCGGCATCGTGGCTTCGCAGCTGGCCGACAAGTGGGGTAAGCCGGTGTTTGTCGGCCAGGTGATGGGCGACAAAGTCAAAGGCTCGGCGCGGAGTCGTGATAACTATGACATGGCGGCGGCTTTTCGTGCCAACGCCGACTTACTCGAAAGGTTCGGCGGTCACTTTCACGCGGCCGGCGCGACTTTCGCCGTGGAAAATTTGGAGGCTTTTCGTGACGGTTTGATCGGATACTACTTTGAGAACGAAACGGAGGCCGTCGATGAACAAATTGTCGCCGACGTCGTCGCGGAAGATTTAAGCGCTCTAAATTGGGACGTTTTTGAACAACTGGAGATGATGCAACCTTTTGGAGTCGGCAACGCCAAGCCTATTTTTGAGTTAAAGAACACAAAAGTTATTCAATATCGCAAGATGGGTAAAGAGCAGGAACATCTGAAAATACGTGTACAAGATAACAACGGTCGAACGATTGAAGCTGTCGGGTTTGGTTTTGGAAGTGTCGCGGATAGTGTCGACGGACAAGAGGTAATCATAGCGGGGGAGTTGAATAAAAATGTGTTTCGGGGTATAATATCCTTAGAAATTGGAATTGGAAAAATAAGTTTTGAACAAGATTAGTTTTCAATATAATAAGGAACGTTTTTCCGATGAAGAAAACGCTTTGATAAACAAGGCGTTCGAGTTTGCCGTGCACGCGCACGGTGACCAGCAGCGCGACAGCGGTGAGCCCTACATCGTCCATCCCATTTCCGTGGCCGAGCGCGTGGCCGATTGGGGCTTGGACTTTCGTTGCGTTCAAGCCGCTTTGCTTCACGACGTGGTCGAAGACACCGAAGTTAGTCTGAAAGAGATCGAGCTGGCTTTCGATAAAAAAGTCGCGGAACTGGTTGACGGCGTCACTAAACTAAACATGTCGTCCATGCCGAACTTATCGCCGAACAGCACTCGCGCCGAGGTGTCCATTGAGAACCTGCGCAAGCTGTTGCTGGCCTCTAGCAACGACCCGCGCGTGTTGATGATCAAGCTGGCCGACCGGCTGCATAACCTCAGCACTTTGCAGTTCGTCAGTCCGGAGCGGCAGCACCGCATCGCGCGCGAGTCGCTCGAGGTGTTCGCGCCACTGGCCGATCGTCTGGGAATGGGCCGAGTTAAGGGCGAGATCGAGGACATGTCGTTTCGTTACTTTAAGCCCAAAGAGTACGCCACCATCACGCGCCAGCTTAAGAGCTTGTTTAAGGATACCGAAAAGCAACTGATTATTATGCGGCGGGAAATAGGCGAGCTACTGAAGAAGGGCGACATTTACGTTTTGAGCGTCGAAGGCCGCCAGAAGCACGTTTATTCGGTTTACAAGAAGATGGCTAAAAGCGGTGGCGACATTTCCAAGATGCACGATCTGTTGGCCATCAGAGTCATCGTGCCGACCGAGGCCGACTGTTACCACGCTATGGGGCTGATTCACCAGGTGTATAAGCCGCTGATTTATCTGATCAAAGACTACATCGCCGTGCCGAAGCCGAACGGTTATCGCAGTTTGCATACGACGGTGTTCGGACACGGCGGTCGCATTATCGAGATCCAGATTCGCACGCAACAGATGCACGAGGAGGCCGAGTTCGGCGTCGCGGCTCATTACCATTACGACGCTCACAAGAATACTCCGGAGTACGCCAAGGGCAAAGCCGCTAAGGCGGTGGTGCCGGAGGAGTCGAGTTGGGTGCGTCACTTAGCTCGGATGCGTCGCATGGCGGTTAGCGGGCAGGAGTTTACCGACGGTAGCGACGTCGACTTGTTCGCCGAAGACATCTTCGTGTTCAGTCCCAAGGGCGATCTTTACGACTTGCCCGAGGGCGCGACGCCTATCGACTTCGCGTTCGGGGTTCATACCGACATTGGTTTGCGGACCATGGGCGCCAAGGTCAACGGCCGCATGGTCAACTTGGATTCGAAACTGGAGAATCGCGACCTCGTGGAGATTGTCACTCGTCGCGAGCCGGCGCCGAACCGCGACTGGCTGAACTTCGTGAAGACGTCGGTGGCGCGCAACGCTATCCGCGGCTGGTTCCGGTCTATTAGCCGCGAATCGAATGCTATTTCCGGGCGCATCGCTCTGGAAACCGAGCTTAAGGCTTGGCATACTAACCACGTCGAAGATATTCCGGCGCGCCGGATGACGGCCGCGCTGGAGTCGATGCGCATGCGGTCGATTGACGACCTACTGGCGGCCATTGGCGACGGGTCCATAACGGTCGGCCAGGTGGCCAAGCGGTTGTTTCCGGATTTGGCGAAGCCAAAGGCGGTGCCGGTGGTCAAGCGGCTAGAGCCGACCGGCCACGTGCTGGTTGAGGGCGAGCAGTTGCCGTACACATTGGCGCTTTGTTGTCACCCGGTTTATCCGCAAACGTTGATGGGCTACGTAACCAGGGGCGCCGGCGTGACCGTTCACGCGTTAGGTTGCAAAAATATTCCGAACGAACCCGAGCGCTTGGTGCAGTGCCGTTGGGAAACCGACGCCGCCGGCCCCGAGATGTTGGTCTGCAAGCTGTCCGTCGACGCGCACAACCGCGTGGCTATGCTGTCGGACATCACCGGACTCATCGCCGGCCACGGTTTGCACATCGGCCAGATATCCAGTCAGCCGGTAGCCGGTTTCGATCGTTCGACCATCAAATTTTCATTGGAAGTTAACGATCTGTTCGAGCTAGCCGATATTATGCGCCAACTCGAGCGTATTCCCGGCGTTATTCAAGTCGAAAGACTGTAGCCGGGTTGATTGGCGGTATGGTTTTGTGCTAGGCTTGTTGTCATTGGCAAGGGAGATAATATGGCCAAACAATTTCAAAAAGTTAGAGGTATGAACGACGTTTTGCCCGAAAGAGCGAGGTTGTTCGACCACGTCATCAAAAGTTTTATGCAATCCGCCGAGGCCGCGGGTTACGGTCACATTGAGACTCCCGTCATTGAGGATGAGGCCTTGTTTATTCGCACGTCGGGCGAGGGAACCGACGTCGTGGACAAGGAAATGTATAATTTTGAAGATCGCGGCGGCCACCGGGTAGCTTTGCGTCCCGAAGGCACGGCCGGCGTGGCGCGCGCTTACATCGAGAACGGCATGGCGTCGCTGCCGCAGCCGGTTCGCTTGTACTACATCGCCGACATGTTCCGTTATGAACGGCCGCAGGCCGGGCGTTCGCGCCAGCACAAACAGATCGGCGTCGAGATGTTCGGCGACCCGAACCCTAGCGCCGACGCGCAGGTCATTACCTTGCTGGCGCGCATTTACCGCCAAGCCGGCCTGAGAAACGTCGGTTTGCAGATTAACTCCATTGGCGACCAGACTTGTCGGGCTAAGTATCGTAAAGACTTCGTCGATTATCTGGAAGAGCATGTCGATAAGTTGCCCGATTTGGATCGAGACCGGCTTAGGCGAAATCCGTTGCGCGTTTTGGATTCCAAAGACCCCGTGACCCAGGAGGTTCTAAATGATGCTCCTCAGATGCTTAACTATCTGTGCGCCGACTGTCAGAAACACTTTTCCGGCGTTCTCGAGTATTTGGATGAGTTGGGCGTGAACTATGAGGTCAACCATCGCTTAGTACGCGGACTAGATTACTATACCCGCACCGTGTTTGAGTTTTACGGCCAGCGCGAGGGCGCTATGAGCGCCTTGGGCGGCGGCGGTCGCTACGACTTACTGTTGGGCGAACTCGGCACCAAACCGACCCCCGCGGTCGGTTTCGGCAGCGGCGTGGAGCGCATTGTCATCGAGATGGAGGCCGAGGAAGACCTACCGTTAATCAACGAGCAGGGAGGCGTCTATGTGGCGTCTCTCGGCGAGCCCGCACGTCTGGCGGCCTTTCACATGATTGAGGAGTTATTGGACGCGGGCATTAAGGCCTGCGGCTCGGTAGACAAAGACGGCATCGGTTCGCAGCTGGCTCGAGCCGACAAACTGGATGTAAAGTACGCGGTGATTATCGGTCAAAAAGAAGTCAAAGAGGGAACCGTGTTGCTCCGAGATATGGCCTCGGGAGCTCAGGAGACCATCACGGCGACCGAGATTGCTAACGAGCTGGCTAAAAGGCTGTAAATGGCGACCGATACCGTGCCAGATTGCGTGTTTTGTGGCATCGCCAACGGCGGCGCTAACTTAATTTGGGAAAATGACTACGCGGTGGCTTTTAACAGCATCGATCCTAAGACGCCGGTTCATATTTTGGTCGTACCCAAGATCCATGTGGAAACGCTGGACGATTTGGATAATGAGCTGGCGGGACAAATGTTAATCGCGGTTCGGGACGCGGCTCGAGCGACCGGAGTAAACAAAGCCTATAAGTTGGCGGTAAATAGCGGCCGTGGCGCCGGTCAAGTTGTGCCACATCTGCATTTTCACATTTTGGGTCGCAAAGACGGTTCGGCGCTAACACTTAATGGCGTCGAGTTATAGATTTTAGGTAGCGCTTAGGCTTCATTGAAAGTTCTCCCTAGGAGTATTTTTTATCGGCTAGAGTAATACTCCTGAGGAGAATATTATTTTAACGATAAGGTCTTTGTTGAGCATTACGACTTGAAATATGGCATAGACTCAGAGCGAGCGTATTTTTGGCTTGAATTGAGTGGCCTTATCTGGTAAAGTGTTCACTAGTTTGTCGCTAACGGCAGGCGAATCTCAACCCGAAAGGAGGTGATTAGTATGGCTATCCAAGTAACCCGTAAGGACGACCGCGAATCTGTCGAGAACATGATTCGTCGGTTCAACAAAAAGGTTCAGCAATCCGGCGTTTTGGGCGTTGCCCGTCGCAACAAATTCTTCGAACGACCGCTCACTAAGCGCGCTCAGCGGGAGATCGCGATTCGCAAGTCCGCCCGTAAGGCGGCTAAGGCCAAGGCCTTCATCAGCGGCAAGTAGCCCGTCGGTATCCGCCTTGAAGTTTTCTAAAATGTCCGCCCTTGAGAATTCTTCTAAGACTTCTCGGGGCGGCGTTTAGTTTGTAGCCACCCTTTGGTGATAACCGACAATTGGTGCTAAAATAATCTGGTAGGAACTAAAAAACAGGAGTCTCGATGTCGCTTTTGGCCAAACTAACCGAAGACATGAAAAACAGCATGCGCGCCGGAGACGCCGACCGCACGGGTATGATCCGGTTGCTAATGTCGTCGCTCAAGAACGAGCAGATCAAGGTTGGGCATGAGTTGAGCGACGAAGAGGCGCTTAAAGTTTTGCAACGCGAGTCGAAGCAGCGCAAGGACGCGGCCGAGTTGTATCGCGGGGCCGGGCGCGACGACTTGCTGGCGAAGGAAGAGTACGAGCTGACGGTGGTCGCCGAGTATTTGCCGACGGTTTTGACCGAGGACGAGACCCGCGCTCTGGTCGACAAGGTGGTGGCCGAGATGGGCGGCACGGTGACCATGCAACAGATGGGGCAGGTTATCGGCGCCGTGGTTAAAGAGGCGGCCGGCGCGGCCGACGGCGGGCTGGTGTCCAAGCTGGTCCGCGAGAGGCTGAGCGTCTAGTGTCTTTAACACTGAATATTCAGGAGTTTCCGGCCGATTTGGATTTGAGCAAGGCTGAGGCGGCGTTTCGAGCCTTGGCGACGGCGTTGACCGAGGCCGATGGTATTATCAACTTAGTATTGGTGGATGATGAAGAGATCCGCGCCATGAACGCCGAGTTCGCCGGCAATGATTACGCCACCGACGTCTTGAGTTTCAGCTACATTGAAAACGGCGGCGAGCCCATTGAGGGCGTCATCGGCGAGATGGCCATTAGTCTGGAGACGGCCGAGCGGCAGGCGAAGGAAGCGAGGCACTCGCTGGCCGACGAGCTGGCGTTGTTGGTCGTTCACGGCACGCTGCACATTTTGGGTCACGACCACCAGACGGCCGCCGAGCAGGCCGCCATGAGCGAACTCCAGCGGGAGTATTTGACGGCCGCCGGAGCCGATTACAAGGAGCCGGTGTGGAAAGATTAGAGAATCTATACCGCAGTTTTTATAACGCCTTCAAAGGCTTGTTCATGGTTTGGAAGTATGAGCGCAACGCTCGCATTCACCTCATAGCGGCCGTAACAGTCCTGATCGCGGGTCTGTGGCTTAGGCTCAGCGCGGCCGAGCTGTCCGCTGTCTTGTTGGCGGTGTTGGCCGTCTTTATGGGCGAGATCTTTAATACCGCCTTCGAGAAAACGCTGGACTTAGTTGAGCCGAGCCACAATCCTAAGGTCGGCGCCATTAAGGACATGGCGGCCGCCGGCGTGCTCGTGGCTTCCATGGCGGCCGTCGCCATTGGCATTGTCATCTTCTGGCCTCACGTGGAGGTGCTTTGGGTAAGATAATATCGCTGGTCGGTTCGGTCGGTTCGGGTAAGTCGGCGCAGGCTCAGCTACTGGCGGAGCGACACGGTTGGTATTTATTGCCAACGGGACAGTTGTTGCGTACGAAGCATCCCGATCTAACCGCCGATTTGTCGGCCGGGAACTTGGTTGACTCGGAGGCCGTTAAGGCTATTTGGGAAGAAAAGATTACGGCGGTTCCGGCCGGTCGATACATAATCATGGACAGCTTCCCTCGAAAAATGGAAGAAGCCAAGTGGTTTCTGGACAAGTTGGCGGGCTGGGGGCGGGAATTGGTCGGAATCTTTGAGCTTGACGTGTCCGAACACGAAGCGGTACAGAGGTTATTGGCGCGCGGCCGCATGGATGACAGCGAGACGGCCCTGCGTCATCGGCTTTGGTTGTACCATGAGGCTACGAGGCCGGTGTTTACTTATTGTCAAAAATTGGGCTACCTGACGCACGTGGATGGCGCCGGTGATATTGAAGCGGTTTATCGCCGAGTTGAAACGGCGGTTCTAAAAAGAATG
>Ga0182021_10010331_pt1 | contig 11070 bp, 13 predicted proteins | sample 612E3MmetaG_FD_120493 | JGI IMG/M metagenome (GOLD analysis project Ga0182021, IMG submission 120493) | Permafrost microbial communities from Stordalen Mire, Sweden - 612E3M metaG (Illumina Assembly) | ecosystem: Environmental > Terrestrial > Soil > Wetlands > Permafrost | place: Sweden...
CCATTAAAGTCCGAATCCACACAGCTAATATCCAACTGCTCCGTCACTTCTCTGAAGATATGCACCTCATCCTCATCTCCCAGAAAATCAGACAGCAAAGGAGGAAAAAGATAACCTGTGTCGATGACATAGGGCTTATATTCTGTGTAAGTCATTTGTGACTCCTATCTATGCAATGCTTGCCCCAAGTATAGCAAAAAGCCATGCAGATAGGAAAATCAACAATTACATCTAAATAACTGTGTTGTCGGAGTGGTGACCCAAGCTCCTAGTTGGGTGGGTAATATTTCTTTTTGTGTTATGGTTGCCGATGAAAAGAATTATTCTGAAATAAAATGGTTAATCCTTGGTGCCATTTTCCCTGTTATTGCGTTGATCGCCATTGCCGGGTTACCAGATAAAAATGAATAATCTCAATCTCCAATAGAACCTAAATTCTCAGAGAAACAGGGTGCGTAGTATATTTTTGTGTGCTACAATTTCCTTTGAAATCAACAGTTTGACCAGAGGATAGTAAGATGATTTTCCTCATAATCGGTATTATGATTTTAGTAATCATGTTGCTATATATATGTATTGGGTATATTGTTGCCTATTCGGCACTACATCAAAATCGGCAGCCGGTACCTAAAAATCCCGGCGACTACGGATTGAATTTTGAGAACATTGAATTCAAGACCTCAGACGAGGTTAACATCAAGGGCTGGTTGATTCCGGGCAGCGCCAACAAAATAATCATAATGACACACGTCGCCGGCCTGACGAAATACGGTTCAACAGTATCGTACAAAAATCTAACCAAACTCTATGATAAAGAAATCGAATTCTTGAAGACAGCAGAACATTTGTACAAGGCAGGATATAGCGTGCTGATGTTTGATTTTCGTAACCACGGTGAGAGTGGCTCTGACCCGAATAAGAGAATCGCAAACATAGGACTGAAGGAATACCGGGATGTATTAGCGGCGCTGGACTATATAAGCGGACGGGATGATTTAAAGAATACGGATGTTGGTTTTGTCAGTTTCTGTATGGGCGCCAATTCAGTTATCATCGCCATGAGCAAGAATCCGGAGAAATTCAACAAAGTTAAGTGTCTTTTTGCGGTGCAGCCGATTTCGATGGAAGTATTTATGCGCACTTATATCGGTAAATTCATAACTCCGGCAGGTGCCAACCTTATAATGCCTATGGTAAAGAAGTGGGTTGTCTGGCTGGGGGCTTATCCTTTAAATCAAATGTCACCTCTGGAATATGCAAGTGATATAAAAGTACCGACGATGTATGTACAGGCACGAAATGATCCCTGGACGGAATTAAGCGATATACAGGAATTTTACAATAATACCCCGGATAATCCCAAAGAGTTCTTCTGGATAGAAGAAACCCGGCACCGTTTTGATTCATACGTTTATTTTCAGAACAAACCGGAAAAGATGTTGGAATGGTTACAAAAATGGGTCTAAATTACCCGCGATTATCTACGGATATATGCAAATAAGCCTTCGTAGAAGAATTAGAAGGTAGGTGGACATTTTATCTTGCCATTCTCTTCAATAAAAAGTTTTGGGTTTTTCTTGACAACTTGTTCAACATCGCGTGTTGTTATATGGGTATTGAACCGCTTGTTGACTCCTTCACCTATCTGTAACAGAAACAATCCTTCCTTGTTTTCATAAACTATTTCGACAACCATATCACGTATGTCCATCAACAATTCACCCCTTTTTACAAAATGTATGACTTCAATGATGCTTAAAGTGTTAATACCCAATCGTATTTATCCGGTTTTTCGCTGTATTGAATAGCAGTTACCTCATCGTAAAATTTCTGAGAGAGCGGACCGATTTTACCATCATTAATTTTAAGTAATTTGTCTTGATGTTGGATTTCACCGACAGGAGAAATGACTGCTGCCGTACCGGTGCCGAAGACTTCGGTCAATTTGCCGCTGCGGGAAGGGGTAATCACTTCGTCAATGGTAATCTTTCGTTCATTAACGATTATACCCCATTCTTTGGCCAGGCGGAGGACGCAATCTCGTGTCGTACCTTCCAGTATCGTGCCGTCAAGGGGAGGCGTAACCAACTCGTTGTTAATTACGAAGCAGATATTCATGGTGCCCACTTCTTCGATATACTTACGTTCAGCGGCATCAAGCCAGAGCACCTGAGTAAAGCCTTTCTCTTTAGCTTCATGGGCAGGTAAAAGGCTAGCGGCGTAATTGGCCGGGGTTTTCGCAGCTCCAAGACCACCTTTGGCGGCACGCACATATTCCCCCGACGTAATCAGACGGACCGGATTCAAACCCTCCTTATAATAAGCAGCGACCGGTGAAAGAATTATCATAAAACGGTAAGTCTCCGAGACCCGCACCCCAATATAGTTATCGGTAGCAAAAATAAAAGGTCGAATGTACAGAGAGTAACCCCGCTGGGATGGAATCCAGACCCTATCAAGTTTAATTAATTCTATCATCGAATTGAGGAATAAATCATAATTAATTTCTGGAATACAAAGACGACGGCAGGATTTATTCAGTCGCTCGTGATATTTTTGCGGACGAAAAATATTGATTGTTCCCTGTTTGTTATAGAATGCCTTAATCCCTTCAAAAACCACCTGGCCATAGTGGATGGCGCACATTGAAGGGAAAATATTCATTTCACCATAAGGAACTATTTGCGGGGATTGCCACCGACCATTCGCGTAATCCATAATTAACATGTGGTCGGAGAAAACCTCGCCGAAATTGAGATTGATCATGTCTACATTCTTTATTTTGCTGTGTTTTATACGAGTGATATTAATATTCAAAGTAGTTTTACCTCTATCGCTTGCTTTTGGTGAATTAATTGATACAAAATTAATATATTCAGTTTACCTTCCCATAGATATCATTTCAAACTCTCGAGCTTGATTTTCTTATCAATTTTTAGTCGTGATAAATAAACTAAAAACATACTGCATTATTTAATACTCTTTAAAAAACTGTCAGTTTCATTGATATATGAAGAAGGGTTACTTTTATATCCCTCGCTATGGTCGGCAACGTTAATTTCCAATAAATTATTCGGCGGGTTTTTTGAAGCTTTGAAAAGTTCGTTCATTTCCTTCAATGAAACCAGTTTGTCATTTTGTTCATGGATAAATAATATCGGGCAAGTGGCATTGGGTATAGTGTCAATCGGGTTAATCGGCGTGTAACTGTAAAATATTCTCACCGCAAAAGACACTCCAGGATAGAAGAAATCTAAAAGAGATTTAGGGATACCTCTCGTGGTAGCCTATGCCGTGACCATGTTGCGTACAGTTGCAAAACAACCATCCAGAACTGCGGCTCCGAACTTTCGTCGCTTATAAAAATAGCGGATGACGAAGCCCCGGAGCAAAAGCCAATAAAGTCAATATTTGAAGTGGAATACCCTGGCTCTTCAGATAATCGACAGCCTCACCAATGTCTTGTTCGTTGTTTAACATGGACAATCCTTTACCAGTCGATTCGCCGCGGCCACGAAAGTCGAATAGCAAGATATTATAACCTTTGTTGACGAGGTCGTGTGCCAGTCCTAGTGTGTCAACTACATCATCGATACGATTTTGAAACCCGCCAAGAACGACAAGGATCACTCTTTCACCTTGTCCGGGTAGAAACCAACCTTTTAATGTGATGCGGTTATCCCGGGATGGGAAAGAGACATCACTATAAGCCAGTCCGACAGAACTTGGTGAGCCATTTATAGGCAGTCGAAGAATATGCATCACTAAAATAGCGCCCAGCATTGCCAGTACGACATAGAAAACCACAAAGACTGCGATAATTCTAAGTGTAATCTTGTAAATGCGTGGCATTTTTTAGTATGTCCGAAAGAAATATATTTATGGCCAAATATTAACATTATATTTTATAATCTTCAACTACGTATTTAAGTACTTGGTTAGTACTGTTGCGTCGAGATTGCTTATTTAGTATAATATGCCCGAAAGACATGCATAAAATAGCCTTTTCATTTATGATGTTTAATAAATTCCATTCTGTTTATTTCGGCTCGCATAAAAGTAAATATTTTTCTGCCGGATTCATATAGAGGCGAATGTCTGTAAATACCAACAATGTGGTAATATGAAAATATATCAAGCCATGTATCGGATAGCTCTGCGCTTCTTGTTTATTTTCTTTTTGATTTCATTTGTTTTTACTTCCACTCTTTCAGCCGGCTGTTCTAGAAGTAGTGCCAGCCTAATTATTGCCGGTTCGACGTCGGTGCAGCCATTCGCTGAAGTTTTAGCCGAAGCATATATGATTTTACATCCGGGAATAACTATTGATATTCAAGGCGGCGGTTCGGCGGCGGGTATTATGGCGACCCAGTCGGGTACTACCAACATCGGGATGTCATCACGTGTATTAGCCGGCAATGAAACGAGTCTCTGGAGTGTCGAAATTGCTAGGGATGGGATTGCGATAATAATATATCCGGACAATCCGATAATCAATCTTACTTTGCCCCAAGTGCGCGATATCTATTCAGGGAAGATTACTGATTGGAGTCAAATAGGTGGGAAGAAATCGGAAATCCATGTATTTACGCGAGAGGATGGTTCAGGAACGCGTTCATCTTTCGAAAGTTTGGTGATGGGAAAAACGGAGATAATGGCGCGGGCGATGGTCCAGGATTCTAACGGCGCAATACGGCAGTTGGTAGGTGATGACCCCTACGCTATCGGGTTTATTTCATTGGGTTTGGTGGATAAAACCGTAAAAGCAGTGGAATTAGATGGAGTCATTCCATCGCGCGAGCATGTTATCGATGATACTTATAACTTATCACGACCGTTTTTGTTTCTAACATTGAAAGAACCTACCGGCTTGGCAAAGGATTTTATTGATTTTACCCTCTCAGATAAAGGTAAGCAAATATTGTATGACCAGGGACTAGTTATCACGGGGGTCAATCCATAAAATGAAAAAGTTTGGAGAAAAGATTCCCCAGAGCCTCTTTTTTATCATGGCACTATCAGCCCTTTCGGCGCTGGCTCTGATAACTGTTTTTATTTTTGTCGAAGGTATCCCCCTTATTGCTAAAGTCGGCTTGTTTAATTTTATTTTCGGTATGAAGTGGGCACCCAGTCTAGGTCAATACGGGATATTCCCGATGATTGTTGGGACAGTAGTAGTTACTTTGGGCGCTATTATATTGGGAGTTCCGATAGCTCTTTGTTGCAGTATTTTCTTAGCGGAGTTTGCCCCCAAGAAATTAAGTAATCTCGTTCGTCCCGCTATCCAACTATTAGCTGGCATTCCTTCGGTGGTATTTGGATTTTGGGGTTTGATATTTATTGTGCCCGCAATAAGAAATTATCTTGGCGGGCCTGGCCTGAGTATTCTGGCTGGCTCTATTATTTTAGCTATCATGATTTTACCCACGATAATCAGTATTTCTGAGGTATCACTCATATCTGTCTCGCCATTATTGAAAGAGGGAGCTTTCGCTTTAGGCGCTACACATTGGCAGACTATCCGTTCCGTACTTGTTCCGGCGGCAAAATCCGGAATCTTGGCGAGTATTATTCTGGGGATTGGCAGGGCTGTGGGAGAAACAATGGCAGTTATTATGGTACTGGGTAATGCCGTAGCTTTGCCTAGCTCAATATTAGACCCGGCGAGAACCCTTACAACGAATATCGGCATCGAAATGGGGTATGCATCAGGAGAGCATCAGCAAGCTTTATTTGCCACCGGTATCGTGTTGTTAGTCATTATCATGATTTTGAATTCCATAGCGCAGTATGCTATCAGAAGGAAATAGATGAGAATCAGACTAAATCCCCGTACTAGTCAGAAAATCGCCAAAGTCGTGATTTGGTCAGCCGCCATTTTAGTACTTTTTGTTTTGTTTTCAATCATTATTTACATATTATCGAAGGGGATACCTAATATTACGTGGCAATTCCTGACACAAATCCCCAGTGATATGGGGCGTTCCGGCGGGATTCTTTCTCCTATCGTTGGAACGCTATCAGTAACCTTAGTCGCTGTTATCGTAGCGACTCCTCTGGGAGTGGGCACGGCTTTCTATCTTACTGAATACACTCGTGAAAGTACGATTACAAAAATCATCCGCTTTAGCGCCGAATCGTTAGCCGGGATTCCTTCGATTGTTTACGGTCTATTTGGCTTTATCTTCTTCGTTATCTACTTGAAATTAGGGTGGTCGATACTGTCGGGAGGACTGACATTAGCGGTCATGATTTTACCAACAATAATTCGTACTTCTGAAGAAGCAATACGAACAGTACCGCCTATGTACCGCGAGGTGAGTTTCTCTCTGGGTGGCACTAAATGGCAGACCATGTTAAAAGTATTGGGTCCGTCCGCACTTCCCGGTATTTCTACCGGTATTATTCTGGGAATCGGGCGTTGTGTGGCGGAAACAGCGGCAGTCATACTAACCGCAGGTTCGGCATTACGTATGCCAATATCTATATTCTCGCCGGCACGAACGATGGCAGTGCATTTTTATATACTGGCAAGAGAAGGTATTTCTCTAGAAAGAGCATACGGCACTGCGGCTCTGTTAATAATACTTATTCTGCTTATTAATATTGGAGCGAATTTACTAGTGAACAAATTTGTAGCAAAAGGTCATTAATGGAAAATATTAAGGAGCAAGATAAAATATCTATAAAGAATTTGAACTTTTACTACGGTAAAACTGAAGTCCTTAAAGATTTGAGTTTGTTAGTAAAAGCAAATGAGATATTATCTATTTTCGGACCTGCCAATAGCGGCACGACGACTTTATTGCGTACAATGAATCGGATGACTGAGTTAGTTCCGGGCTCTCGAATTGGGGGAGAGATATTTCTTGACGGTCACAACATACATTCCGCGAATGTCAACATCTCGGAATTACGCCGGAAAGTAGGCATGGTATTTGAAGTCCCCGCACCTCTACCGATGTCCATTTTTAACAATATCGCGTATGGGCCGCGTTTGAGTGGCATAAAAAATAGAGCAACACTTGAAGAAATCGTGGAAAAATCTTTACAAATGTCAGTTCTTTGGGACGAAGTAAAAGACCGGCTGCATACTTCGGGTATGAGTCTTTCAGGGGGGCAGCAGCAGCGTTTATGTATTGCACGTATTTTGGCTTTAAACCCCGAGGTCATTCTGCTGGATCGCCCGTGTTCGGGGCTTGACCCTGTATCTACTTCCAAAATTGAAGAATCTTTACGGCAATTAAAAGAGAAAATTACAATTATTATCGTTCCCCATAATGTACAGCAAGCCGGACGAGTAGCTGATAGGGTCGCATTTTTACTTATGGGAAACCTGGTTGAGGTAGGAATTACTGCTGAAGTGTTCGAAAATCCTAAAGATAAACGAACCAGTGATTATATCACCGGGAGATTCGGTTAAGATGAGAACAGGTTTTGTATTAAATGAAAATATTCGTTCCGGACTTTCGACATATAAAACAAAGTTGAGGGCAGAAAACACGAATTTGTTTTATGGGAAATTTCAAGCCCTGCGAAATATCACATTAAATATCCCTGAGCGTTCCGTCACGGCAATTATCGGCCCCTCCGGTTGTGGTAAATCATCATTCCTTAGAATTTTTAACCGGATGAACGACCTTATCCCCGGTGCATATGTGGAGGGCACTGTTGAGATTGATGGAACTCTAATATATGGAACTCCCATTGACATCGTCGAACTAAGGAAAAAGATCGGTATGGTATTTCAAAGACCGAATCCTTTCCCGATGAGTATTTACGATAATATCGCCTTTGGTCCAAGACAACATAGCAGAGTCAATAAAAGTGAACTCGATCGTATTGTCGAATCAAGTCTACACCAAGCGGCGCTTTGGGAAGAAGTCAAAGGAAAGTCGGAACAGTCTGCCCTGGGAATGTCCATAGGTCAGCAGCAACGATTATGCATCGCCCGCGTGCTAGCAGTCGAACCGGAAGTGATTTTAATGGATGAGCCCTGTAGCGCGCTTGACCCTGTTGCCACGCTGAAAATTGAGGATTTGATGAGAAAATTGGCGGAGCAATATACGATTGTAATCGTCACACATAACATGCAGCAGGCGGCGAGGGTCTCCGATATGGCGGCCTTTTTTATGATGTCCAGCGACCGTGCCGGGGAACTGGTAGAATATGGTACCACTTCGCAGATTTTCACAAACCCGAAAGACAAACGCACTGAAGACTATATAACCGGATGCTACGGATAAAGATAATAGGGGGTAGATAATGGAAATAAGAGCGACTTTTCATAAAAAAATAAGGGAAATTCAAGATGAAATCCTGATAATGGGCAGTATGGTAAGTAAAGCTACTCTATTGGCCATCGAGGCCCTGCAAACTCGAGACTTAACTCTGGCTAAGCAAATTATCGCCGATGACCAGAAAATCAATCGTAAAAGGTTTGAAATCGAAGAAAAATGTGTACAGTTAATAGCTACCCAACAACCGATGGCCAGCGACCTGCGCACAATTGTTTCAGTACTTAACATAATTACTGAATTAGAGCGCATCGGAGACTATGCAGAAGGTAATGCTAAAATTACGATTATGATTGGTAACGAACCGCCATTAAAACCACTGATTGATATTCCCAGGATGGCAGAAAAAACAGTCGATATGTTGAACAGAGGTTTAACTGCTTTCATTAATCACGATGCAGATGCGGCCGTGAAAATCAGCGCTGAAGATGATTTCATTGATAATCTATATGACCAGATATTTAGAGAATTACTCACTTTTATGGCAGAAGACCCAAAAACAATCACCAGAGCAACCCGGCTGATCTGGGTGACGCACAATCTGGAGCGCAGCGCCGACAGAGTAACAAATATCTGCGAACGCATTGTCTTCATGGTCACCGGGAAGATGGAAGAAAGCAATGCGTCACTTTACTGATTTAAGTCTTTATTAACCGGGAACAATATTACAAATAGATACAAAAGTGCTAGGATTATACTGTTGTAGTTTTTTATCCAGGTAATAAGCCGGAGGTATTTTATGTCCGTTGATTATAAATTAGAGAGCAAGATAACTACTATAACGCTGAACCGTCCTGAAGCCTATAATGCTATCGATGTACGTACTCTCAAAGAACTGCACGATGCCTTAATTGCTTTTCGTGATAACGAGGATGCTTGGGTGGGCATTATTACCGGTGCCGGGGATAAAGCTTTTTGCAGCGGCGCCGATATTGCCGAGATGCTGCCTTTTTTGAAAACTAATGCCAACAAACCGTGGGAAATACCGCAGACGCCGTTAGGAGATATGGAACTGTATAAACCCCTTATCGGTGCTATTAATGGAATTGCTTTTGGCGGCGGATTAGAGATTGCCTTAATTTGCGATATCAGAATTGCCGTGGAACATGCTCGTTTCGGTTGCTCGGAAGTGAATCTGGGTATTATGCCGGGATGGGGGGCTACACAGCGTCTTCCCCGGATAATACCCAGGTCAAAAGCTACCGAACTGGTGTTTAGCGGAAAACCAATCAGTGCGCAAGAGGCTTACCGTATAGGTCTGGTGAATGAGGTGGTTCCCAAAATGGAATTGATGGCGCGGGCACAAAAGTGGGCGGAAGATCTCTGTCAGGTTAGCCCGTTAGGGATTCGAGCCGCTAAAGAGGCAATGATTCGAGGTTATAGTCTACCGCTAGACGAAGGTCTTAAGTTGGAGAGTGCACTATTTAGTTATTTACTCGGAACAGAAGATTTCGTGGAAGGGCGTGACGCTTTTCTTAATAAACGGAAGCCCCAGTTTAAAGGGAAATAACAGACATCAGTAAGGAGCATAATACATGGAAATTAAGAAAGTAGGTGTCATTGGATGCGGTCAAATGGGCGGCGGTATTGTTCAAACATGCGCGCAAGTCGGCTATGATGTTAAGGTAACTGAAATTAATCAGACTCTGCTGGACAAAGGTTTAAATAATATTAAATCGAATTTGAGTCGAAATGTGGAAAAAGGTCGAATGTCCAAAGACGAAATGAACGCCGCTTTTAACCGTATGAATGGTACTATCAATCTGTACGATTTTTCCGACCGTGACCTGGTAGTTGAGGCCGTGATTGAAAATATGGATATGAAGAAAAAACTCTTCTCTGAACTCGACAAAGTGTGCCCCGCGAACACAATTCTGGCAACCAATACTTCATGTTTATCAATCATCGATATGGCGATGGTAACTAAAAGAGCCGAGAAAGTGCTCGGGATTCACTTCTTCAACCCCGTGCCGGTGATGAAATTGATAGAGGTAGTCAAGACTATTGCTACCAGTCAAGAAACGATTGACGCCGGTAAGGAGTTCGGAGAAAAATGCGGGAAGAAAGTAGTTATTGCTAAGGACAGCCCAGGGTTTATCGTGAATCGTCTGATGATTCCTTTTATACTTAACGCCATTCATATAAAGGACAGTGGTATCGCCACTAAAGAGGATATAGACGCTGGTATTAATCTTGGATTAAATCACCCAATGGGACCATTAGCATTAGCAGACCTCATTGGATTGGATACGGTATATTTTATCGCGAACGCTATGTATGCTGAGTTAAAAGACCCGCAGTTTGTTTCGCCGCCTTTATTAGGCAAAATGGTAACTGCCGGCTGGCTAGGACGTAAGACAGGCAAGGGTTTCTACGAATACAAATAAAAGCTCTGCCAATTTTCAAATAATAAAAAATAAAAGAGGCGGTTTTGTTTTGTAAAACCGCCTCAGTGTGTACAACATTTATAAAAAATTCCACTGAATACCCGGCAGCTTGCTGGCGGGATGAAAGTGGTCCAAAGTTTGGATAGTAAAATGTTTGCCAAATAGTTCACCAGATGGTATAAAGATGGCATAGGAATAAGAAGAACCAAGCATGCCGTTTACGATTTGAAATATCACCTGGTATGGATACCTAAGTATAGAAAGCAGGTATTGACCGGGGATGTTGCGGGGTATTTGAAAGAAGTATTTAATCATATCGCTGAGGAATATGGGTTTGAGATAGATACCATGGAAGTCGTAGAAGACCATGTGCACATATTTTTGGA
>Ga0182021_10010332_pt1 | contig 11068 bp, 19 predicted proteins | sample 612E3MmetaG_FD_120493 | JGI IMG/M metagenome (GOLD analysis project Ga0182021, IMG submission 120493) | Permafrost microbial communities from Stordalen Mire, Sweden - 612E3M metaG (Illumina Assembly) | ecosystem: Environmental > Terrestrial > Soil > Wetlands > Permafrost | place: Sweden...
CGGCGAGCTTGCGGCCGTTGTCGGTCTCAAAGTCACGGCCACCGGCGACACCCTGTGCGACCAGTCCAAGCCCATCATCCTCGAGTCCATGGTCTTCCCGGAGCCGGTCATCAGGGTCGCGATAGAGCCGAAGACGAAAGCAGACGAGGACAAGCTCTCGGTCTCGCTGCAGAGGCTCGCCGATGAAGATCCAACCTTCCGGGTTCAGTCGGACGAAGAGACGGGTCAGACCATCATCTCGGGCATGGGCGAGCTGCATCTGGAGATCATCGTCGACCGTCTGCTGCGCGAGTTCAACGTGGACGCCAACGTCGGCAAGCCGCAGGTGGCGTATCGCGAGACCGTCAAGAAGACGGTCGAAAAGGCCGAGGGTCGCTTCGTTCGTCAGACCGGCGGACGCGGTCAGTACGGACACGCCATCATCAAGCTCGAGCCCAACACGCCCGGCGAGGGATACGCGTTCGAGAACCGCATCGTCGGCGGCGTGATCCCGCGGGACTACATCTCGGCCGTCGACGAGGGCATACAAGAGGCCATGAGCACGGGAGTGCTGGCCGGTTATCCGGTCGTGGACATCAAGGTGGCGCTGCTGGACGGCAGCTACCACGAGGTCGACTCGTCGGACATGGCGTTCAAGATCGCCGGCTCGCTGGCGTTCAAGAACGCTGCCCAAAAGGCGCAGCCGGTGCTGCTCGAGCCCGTCATGAGCGTCGAGGTGGTTACCCCGGCCGATTTCATGGGCGACGTCATGGGAGATCTCAGCTCCCGCCGCAGTCACATTGACGGCATGGAGCCACGGGGCGCCGCCCAGGTCATTCGCGCCACCACGCCGCTTTCCACCATGTTCGGCTACGCGACCTCGCTCCGTTCCGTGACACAGGGTCGCGCAACGTTTACCATGCAGTTCAAGCAGTACGCGGAGGTGCCGGCGGCCATCGCCGCCGAGATCGTCGCCCGGGTGAGGGGCCAGTGACCGGCTCTGTCCACTGCGGGGTAAGTACCCTGCGACAGAGCAGTTGCCCGTCAGCGCGAGCGTCGTGTATACTGCCGTCCTTTGGTGAGGCCCGGCGGCCTTGCCGCCCTCATAGGAACAACTACCTTCGGGTGTGCGAAAAAAGGAGCAGGTAGATGGCCAAGCAGAAGTTCGATCGCAGCAAGCCACACATGAATGTGGGCACCATCGGGCACGTCGACCACGGCAAGACGACCCTCACTGCTGCCATCACGCTTGTGCTGCACAACCGCGGTATCGGCAAGACAGAGTATGTCGCCTTCGACCAGATCGACAAGGCTCCTGAAGAGCGCGAGCGCGGTATCACCATCGCCACCGCGCACGTCGAGTACGAGACGAACAAGCGCCACTATGCGCACGTCGACTGCCCAGGCCATGCCGACTACATCAAGAACATGATCACCGGCGCGGCCCAGATGGACGCCGCCATCTTGGTGGTGGGCGCTGACGACGGCCCCATGCCGCAGACTCGTGAGCACATCCTGCTTGCACACCAGGTGAACGTGCCGTACGTCATCGTGTACATGAACAAGGTCGACCTGGTCGACGATCCGGAGCTCCTCGACCTCGTCGAGATGGAAGTTCGCGAGCTGCTCACCGAGTACGAGTTCCCGGGCGACGACATCCCGGTCATTCGCGGCTCCGCGCTCAAGGCGCTGGAATGCGGCTGTGGCAAGGACGATTGTGAGTGGTGCAAGAGTATCTCGGAGCTCACCGATGCCCTCGACACGTACCTGCCCGACCCGGAGCGCGACGTCGACAAGCCGTTCCTCATGCCGATCGAAGACGTGTTCACCATTACCGGTCGCGGCACTGTCGCCACCGGGCGTGTGGATCGCGGCAAGGTGAAGGTCGGCGAAGAGGTCGAGATCGTCGGTATGCGCGCCAAAGCGATGAAGACCGTCGTCACCGGCGTCGAGATGTTCCGCAAGCTGCTGGACGAAGGCACGGCCGGCGACAACATCGGCATCCTGCTTCGCGGCATCAAGCGCGAAGAGGTGGAGCGCGGAATGGTCGCCGCCAAGCCCGGCAGCATCACGCCGCACACCCACTTCAAGGCGCAGGTGTACGTGCTGTCCAAGGACGAAGGCGGGCGTCACACGCCGTTCTTCAACGGTTATCGTCCGCAGTTCTACTTCCGCACCACCGACGTGACCGGCGTCATCACCCTTGAAGAGGGCGTCGAGATGGTCATGCCGGGCGACAACACGGTCATGGAAGTCAAGCTCATCACGCCGATCGCCATGGAAGAGGGTCTGCGCTTCGCCATTCGCGAGGGCGGCCGCACTGTCGGCGCCGGCGCTGTCGCGGAGATCATCGAGTAGCAGGGTCAGAACGCTGGGGCCGGGCGCGATTCCTTCGTGCTTAACGGAGGGACACGCCCGGCCGCGTGAACAGGAGCAAGAAGGCTAACAAGTGGCACAGCAGAAGATCCGCATAAGGCTCAAGTCCTACGACCACGAGCTGGTCGACCGCAGCGCGCAGTCCATCGTCGAGACGGCGCAGCGCACGGGTGCCACCATTTCCGGACCGGTGCCGTTGCCGACGGAGAAGAACGTGTACTGCGTCATCAAGAGCCCGTTCAAGGACAAGGACTCCCGGGAGCATTTCGAGATCCGCACCCACAAGCGGCTCATCGACATTCACCAGCCGACACCGAAGACGGTCGATTCGCTCATGCGTCTGGACCTTCCGGCCGGAGTCCACATCGAGATCAAGCTGTAGCGGCATGGCTGGCATCATTGGAAAGAAGATCGGCATGACCCAGGTGTTCGACGGCGACGGTAACCTCATCCCCGTCACCGTCATCCAGGCTGGGCCTTGCCCCGTCACGCAGGTGCGCACGGTCGCCACTGACGGCTACGAGGCTGTGCAGATCGCCTTCGAGGACTGCCGCGACAAGCAGCTCACCAAGCCGGAGCTAGGGCACCTCAAGAAAGCCGGCCTCAAGCACGGCAAGCGGCACCTCGTGGAGTTGCGCGGAGCGGTAGACCTCAAGATCGGCGACACGGTGACTGTGGAAGCTTTCGATGAGGGCCAGACCGTCAGCGTCACCGGCGTCTCCAAAGGCAAAGGCTTCCAGGGCACCATCAAGCGACACAACTTCGCCCGCGGCCCAGAGAGCCACGGTTCTCACAACGTGCGTGCCCCTGGGTCCATCGGCGCCAGCGCGTACCCCAGTCGCGTGTTCAAGGGCATGCGCATGAGCGGCCACATGGGCGACGAGCAAGTCACCCAGGCGGGCCTGCGGGTGGTGCGCCGCGACGCAGAGAACAACCTTCTGTTGGTGCGTGGCGCAGTGCCGGGCGCCAAGAACTCCGTCGTCGTCGTCAGGGGCAGGTAACAGTGGCCGCAGACGAGATAAAGGACCAGACAAGCGAGCCCAAGGCTGAGCCTAAGGCCGAGATGCCGGCGGCGGACGCCGCGGCCAAGCCCGCCCGTTCGCGGGCTCGCAGCGCCGCGCCGAAGAAGGCTGCGTCCGAACCGGCAAAGGCGGCCAAGAAGCCGGCCAAGCCTGCAGCCGGCCGCAAGACCGCAGCCGCTGAGCGGACCGCGAAGGCGGCCGCTGCAAAGCCCGCTGCCGCCAAGCCGCGCGCCGCACGCAAGAAGACGGGGGCGGTCGAGGCTGCTAAGCCAGCCGAGCCGGTCGTCAAGCAGAAGCCGCCGAAGGCGGTCCCCAAGCCCAAGCCCGCCAAGCCCGCCGCTCCGCCTGTGGGCCGGCTGGAGGCTACCGTGGTGGACGCAGACGGTCAGCGGCTGGACACCGTGAAGCTTGCCGAAGCCCGCTTCGGCGTCGCGGCCAACATCAACACGCTGCATTTGGCCGTGCGCGCCCAGCAGAACGCGCGTCGCCGGGGCACTGCCAGCACCAAGACGCGCGGGCAGGTCAGCGGTTCCACCGCCAAGCTGTACCGCCAGAAGGGCACCGGTCGTGCCCGCGCCGGTTCCGTCAAGTCGCCGGTGCGCGTCGGGGGCGGCATCACGTTCGGTCCGCACCCGCGCTCCTACGAGATCAAGATCAACCGCAAGGTCGCGCGCAAGGCGCTGGCCATGGCGCTGTCCAGCCGCGCCGACACGGGCACCATCTTCGTCGCCCGTGATCTTGGGCTCGACAAGCCGAGCACGTCGGCGCTGAACCGCATGCTGGCCGCCATGGACATCCCGGCGCCCGTGCTGGTCGTCACCGCCGGTGAGCCGGCCGTGACGCTCTCAGCGCGCAACCTTCCGTTCGCCGAGACGACCGATGTGGTCGCCCTCAGCACAGAGCAGGTACTGCGCGTGCGCTCGCTCGTGTTCACCGAGAAGGCGTTCGCCGCCCTGGAACAGGGGTGACAAATGGTCGAGGCTGAAAAGATCATCATCAGGCCGATCATCTCGGAGAAGAGCTACCGGCAGATCGACGATCACCGGTACACCTTCGAGGTGCATCAGACTGCGCACAAGACCATGATCGCGCAGGCCGTCCAGCAGTTGTTCGGTGTCACAGTGGTCGATGTGTCGACTGCCCACGTGCACTCCAAGCCCAAGCGACGCGGCAATAGTCGCGGTCACAGCCGGGCGTGGAAGAAGGCCGTGGTCACGCTGGCGCCGACCGACAAGATCGAGTTCTTCGAGGGCAGGTAAGTGGGCATCAAGAAGTACAAGCCGACGTCCCCGGGCCGCCGCTTCATGACGGTAGAGACGTTCGACGATCTCACACGGTCCACTCCCGAGCGCTCGCTGCTCGCTCCGCTCGGCAAGAACGGTGGCCGCAACAACTATGGCCGCATCACGACGCGCCATCAGGGCGGCGGCCACAAGCGGCGCTATCGCATCATCGACTTCAAGCGCGACAAAGACGGCGTGCCGGCTCGCGTCGCGCACATAGAGTACGATCCCAATCGCTCGGCGCGCATCGCGCTGTTGCATTACGCCGACGGCGAGAAGCGGTACATCATCGCGCCGCGTGGGTTGGCTGTGGGACAGTTCGTCGAGTCAGGACCCACAGCCGACATCAAGGCCGGCAACGCCCTTCCGCTCGAAGCCATCCCGACCGGCACCACGATCCACGCCATCGAACTGTACGAAGGCCGCGGCGCCCAGTTGGTGCGTGGCGCCGGCACCAGCGCGCAGTTGCAGGCCAAAGAGAAGGGCTACGGAGTCGTCCGCCTGCCTTCCGGCGAACTGCGGCGCATCCGGCTCGCCTGTCGTGCTACTGTTGGAGAGGTCGGTAACTCCGACCACTCCAACATCTCCGGTGGCAAGGCAGGGCGCACCCGGTGGCGCGGCGTCCGGCCGACCGTTCGCGGCACGGCGATGAACCCTGTCGACCACCCGCATGGCGGCGGCGAGGGCAAGACCACTGCCGGCCGTCATCCGGTTACTCCGTGGGGAGTGCCCACGCTTGGGTACCGCACGCGGTCAAAGCACAAGCGATCTGACAAGTTGATCATCCGCGGTCGCAAGCGCGGCAAGCGCGGATAAGCGGGAGGAAGACCTTTGAGCAGGTCAGCCAAGAAAGGCCCCTTCGTCGATGCGAAGCTCATGCAGCGCATCGTCGGCATGAACGACAGTGGCCAGAAGAGGATGGTCAAGACCTGGTCGCGTACGTCCACGGTCTTCCCTGAAATGGTCGGGCACACAATCGCGGTACACGATGGGCGTAAGCACGTGCCTGTGTTCGTCACAGAGTCTATGGTCGGGCACAAGCTCGGCGAGTTCGCTCTCACTCGGACCTATCGCGGGCACATCAAAGACTCCCGCGGGGCTAGAAGGTAAGGCATGGCTGTCAGGGCTCAGGCAAAGTACGTAAGGGTGGCGCCGCGCAAAGCGCGAGATGTCGTCGACCAGATTCGCGGCAAGTCCGTCCCGGACGCCCGCGCAACCCTTCTGTTGGCCAATCGCGGGGCCGCGATCCTGGTGGCCAAGGTGCTTAACTCGGCGGTCGCCAACGCTGAGAACAACAATGGTCTGGTTGCGGAGCAGTTGTACGTGAAAGAGGCGAAGGTGGACGAAGGCCCCACGATGAAGCGCTGGAAGTTCCGCGCCATGGGCCGGGTCAATCGCATCCGCAAGCGCACCAGTCACATCACCGTGGCGGTCGAGCAGAGGGAGGTCCGTTCCTAGTGGGCCAGAAGGTGCACCCGGGTGGCTTTCGTGTGGGTATCATCCACGACTGGAAGTCACACTGGTATACAGAAAAGGGTTTCAAGGAGTACTTGGCTGAGGACGGCCGCATTCGTGCGCACATCTTCGGCAAGCTCTCTCACGCCGGCATCTCGCGGGTGATCATCCGCAAGGACCAGAGCAACATCACCATCGACATCTACACCGCTCGTCCCGGCATCGTGATCGGCAAGAGCGGCTCCGAGGTAGATGCCCTGCGCAAAGAGCTCTTCCGCATGACGCAGAAGAACGTGCAGGTCAACATCATCGAGGTCAAGCGTCCGGAACTGGACGCCGTGCTCGTGGCGCAATCCATCGCCGAGCAGCTCGAGAACCGTGTCAGCTTCCGGCGGGCAATGAAGCGGGCGCTCACCAGCGCCATCCGATCCGGCGCCGTGGGCATGCGTGTACGCTGCAGTGGGCGCCTGGGCGGTGCTGAGATGTCGCGCAGCGAGCACTACAGCGAAGGCAAGGTGCCGCTGCACACGCTGCGGGCAGACATCGACTACGGGTTCCGCGAGGCGCGTACGACCTTCGGCCGCATCGGCGTGAAGGTCTGGATCAACAAGGGCGAGATCATGCCGGCCGGCTATCCGGGCAGTGCGCAGCGCGAGGCGGAAGAAGCCCGCCGCGACGCCCCGCGCGAACGCCGGCGTCCGCGCGGCGGTCAGGGCCCTCGCCAGGCTGAGAGCCGGTAAGGGGAAGTAGCGGAATGCTCCTGCCAAAGAGAGTCAAGCACAGGAAGGTCCAACGTGGCCGCATGGCCGGGCTGTCAAAGGGCGGAACCACCGTCGAGTTCGGCGAGTTCGGCCTGAAGGCGCTGGAATGCGGCTGGGTGACCAATCGTCAGATCGAGGCCGCGCGTATCGCGATGACGCGGTACATGAAGCGTGGTGGCAAGGTGTGGATCAACGTCTTCCCGCACAAGCCGGTCACTCGCAAGGCGGCAGAGACGCGCATGGGCGGCGGCAAAGGCTCACCCGAATCGTGGGTGTGCGTGGTCAAACCCGGCAAGGTCATGTTCGAGCTTGCCGGTGTCAACGAAGAGGTGGCGCGTGAAGCCATGAGACTGGCGATGCACAAACTGCCCATCAAGTGCAAGTTCGTTACCAGGGAGGGGAACCTCTTTGAAAGCTAAACAGGTGCGCGAGCTCTCCGACGAGGACTTGGCCGTGCAGCTGCGCGATAGGCGCAGGGAGCTTTTCAATCTGCGCTTTCAGCACGCTACGGGTCAGCTCGATAACCCGCACAAGCTGAGCGCCACACGGCGCGAGATCGCGCGTCTGCTCACGATCAAGGGCGAGCGTGAGGAGCGCGCCGCGGCCGGTGGTGAGGGCTGATGCCGACGAAGAAGACTGACAACAGCAAGTCGGCGGCCGGCAAGAGCGCCGCCGCCAAGAAGGCACCGGGTAAGGCGGCCGGCAAGCCGGCCGCCCGCAAGACGGCGACCAAGCCGACGGCGGCCAAGTCGAAGGCCACCGAGGTCGAAGCGCCGAAGCGGGTCGTGAAGGTGAAGCCGGAGCGTCCGGCACCTGAGCGTGTGCCCGGCCGCAAGGAGCGCCGCGGCGTCGTGGTGAGCAGTGCGATGGACAAGACCATCGTGGTGCGCATCGACGTCGTCAAGAAGCACGATGTGTATGGCAAGGTCGTGCGCCGGTCAAGCAAGCTGCACGTGCACGACGAGCACAATACAGCCGGCGTGGGCGACGTGGTGCGCGTCGTTGAGACGCGTCCGTTGAGCGCTACCAAGCGCTGGCGGCTGCTCGACGTGCTCGAGAAGGCCAAGTGATCGAGATTGGCTTCGTATGCTCGGTCCAACAGGGCCACGCGGGTTAGTAAGCAGGCGGAGAGCGGCAGAGGAACCAGATGATCCAGGTTGAGTCGAGATTGCGAGTCGCCGACAACACCGGCGCCAGGGAGATCCTGTGCATCCGCATCAAGGGCGGGTCGCGCCGCCGGTACGCTTACGTGGGTGACACGATCGTCGCCACGGTCAAGTCGGCAACCCCGGGCGGCAGCGTCAAGAAGGGCGACGTGGTCAAGGCCGTAGTGGTGCGCACCAAGAAAGAGCTGGGACGCAAGGATGGCACCTACATCGCTTTCGACGAAAACGCCGCGGTGCTCATCGACAACCAGGGTAACCCGAGGGGCACCCGCATTTTCGGCCCAGTGGCGCGCGAGCTTCGCGAGAGGAACTACATGAAGATCGTGTCGCTGGCTCCGGAAGTGCTCTGATGCGCTGGACAAGGTGACTGTAAGGACAATGGCTAAGCTCAAGATCCATAGGAAGCTGAAGATCCGCAAAGGTGACCAGGTCACTGTCATGACCGGCAAGGAAGCCGGCAAGAGTGGCAAGGTGCTGCGCGTCGACATTGAGAAGAAGCGCGTCTTCATCGAGCACCTCAATATGATGAAGAAGCACACGCGCCCTGATCCGAAGAAGAACCCTCAGGGTGGCGTGATAGAGCGCGAAGCCGGCATGGACGTCTCCAATCTCATGCTGGTCTGCCCGGCGTGCGGTCTGCCTACCAGGGTGGGCTATCGCGTCACCGACGCAGGCGCGAAAGTGCGGGTGTGCCGCCGGCGCGCCTGCAAGTCAGACATCGACAAGACGTAAGGCACTGCAGATGGCAAGACTGAAAGAGAAGTACAGGGCCGACGTCATTCCGGCGCTCATGGCCGAGTTCGGTTACCACACCGTCATGCAGGTGCCGCGTGTCACCAAGGTCACCCTGAACATGGGTGTGGGCGAGGCCAAGACAAACGCCAAGCTGCTGGACGAGGCTGTTGAAGAGCTCGCTCTGATCAGCGGTCAGCGGCCGGCCATCACGCGGGCCCGCAAGTCCATCGCGAGTTTCAAGCTGCGCGAGGGAATGGCCATCGGCTGCCGTGTCACGCTGCGAGGCGATCGTATGTATGAGATGCTCGATCGCCTCGTGTCCATCGCCCTGCCGCGTATCCGCGACTTCCGCGGCATCTCGCCGAACCAGTTCGACGGACGCGGCAACTTCGCCATGGGCATCCGCGAGCAGATGATCTTTCCGGAGATCGACTACGACAAGGTCGAGCACATCCGCGGCCTCAATATCATCATCACCACAACTGCGAAGACCGACCAGGAGGGGCGTTCCCTGCTCAGCAAGCTGGGCATGCCCTTCCAGACCAACCAGGAGTAGCTGACGCATGGCAAAGGAATCGCTTGTCGTCAAGTGCGCCCGCAAGCAGCGCTACAAGACGCGCGAGTACAATCGCTGCTCGCGCTGCGGTCGGCCGCGAGGCTACTACCGTGAGTTCGGCGTGTGCCGCATCTGTCTGCGTGAGCTGGCTCACGAGGGCGTCATCCCCGGCCTGACCAAGTCGAGCTGGTAAGGGGGCGAGGCACACATGTCAATGACAGATCCAATCGCCGACATGCTCACTCGCGTGCGCAATGCCAACAAGGCGAACCACGAGGACGTCGAAATACCTGCCTCGCGGATGAAGAACGACATCGCCAAGCTTATGCTGGCCCAGGGCTACATCACCGACTATCAGATCAAGCCCGGGGTGCACGGCGACGTCATTCTGATCACCCTGAAGTACGGAAAGAACCGCGAACGCGTCATCTCCGGCATTAAGCGCGTCTCCCGGCCGGGTCGTCGTATCTATGCCCGCAAGGACACGCTGCCGAAGGTGCTCGGCGGACTGGGCACGGCGGTCATCTCCACGTCACGCGGACTGGTCACCAGCTCCGAGGCACAACGCCTCGGCGTCGGTGGCGAGGTCGTCTGTTTTATCTGGTAAGGAAGGCCCCATGTCGAGAATCGGAAGAGCGCCAATACCGCTGCCCGAGGGCGTGGAGTTCGCGTGCAAGAACGGTTTCGTCGCCGTCAAGGGTCCCATGGGCGAGCTCACCCGCACCATTCCGCGGGAGATGATCGTCGAGGTGACCGATGGCGTCGTGACGGTGTCGCGGCCCACCAACAGCGCGCCGCATCGTTCGCTGCACGGGCTCACACGGACGCTTCTGGCCAACATGGTGGAAGGCGTCACCAAGGGATTCGAGAAGCGGCTGGAGATCGTCGGCGTCGGCTATCGCGCCAGCGTGAAGAGTGACAACCTGGAACTGCTGCTGGGCTTCAGCCATCCGGTCATCATGGAGCCGCCGGAGCACATCCAGTTCGAGACGCCGCAGCCGCAGGTCGTCTTGATCAAGGGCATCGACAAGCAGGTAGTCGGTCAGGTGGCCGCCAACGTTCGGCGGCTGCGGCCGCCCGAGCCCTACAAGGGCAAGGGCGTTCGGTACGCCGGCGAGATCGTCCAGCGCAAGGTCGGCAAGCGGGCCTAGGCGTCCGTTGAGGGAAAGAGGAACGCGAACACAATGAGCGTCAAGACAATCAGTCAAGCGCGAGCCAAGCGCCGCAAGCGGATCCGTGGCAAGATCATCGGTACGTCCGAGCGGCCGCGCATCTCCGTCTTCCGCTCCAACAAAGCCATCTACGGGCAGGTCATCGACGACGGCGCCGGAGTCACCATGGTGACGGCCCGGTCGGCCGAGGTCGATGGGGCCGGCAAGGACAAGACTGCCGTGGCCAAGCTGGTAGGTGCGCTGCTGGCGCAGCGCGCCCAGGAAAAAGGCATCACGGTCGCGGTCTTCGATCGGTCCGGCTATCTGTATCACGGCCGCGTCAAGGCGTTGGCCGAGGGTGCCCGCGAGGGCGGCCTAGTTTTCTAACGAGGAGATAGGGACGCCAGTGGCTAGATTCAGCAACGAGGCAAACGAGCTCAAGGAGCGCGTCGTAGACATCAACCGCGTCGCCAAGGTCGTCAAGGGCGGCCGGCGCTTCTCGTTCACGGCGCTCGTCGTGGTCGGAGACGAGAACGGCATGGTCGGCGCAGGGTACGGCAAGGCGCGCGAAGTGCCGCTGGCCA
>Ga0182021_10010333_pt1 | contig 11068 bp, 10 predicted proteins | sample 612E3MmetaG_FD_120493 | JGI IMG/M metagenome (GOLD analysis project Ga0182021, IMG submission 120493) | Permafrost microbial communities from Stordalen Mire, Sweden - 612E3M metaG (Illumina Assembly) | ecosystem: Environmental > Terrestrial > Soil > Wetlands > Permafrost | place: Sweden...
ACGGAGACATTTTCCGCTCGCTGCCCGGTTTCAATGTCGCCAGCCAATAACCTCCAGCAAAGCTGGAGGTTTGAATTGGAACCGCTCGAAGCGGTTTGGGTTACTTGGACCTGTCAAACAGGCTGAGTTCATCCAGCCGTTTGTCTTCACTTTCTTGATTGCGGATATAGGCGCGGATCGTTTTCTCGTCTGCTCCTACGGTTGAGACATAATAGCCTCTGGCCCAGAACTTGTGGCCAACGAAATTTTGCCTCTTCCCGGCTATGTTCTGCGCCACCCAATCGAACTCTTGCCTTTCAAGAACCCCACGACACTCGCCACCGCAAGCTTCGGGGGGATCGAGATAAGCATGTGAACGTGATCCGGCATCAGATGCCCTTCCTCGATCTTACAGTTCTTTTGGGCGGCAAGACGATGAAACACATCTTTTAGCTCTTTGCGGATGGGGCCAAAGAGCGCCTTCTTCCTATATTTGGGCGTGAACACCACATGATATTTGCATTCCCATGTGCTGTGATTTAGATGATCTGTGACTTGCGTCATGTTGATCTCCTGATCGTGCGTCGAGCGGTCGAAGCACTTTCAGGAGATCTTCTTTAAATGTAAAACTCAGGGTTCCTCCGCCATAGGCGGAGGCTTAGCATCTGGGATAGTTACCGCCAGCCGCGATAATCCAGCCAATGGTTTCTCCGTTGCATCAATGCGTTATTACAAAGCCGCTACGCTTAACCGTTCTTCAAGGAGCCTCTGCTAAATTAGTTCAAGATCGAAAGGCACCTCCAGAACCGGCGAATCCGTCCGCGAAATGGGTTAACAGGTGCTTACCGGAAATCGCTTGGCCAAGCCGGGGCAGAGTGCAAGATGACGCAAGGCGGCGGCCCCGCTATGATCGCGGGGGGGCCAAGCTCGGAGCTACCATGCAGGGAAAGTCGATCCTTCTTATTATCGGCGGCGGCATCGCGGCCTACAAGTGCCTGGATTTCATCCGGCGCGCGAAGGAGCGCGGCGCCAAGGTCCGCTGCATCCTGACCGCCGCCGCGCGGGAGTTCGTAACTCCGCTTTCCGCCGCGGTGCTTTCCGGAGAGCCCGCCTTCACGGAGTTGTTCGACCTCAAGAACGAGACGGAGATCGGCCACATCCGGCTTTCCCGCGAGGCGGATTTGATCGTCGTCGCGCCCGCGACCGCCGGCCTGCTCGCGAAGATGGCGCTGGGCCTCGCGGGCGACCTCGCCAGCACCGTGCTGCTGGCGGCGGACAAGCCGGTGCTGGCCGCGCCCGCCATGAACTGGCGCATGTGGGAGAACCCGGCCACGCGGCGCAATCTCGCGCAACTCAAGGCGGACGGCGTTCAGTTCGTTGGCCCGAACGAAGGCGCCATGGCCTGCAACGAGCATGGCGTGGGCCGCATGGCCGAGGTGGACGAGATTCTGGCGGCGGCGGAGCGGGTTCTCGCGGGCGGGAACGGCAAGCCGCTCAAAGGCCGCCATGTGCTGGTTACGGCGGGGCCGACCTATGAGCCCATCGATCCCGTGCGCTTCATCGGCAACCGCTCCAGCGGCAAGCAGGGCTACGCCATAGCGGCGGCGGCGGCGCGGGCCGGCGCGCGCGTGACGCTGGTGTCGGGGCCAGCCGCGCTGGCGGTCCCCGCTGGGGTTTTCGCGGTTCACGTCGAGACGGCGCGGGAGATGCTGGCCGCGGTTGAGGCAGCGCTGCCTGCCGATATCGGCATATTCAGCGCGGCGGTGGCCGATTGGCGGCCTGCCACAGTGCAGCCCGGCAAGATCAAGAAAGGGGCAGCTACGCCCGGGATCGAACTCGTCGAGAACCCGGATATCCTGAGGACCGTGTCGCACAGGACCGGGAACCGGCCGGCCCTTATGATCGGCTTCGCGGCCGAAACCGGAAATGCCGTTGCGGAAGCGCAGAAGAAATTGCAAGGCAAGGGCTGCGACTGGATCGTCGCCAACGACGTTTCGCCAGAAGGCGGGGTGTTCGGCGGCGACAGGAACACCGTTCATTTGATCGGCGGCGCGGGCGTGCAGAGCTGGCCCGAGATGAGCAAGGAAGAGGTGGCGCGGCGCCTCGTGCTGGCGGCGGCGGATTGGCTCAATGGGGCTGCGGGTGGGCAGCATGGGCGCTGACACGATGCTGGATTGTGCCTTGAGCGGAGGGAATCTCCCCTCACCCCAACCCTCTCCCCATGGGAGAGGGAGTCCCGCCGCAGCCGTTGAGGGGGCGTCCCCTCTCCCAGAGGGAGAGGGACAGGGTGAGGGGTTGAACGCTTCGATTCTGCCGGAACCTAACAATTGCCGGCTCTTATGTCAGACACACGTATGAGGTTGGCAATCATGACCACTGTCCGTTTCCGGGTGCTGCCGCATGGCGAGGGCCTGCCGGTGCCGTCCTACCGCAGCAATCTAGCGTCAGGGCTCGATCTCGCGGCGGCCATGGGGGAGGGCGTGACGGTGCACCTCGCGCCGGGTGCGCGCGGGCTTGTGCAAACTGGCTTGGCGCTTGAGCTGCCCGCTGGGTTCGAGGCGCAAGTCCGCCCGCGCTCCGGCCTCGCGTATCGCCACGGCGTCACCGTGCTGAACACGCCCGGCACCATCGACGCGGACTATCGTGGCGAGATCCAGGTGATCCTCATAAACCTCGGAACGGAGACTTTCAGCATTGCCAGGGGTGACCGGATTGCACAGCTCGTAATCGCGCCAGTGGCGGCAGTGACCCTGGAGCTGGCGGAAAACCTAAGCATTACGGAGCGCAACACCGGCGGCTTCGGTTCCACTGGCACGCGCTGAGACACGCCGGCATAAGCAATCGTCATGTCTGCCATGCGGACCGCTTAATCTTGTGCACTGCACAACATGTCACATTTCCTTTGTATGCCGGGTGCACTACTAAAGTCGCAGACAAGCTAGTCAACATCCCAGAAGGGGGTTCCGATGGTCGAATCTCGCTGGGGAGGAACAATCAGAAAACTGTGGTTGTCAGAGAACGATAAGTTCCGCGATCACTTGCTTCGGCTCGATCCCGGCACACGCCGGCTGCGGTTCGGCATGGCCGTCAACGACGATTTTCTATGCGATTACGTCTCGCACATGAACGATACGAAGGGCCTCGTCTACGGCTATTTCATCGATGGCGAAGTGCACGCGGCCGCCGAGATGCGCCTCATCGGCGATAGCATGCCCGCCGATGCCGAGGGCGCGTTTTCGGTCGAGCCCGCGCACCAGAACCAGGGGCTGGGCACCGAGCTTCTGGGCCGCATCATCCGGGCGGCGCGGAACCGTGGCGTCACGCGGCTCTACATGAACTGCGTGGCCGAGAACCGCAAGATGCAGCGCATCTGCAAGAAGTACGATGCCGAGCTTGAGTTCGACCACGGCGAGGTGGTGGGCCGCGTGCTGCCGGCGCTGCCGACCTACATTTCGCTGTGGCAGGAAGCCATCGACGATTCCAGCGGCTTCATGCTCGCCGCGATGGATTTGCAGGAGCGGGCGGCGGCGTAGGCTGGAGGGAGTGGCCTGAATATAGGGCACCCCCCCTCACCGTGCCCCTCTCCCCATCCGCATTCGCTTGCGAATGCGGACATTTTGAGTTGCAAGCTCGCCAAGGCGAGCTTGCTGAGAGGGCTGGGGGGAAATGCGCTTTGTGCAGCGTATATCCCGCCTAATTCTTCGACTTGTCGACCATCCGGCGCTCGGCGATCCAGGGCATCATGGCGCGGAGCTTGCGGCCGGTGTCCTCGATGGGGTGCGCATCGCACTTGGCGCGCATGGCCTTGAAGCTCGTCTGGTTGACGCGGTTCTCAAGCATCCAGTCGCGGGTGAACCGGCCCTCCTGAATGTCCGCCAGCACGGCCTTCATCTTCTCCTTGACGCTCGCGTCCACGACCCTGGGGCCGCTGACATATTCGCCGTATTCGGCCGTGTTCGAGACCGAGTAGTTCATGTTGGCGATGCCGCCCTCGTAGATCAGGTCGACGATCAGCTTCACCTCGTGCACGCACTCGAAATAGGCCATTTCCGGCGCGTAGCCCGCCTCGACCAGCGTCTCGTAGCCGGAGCGCATCAGCTCGACCAAGCCGCCGCAGAGCACGGTCTGCTCGCCGAACAGGTCGGTCTCGCATTCCTCGCGGAAGCTGGTCTCGATGATCCCCGCGCGGCCGCCACCGATGGCGCTCGCATAGGAGAGGCACAACTCATGCGCGTTGCCGCTGGCGTTCTTGGCCACCGCGATCAGGCAGGGCACGCCGGCCCCGCGCTGATATTCCGCCCGGACCGTATGCCCCGGCCCCTTCGGCGCGACCATGCCGACGTCGAGATCGGCGCGCGGCTCGATCAAATTGAAGTGAACGTTGAGCCCGTGCGCGAAAAGCAGGGCCGCGCCTTCCTTCATGTTGGCGTGCAGATGCTCGCGATAGATATCGGCCTGCAACTCGTCCGGCGTCAGCATCATTATCACGTCGGCCCATTTCGCAGCCTCCGCGACCTCCATCACTTTGAGGTTCTGCGCCTCCGCCTTTTTGGCCGAGCCCGAGCCCTTGCGCAGCGCCACGGCCACTTCCGCGACACCGGAATCCCGTAAATTCAACGTGTGTGCATGGCCTTGGCTGCCGTAGCCGACGATGGCGACCTTCTTGCCCTTGATGAGATTGATGTCGGCATCGCGGTCGTAATACACGCGCATGGTGATGTCCCCTTCTTAAGTGTTTCTTGGCTCTGGGTCAGGGCGCGGCGTTGCGGGTGCTCAAGCAAGCACGCGGTACGCTCTGAAATTGGTGCTACCGCTTAAGCAGGTAAGCGCCCGAGGTCAAACGAATTACGCTGTTTCAGGAGCTTGGGCTTGGACAGCCCCCCCGGACAGGCAGCTTCTCACTTCTTGACTTAATGCGCGTTGAAGGTCATAACGCATGCCAATATCGCGGGTGTGAACTTTCCGCATCTTTCCCGGTTTTACTGCAATCGCTGGGGTGTTATGCGGGCAGGAGGCGAAATGGGCGGTGGCGATCTGCCTCCAGATTACAGGCCGTCAGAAGACGAACCATTTATGAATGAGCGCCAGCGCGCTTACTTTAGAAAAAAACTTCTTGCGTGGCGTGATGAAATCCTGCGGGAGAGCAAGGAAACTCTCGATAATTTGCAGGAATCGGAACAGCATCCTGATATAACCGACCGTGCAACCTATGAATCCGACCGCGGCATCGAGCTTCGTGCGCGCGACCGGCAGCGCAAGCTGATCGCGAAGATCGACGCGGCCCTGGCCCGGATCGAGGAGGGCACCTACGGCTATTGCGAGGATACCGGCGAGCCTATCGGGGTGAAGCGCCTAGATGCCCGCCCCGTTGCCACGCTGAGCCTCGAAGCCCAGGAACGCCACGAGCGCCGCGAGCGCATCTACCGCGACGATTAGCAGGCGCGGGCTGTTAGCGAGGCGGGCCACACATAGCGAATCTCCCCTCACCCTGTCCCTCTCCCCCTGGGAGAGGGAACGCTGGAATTCCCGCTGCGGATAGTTCAGGGGTCCCTTCTCCCATGGGGAGAAGGACAGGATGAGGGGCGTTCCCTCTGTGCGGATGTCTACCTCCCAGCACTGAAGCCCACCTTAACGCACGACTCCGCCGCTAGCGCTTTGCAGCCCGGCCTGGGACTGCACGGCCGGTTCGCGCTTGCGGTTCGGATTGCGCGCCGGAACGTCCGCGATGCCGATGGCTTCGGCTGCACGCTGCAATAGGGCCGGATCCATGTTCGTGCCCGGCAGCGGCTCCGGCATCCGCCCCTCATGGGCCTTGAGCATCACCTCTTTCCAAATCTCCGCTGGCAGCGAGCCGCCGGTGATGCCGCGCATGGGGCTGGCATTGTCGTTGCCCATCCAGACGCCGCCCACCCAATTCGCGGTATAGCCGATGAACCAGGCATCCTTGAAGCGCTGGCTCGTGCCCGTCTTGCCGGCCGCTGGATAGTAGTCCAGCGACGCGGCGCGCGCGGTGCCGCCGGCCACGACCGCGTTCATCATGTCGTTCATGGCGCTGACCGCGCGGGCGCTGACGATGCGCGAGCGGGAGGCAGCCGAGCGCTCGAACAGAACGCGCCCATCGCTGTCCTTGATGCGCTCGACCACCTCCGGCACCACGCCAAGCCCGCCATTGGCGAACACCGCGAAAGCGGAGGTCATTTCCAGGAGCGTCGTCTCGGAGGTCCCGAGCGCCAGCGTGGGGCCGACATTGCGCACCGACTGGACGCCAAGCCGGTTGGCAACCTCCGCCACGCGGCGCGAACCGATCATATCCACCAGCCGCACCGCCGCCATGTTGCTCGAATGCGTGAGCGCGGTTCTGAGGCTGATCTGGCCCCGATAGTCGTTGCCGAAATTCGTTGGCTTCCACCCGCCGATGTCGACGGGGCTGTCGTCGATCTGCGAGTTGGGGGTGAAGCCGTTCTCAAGTGCCGCGAGATAAATGAAGGGCTTGAAGGCCGAGCCCGGCTGCCGCATGGCGCGCACGGCGCGGTTGAACTGGCTCTCGGCGTGATTGCGCCCGCCGATCATGGCCCGGATCGCGCCATCGGGGATGAGTAGAAGCACGGCGGCCTCGGACGCATGCGCGGTGCGGCCCTTGGTGCGCATCACATTTTCCACCGCGGTCCGCGCGCTCATTTGCAGGTTCGCGTCGATCGTCGTCTCGACGATCAGGTTGCGGCTGGCCTCGGCCGTCAGCATCGGCGTCACCTCGGCCACCCAGTCGGCTACGAACCCGAAGCCCGGCTTCGATGGCGGCGTCTTCAGCTCGATCTTGGTGGTCGCGGCTTCCGCATACTGGTTGATGTCGATCTGGTCGGATTCGGCCAGCACGCGCAGGATCGACTTGGCGCGCGTCCTCGCCCGGTCCATGTTCCCGTTGGGCGAATAGTAGGATGGCGCCTTGATGAGGCCGGCCAGGATCGCCGCCTCGGCAAGCGTGATGTCCTTCGGGTCCTTGCCGAAATAGGAATGGGACGCAGCCCCGATCCCGTAATTGCCGCCACCGAAATAGACGCGGTTCAGGTAGAGTTCCAGGATTTCCCGCTTCGAGTAGCGCCGCTCCAGCCAGAGCGCCAGGATGAACTCCTCGGCCTTGCGCGACATGGTGCGCTTGGGCTGAAGAAACAGGTTCTTGGCGAGTTGCTGGGTGATCGTCGAGCCGCCCTGCTGCACATCGCCCGAGCGGAAATTGGCGCCGGCCGCCCTGAGCAGCGCCACGGGGTCTACGCCGAAATGATAGAAAAAGCGCCGGTCCTCGGCCGCAAGCACCGCTTTCACGAGAAGGGGGGAGATGTCCTTGTAGCCCGCATACGCCCGGCGCATGCCACGCTCGCCGATGAACTCGCCGCCGCGAGCCAGGATGGTGATGTTGGGCGGCACGTTGATGATCATGGCCTCGCGCGGATCGGGCAGGATCGAAGCGTAATACGACGCGACGGAAACCAGCGTTATCGCGATCCAGGCGGCCGTGACGAGAAGCCAGGGGATGAGGCGCAGAAGCGGCCGGTGCGCACTGCGGCGCGGCTCGGCGAGCGGGGATTCGGTGACGAACCAGACGGCGGATCTCTTGAGGATGCGCCAAATTGCGCGGAGAAGGGCACGCGCGAGGCCGGCCGGAAGCCGCCAAAGGCAAAGGGGGGGAAAGCGCAGTGAGCGGACATAATCCGCCCAGAAACGCGTGACCTTTTCTGCGCCCCACCTTACACGCGACAAGTCCACGCAACGCCTCACAAATGTCCAGGCCGTACCTGTCAAACCGGCCTTGATGTAGAGACATTTATCGGCGTTGTATTAAGACAGGGTTAAGATTTGCCGCGTGCTGATAAATTTATTCGTTCGCCATGCAGCCGCCCCTCGCCGGCAGCAGCAAATCCCCCGCATCGAGCTTCAGGCCCGGCGGATTGAGCGCGATTTCGCCCTCGCGGACGATCTTGGGCGGGTGGATTCCGTCCGCCGATCTGCTGTATTGGATGATGACGGAGCCCTCGGCATCCACGATCAGATAGTGGAGGATGCTCTCCACCTTGAAATAGCCGGCCACCTTGCCGGTGAGATCGCGCCGAATCGAGGTTGGCGAAAGCACCTCCACCACAATAACAGGGTTCGGCACCTCCAGCGCATTCAGCGGGGGCAGATCGCCGCAATGAACCAGGGCATCGGGTTCGTAGGCCGTGAAGGCATTCACGCGCACAGTAATCCCATCAGGCAAGGCGTGGCACTTCACGCCGGCGCGCGAAATAGCGGCGGCAAGCGCATTGGCAACCCGCATCTTGGTGAGCGCATGCCCCACCTGCTGTGGGGACATAGAGACAATTTCGCCCTCTTCCAGCTCGAAGCGGCCTTCACGGCCCCGGCTCCAGGCCAGAAATTCGTCGACCGTCATTTTCGGCCTGGCTGGCTCTGCCATTCCTAATCCCCAGCGTTCCGCCTGCAAGCAGGCATGCACTTCATTATGCCCGTTGAAACGGCGCCTCACAATATGGGATAAACCGCCAGGGTTTTCAGTCAGCGCCAGGGTGCAGGCATGGAAGAAGAATTCGCTCTCGTCATCGGCGACAAGGCGTGGTCGTCCTGGAGCCTCAGGCCGTGGCTTGCCGCGAAGGTTGCGGGCATTGCCTTCCGCGAGGTGCCGGTCAGGCTGCGGCAGCCGGATACGGCGGCCCAAATCGCGCAACATTCGCCATCGCAACACATCCCCGTGCTCAAGCGCGGCGGCTTTGCCGTGTGGGACAGCCTTGCGATCTGCGAATATCTGGCGGAGCTTGCGCCCGAAGCGCGGCTTTGGCCCGAAGACGCTGGGGCGCGGGCCGTGGCACGCGCGATTTCAGCCGAGATGCACGCGGGCTTCCAGGCGCTGCGAGCTGAATTTTCGATGGATTTCCACGCGCGGATCGGCGGCCGGATTCCCTCGGAACAGACGCGCGCCGATATCCGCCGCGTGGTGCAAATCTGGTGCGAGGCGCGGCAAAACTTCGGCGCGGGCGGGCCGTTTTTGTTTGGCGCCTTCACAATAGCGGACGCGATGTATGCGCCGGTTGCAACCCGTTTCAGGACCTATGGCCTCGATCTGGCCGCCTTCGGCGATACCGGCGCCGCCGCTGCCTATACGCAAGCCATCCTCGGCCTTCCTCAAATGCAGGAATGGGGCGAGGGCGCGGCACGCTGACAGCGTGTGTTAAATGCCAGGGCTTGTAGGGCTTGACTGACGGCGTGCAGCCGGCGCGCCGATGCTGCCGCTTGCCACACAAGCAATCCCCAGGGCGGCAAAGCTTTTCCGTGCGGCATCGAGCGAGCCGTCCATATCGATCGCGCGGCAGGCATCCTCCAGGATCACAGCATCGAAGCCCAGCTTCCGCGCGTCCTCCGCCGAGTAGCGCACGCAAAAATCGAGCGCGAGGCCAACCAGGAACACGCGGACGAAGCCCCGCTCGCGCAAATAGCCGCCAAGGCCAGTGCGCGTGGTGCGGTCGTTCTCAAAGAAAGCCGAATAGGAATCGATCTCCGGGTGATAGCCCTTCCGCACGATCAACTCGGCATGCGGAATGTCCAGCGCCGGATGAAATGCCGCGCTCTGGCTGCCCCGGATGCAGTGATCCGGCCAGAGAACCTGCGGGCCGTAAGGCAGTTCGACGGTTTCGAAAGGCCGGCACCCCTTGTGGGCGGATGCAAAGGAGCGATGCCGTTCCAGGTGCCAATCCTGCGTGAGCACCACATGCTCGAACCGCTTGGCGATCTCGTTGACAAGCGGCACGATCTCATCGGCGCCAAGCACCGCGAGAGCGCCGCCCGCGCAAAAGCCGTTCTGCATGTCGATCACAAGCAGCACATCCGTTGGACCCAGGCGGAACTTCTTCTTCATGGCGCTGCCCGCTAAGCTATGCGGCGATCCGTTTCGGCGGCAAGCGCGATCAGCGGCTCCGCAACGGTGACGCCATAGGTAGCGGCCGGGTCCAGGCGGCGCAAGGGTTCGGGTAGGCGTTCGAGGTTCTTGGCCGCGTGCGCCCTTATCTCACTCAGCGCCGGCGCCGGGCCAAGGCGGCGCCCGTCCTTCAAAACTTGCACAAGCAATGGCTCTCCGCGCACGGTATCCGCGTCCAGCGACAGCACATCGCCCCGCATCCGGCCATCCGGCCCATATTGCCGCCAAACCTGCTTGCGGCCCGGCCAAGTCGCCTTGCCGGGAGAATGCTTGCGCCGGGGCAGGCCGTCATATTCCTCAAGCTTGTAGGCGCAATCGAGGGCCGGCTTATCGGAGGAGGTCGTCAAGCTCGTGCCGATGCCCATGCCATCGATAGGTGCGCCGTTGTCCCGGAAGGCGATCAACTCCTTATCGTCGAGGCCGCCGCTCGCGAAGATGGAAATGTCCTGGCAGCCGCCTTCGTCGAGAATGCGCCGGACGGCCTTGGATAGCGCGATAAGGTCGCCGCTGTCGAGGCGCACGGCGCCTACCTCGATCCCCTCGGGCGCAAGCCGCTTGGCCAGCGCCACCACCTTCCCGGCCGCCGCTTCCGTATCGTAGGTGTCGATCAGGAGGGTGAGGTTTTGCGGGCGCGAGCGGGCGAAAGCCTCGAAGGCCGCCATCTCGCTGTCGAACGCCTGCACGAACGAATGCGCCATCGTGCCGAAGAGCGGAATGCCGAACCGCTCGCCTGCCAGCACCGAGGCGGTGCCGGCATAGCCCGCGATATAGCTTGCCCGCGCGGCCAGGAGCCCGGCTTCGGCGGCATGGGCACGTCTCAAGCCGAAGTCGACTAGCTGCTTGCCGGGCGCGATCAGCACATGCCGCGCGGCCTTGGACGCGATGAGCGACTCGAAATGCAAGAGATTGATAAGCCGCGTCTCAACCAATTGCGCTTCGGGCATCGGCGCGGTGACACGAATAATGGGCTCGTCCGCGAAAAAGACGGTTCCCTCGGGCATCGCGTGCACATCGCCCGTGAAGCGAAAACCGGCGAGGTAATCCAAAAGGTTCCGGCGGAAACGGCCGGTCGAAGAAAGCCATTCGATTTCGGAGCCGGTGAAACGCAGGTTCTCAAGGTAGCCGAGC
>Ga0182021_10010335_pt1 | contig 11067 bp, 13 predicted proteins | sample 612E3MmetaG_FD_120493 | JGI IMG/M metagenome (GOLD analysis project Ga0182021, IMG submission 120493) | Permafrost microbial communities from Stordalen Mire, Sweden - 612E3M metaG (Illumina Assembly) | ecosystem: Environmental > Terrestrial > Soil > Wetlands > Permafrost | place: Sweden...
CCTAGAACTCTTGACAATTATTTTAGCTGTCTGTCTTCATTTTATGACTATCTTGTCTTTGAGGATGAGGTGAATACTAACCCGATTCCTCCGGTTCGAAAACGATATCTGAAGCGATATAAGAATAATGATGACGAGAACAGAAGGCAGCTTGTCAGCGTGGAAGCTATGGCACAAATGATCAATTCCACGCTGGATATCAGAGACAAGGCTGTTATCACGCTCCTAGCGAAGACAGGCATACGAAGGCACGAGCTGATAGAATTGGATCTCTCTGATGTGGACCTAGTCGAAATGAAGATCAGGCTTAAGCCCACCCACAAGCGAACCAACCGGACCGTGTTCTTTGATGACGAGGCGTCCTTTATCCTCCGGCGGTGGTTGAAGATCAGAGAAGGACAAAATACGAGGCATTCACCGGCCCTATTCCTGAACTCAGAGGGAGACAGGCTAAAGAGGCGTGGCATTCATAATATTGTGGGAACGGCCGCCATGAGGGTAGGGTTACATAATCCAGATTCCGAGATGATGGAAGATCGTTTCAGCCCGCATTGTTGTAGACATTGGTTCACTACGCATCTCAGGCGAGCCGGAATGAGGCGTGAGTTCATCCAGGAACTCAGAGGCGATAGCAGAAAAGAGGCCATCGATATCTATGATCACATAGACCTCAAGGAGCTTAAAGAGGCTTATTTGGCGGCTATTCCACAATTGGGAATTTAGTATTCTAGTTATCTAGTTAATATAGTTCAAAATAGCCCGGTACTAATTGCGGCAATATCAAAGATAAATACAAAATAGCCTTCAGATCCTTAATCATCATCTTATCTAAAATCAGTATTCGAATGAAATTGGACTTCCAATTGTTCGAATTTTTGTACACTAGAATCATTCGTGCACCAATGCCTTTCAATCCAGGCACATAAGGCTATTATGTGATCTGGCTTTAAGGCGTTATTAAGCATTTTTGGCAATGGTCTTCAGCGATTATAGAATACTTTCGCCTTGCTTCAGCCTAATATATATATTCAAGATAGATCTATCATAAATTTATGAATACTGTAAGATGTAAGCGATGCAGTTATGTCTGGCAGACGAGAGTCGATAACCCTAAACGCTGTCCGGGTTGCAAAACGATCTATTGGGCAACAGAGAGAACCAGAATTCCGAGGGCTGAACTAGAGAGCGAATCATGAGCAGCACCGGACCATTAGCACAAGAAAGAGCAGCATCTTGGCGCAGGGAGCAGCGGCATTGGCCTTGGTTCGGGGTTTGGCCGCAGATAGAGAAAGCTGCAATCCAGAAAGAGCCAACGGGATGCATGCCAGAATACGGCCGGTGTCCTGCGTTTTCATGGTTTCCAAGAGGATCAGTTATTGAGCTTCCAACAATCAAGCTATCAAAACATGCACAAAGCCCTAAACACGCTGTTCCAGTTATTCCGAACACTTGTAGATTTCGGCAGCGTTGGGAACGCAGGCTTGCAGAAGATTTTGCATGGAATCCCCTCCCTTGGGGATCTGAGACACAAACTAAAGCTGAGCGGGTAGCGCACTTACCGAGTTCGGATGATGTGAAGTTTTGCTCTGAGTGCGGCGGGTTTATTCGATCAGATGAGCATGAATTGGTTTGTGAAGCGTGTGGACTAGTGCAGACTGGAACGCCAGCGGTTCATGGAATGGGAAGGAAGGAGATCGCAGAACGGGCACGGGAGGTTTTTTTGGATGAGATGGCAAAGCACACAAATCACGATCACATACCCAAAGTGAAACAACGTCTGAGTTCGGCGAAGATAGATCAGCGGGTCGAAGCCATCCTATTATCTCAATCACGTATCGAAGAAATAACGGATTCGTTTGGGAATTGGTATAAGGTCAAGATATCCAAGCTCTTAACTGCTTATAATAAAGATTTAAATAATAATGGTTCCATTGGTTATGATCCAATTACGTATGATCAGATGACGGAAGCATACAAAAATAGATTTGAGAAGCGCAAGAACGCAAAAATCGATACATGGATTGGAAAAATGCTAGCTGCGATATTGAATCCAACAGACGATAAAATCAGAAAAGCATCTCTCAAGCGCGCTCTTGCGGGGAATAATGACACTGAAAAATATTTTCCCGAACGTTTTCGATATGAGGGCACGGAACGAATAAGACAACACGCACCAGATTGGCTTTCTGAAGAACGCAAACGCTTTGATGAAAAAGCTGCACGCTTTCATGAGAAGGCCCTCGATTATTATCGGCGGAATCAAGTTAGTAGATATCAGAAGGATCCAGCCATACCCGTAAAAATGACCAGGACGTACAAAGTCAACAATGAAACTAAAAGAATAAGATTCACTTTAATGTCAGGTAATGTATATTTAGATGGGGATGAGCTTGGTGACAGGTTCAGGAATTTCTTTCTGCTGGAAGCACGCAAGCGCAAGCTTATAGGCAACACGCCCAATGATGAACAAGCTTTTTTTGCCAAATTCGATCAGCTAGGAGGGTGGATTACAAATAGCGCATTTTACGACCCATCCCACTATGCGCAACAAGAAAAACACAAGAATACTGATTTTGCCTTAGTGCATAGCGATCCGTGAAACCTTTCGTATAGATATTGAGGAGAAAGAGAATCCTCAGCGTCCTTGAAGACAGTTTTTATGAATCCTAGGTTAATAAAAATATGAGGTTGAGACTATGAGGTATTTAAGAAGATTAATGAACGTCAACCCTAGAAAGGGGAGGTTTTTGACGGTCTCCATCCCAGCCGATCTTTGCGGCATATTCAGCACAGATTTGGCAATCATAGAACCTTTGCAGGGTGGTAAGGGGATAGTCGTGCGCCCAGCTAGGGTTGAGCCTATGGTATAGCCGGTTTAACTATTGATTTTGAAGTGAAATTAATTCTGCCTGCTCGTTTGCGCGAGCGGACAGTTCTAAAAGGAGTCTTTAGATGCCCAATCATATTTATAATAGCGGAAGCTATAAAAATATTCTTGTCGAGCGAGGTGGTCGAAGTGACTACTTTTCCTGCTGAAGTTTATCACATGCATGAGCTAGATGAGGTGCGTGGTCAATTGCACCATGTCGAGTTGATCGATGCCGGTCTTTTGGCCATCATTGGCAAAGTTCCCGTCCTACTCCCCCCAGAGCTGATCGACCGGATGCAGAACTGTATAGGTCGAAAGATTGGCATTTTACGGGCGAGCGATCACGATTACAGACTCAAGTTTATCGACGGAGGGCGATAGATGAAAAGTGATCGATGGGACTGCAAAGCCGGCCGTGTGACAACAGTAGAGTAGGAAACTGAACTGCTAAGGTGCGTCAAACATGGTTGATAACTTAGACCTAACCCTGGAAGAAAAATTTGATCTAATGGTTCTTGCTGCTTGCCGGGAGATGCAGCTTGACACAGAAATCATGATAGCCCATTCGCCAGATTACAAGAAAGTGTTCGTGGTCCTGATATCTGACTCTGGCGGCGAGGTGACTGATATCGGTTTCGTTGCTGTTGACGGCGAAGAGGTTGCCCGGGCGTTGGGGCAGTGGCAAACTAGCCGCCCGTTTCAAGCGGTATGCACAACGCAAGAACCCCCGGGCGAGCTGTGGCTACTACCTGCAGTAGATCGCAATCATTTAAAGGAATTCATGGATGGTTTAGTAAAAACATTGACTGAGCTTTCTCTGAAAAGAACAGCGCAGGCGGTCTTGGATCATGGCCCTTATTGGCAGATCGGGACTGCTGGCTGAAAATAGAGTAGAGTAGACTGAACTGAATTTTAGGGATTTCCGCCAGGACTGTAGTGCAGCCCTGGCTTTCGAAAAGTAGCGTTGATGGTTTTTGGTGGTTCAATGATATATGATAGTGTTTATGAATTTAAAGGTAACGAAAATTTAGAAATCGGCCATGTTAAAGCAGGGCCAATTTCTAGCACATCTGAATACAGAATTTTGCTGAACAATTCAAAAGAGGAACTGGCCCAACAGGTTATTGTTCTTCGTGATCTTCTCCGCGCCCTCCGGGCACAGCTACGCGCCGCTGTAGAAAGCGAAAGAAGTCCTGAACCTTGTATCCGGTGCGGGGAACTGGAAGAAGAGCTTACAGAGGCCACGGCCACTATCATGCGGTTCATTGAAGGCGCGTCAACGGAGTGGGACATATGAACCCGCCGTTTACGCTTGATGACGTCACCGACAAAATCACCCGCGAGGATGGTGGTGTCATTCTCAGTTTTGCTAGACACAAAGCAGCTCAGGCCATTCTTTCAAAAATGAACCTGGCTGTGGAGCTGTTCGATTCACGCGAAGAGAAGCCTGAACTATGGTACTTTGAAAATGGTTATTGGCATCCTGGCGGCGCACTGCTGATTGGTTACTTCCTGGACACAGTAGCAGGAGACCTCAGCGACTCACAAAACATCAGTGACGTACTACGGCGGATCCGAGGAAGGCTTCGGCTAAACCCTGTAGAGTTTGATATCACCAATCCCTACTTTGTAGGTTGTGAGGATGGCATTACATTAGACTTACAGACAGGTATAGCCCGAAAATCGGCAATGTCGGACCTAATCAGTATGCCAATTCCTGCAAAGTTTGATCCATCCGCTAAGTGTCCTGAGTTTATCAAGTTCTTAGATGACGTAGCAGCCACAGATGACGATCGACTTAGCATCATAGACTTTCAAGCCTCGCTTCTGGTCGCTAAGCCGATGGACTTCTTTGCAGCTTGCCCTGGTCTAGGCAGCAACGGTCGGTCAGTGTATAAGGATTTCTTAAGAGCGTTTGTTGGTTCCGATGCCTGTAGGTCAATACCTCTGAAAAACTTGAGTGATCGGTTCACATCTGGATTTCTAACCCGGTGCAGGGTTAACTTCTGCAACGAAACCGAAATCAGTGGGATCATTCTAGAATTTATCAAACGGACTAGCGAGAAGATGCCTGTCGAGGTCAAATTCAAAGGCATGGTTAACGCATTGCTTTTCTTGAAATATTTCTTTGACACAAACACTATGCCTAGCATTCCTGACACATCTTATGGAGCTGGGCGTAGGATCTGCACATGGGATCTACCCTGGCGGTTTGTAGATAATCCCAATCCAAAAAACTTAATGGAGAAACAAAGAGACCCGGATATTATCAGTAAAATCACTACTGCTGAAGAGCTTAGTGGCGTTTTGAATTTGGTCCTGAAACGTGCACCAGTGGTCATTAAGCAGAAGATGATTCATCACAAAGAAGACGGCTTACAGGAATATGGGTTACAAAGCCACAGTGGGGATGTATTCATAGATCTATTCCTGGATTCTGGTGGCTATGACGATAAAGTGCATTTAGAGACTATCCGAACTGCATACCAGAAATATTGTATTACAACCAACTCTAATCTGTTAAATTCTAAACCCTTAAAGACCCTGATAGAAAACAAACTAAACCGGTATTGGGAGAAACAAGTTAAGATCGGTCAGATTAATAAAAGTGGTTACAAATCTCTCAAGTTTGATACCGCCCTATTTGACAATACCATTGCCATATTAGAAAAAGCAAGAGCAGAGGACAGACCCATATTCCCAATACTCTTAACCATGTTCCCCGATCTCGAAAACACCGTTATCTCTGCGAAAGTCTACCAAACTCTACCAAACTCTACCACTGAAACCACTATCTCCTTACTCTATAGTAGAATAGTAGATAGAATAGATAGTATAGTAGATGATAGCCAGAAAAAGAGGGATTGTGTAAAGAGCCGTACGGTTCACCACAGAGAAAGTGAGGTCTCTTCTGAGGCTGAAAAGTCTACTTTTTCAAAAAATGAGTTTAAGGATAGCGGAAATGACGGTAGACAAGGAGTAGACCAATCTGAAAATAGCACACCAAATCGTAGAATGTCTACTCTGGAAGTGGTAGAAGAATTTCTTCAGGACGGTGGTAGAGGTAGCCTGAAAAGGTTCCTGGCAGAGTTCCCGCAAGCAAGGAGGCCACAGGATGACGCTGCTGGCCTTTGATTTTGAGACTGCAGGCGGACAAACTGAGGTCTTTGGTGGTCAGAAGAAACCTAAGATCCGGTTGGATGCCAGGAAAGCTACACCTAAGCTGTTATCATATGCTACAGAATCCGGTTCTGGCCTGCTGCAGCCTGAAGAGTACACTATATTACTCCCCGTCCTGGCTGATCCTGGCGTAGTTAAGATAGGTCATAACCTGGCCTACGACCTTGGACTTATCAGGGCCGTGGTAGGTCACAGGTTCCCGGTGGTTAACCTCTTCGACACCATGATCGGCTACCAGCTTTTGATAGCTGGCCTTTATGAAAACTCATTGAAGAGGTCTAGCCTAAAGGCAGTGGTCAAAGATTTGCTTGCTATTGATCTGGATAAAGGTCTACAAACTTCTGATTGGTCCGGTGTCCATACGAAGGAGCAGTTACAGTATGCCCTAACCGACTCCGAGGTCCTCATAAAACTCTATCCAGTATTAAAAGGCAAGCTGGATCAGGCTGATCTATCCAGGGTGGCACAGATCGAGTTCGACTGCATACCCATGACCACAGAGGCTATGCAAACAGGTCTACCCCTGGATGTCCCCGGCGTGCAGGCCAAAATAGCGGCTCTTACTCAGGTTATTGATGAGATTGAGACCCAAATCAGGGCCATAGCGAGAGATGTAGGCTGGAAGTCTCCGAGTAAAAGCAAGAAGAACAGATCCCTTAACCTGAACAGTTCCCAACATCTGAAGGCGCTCTTACAACTGGTCTACGGAGATGAGGTACAAGACAGCTCCGAAGGCACCATTAAGGCACTGTTGCAGTCCCAACCAGAGAAGCCACTGGCCGGTATGCTGCGGGATCTGAAGAAGTACCAGATGCAGCAGCGGTTTTTGAGGTCCTGGCTGAAGAATCATGACCAGGGACGCATTTATTCAAGCTATCAGCAGATTGGCACCAGAACAGGCCGGTACACCTGCAGCGGCCCCAACGCTCAGCAGATTAGCAAAGAGTTAAGGTACCTTTTCAAGGCTGGTCCTGGCCGGTCGCTGGTAGAATGCGACTATTCCAACATTGAAATGCGATTGGCGGCAGAGATCTCAGGGGAGCCTACTCTTCTGCAGCTCTACCATGAAGGTGCAGATCTGCACGTGGTTACGGCCAGCAAGGTTTTTGGCGTTCCCTTAAATGAGGTGACGGCAGAGCAAAGGAAAACAGATAAGATAATCAATTTTGGAGCCTTGTACGGTGGCGGTGTCCACTATTTAATAGAAGAGTTACCCGGACTATCGATAGAGGATGCCCAAAAGTACCTGGATGCGTTCAAGTCCGGTTACCCTGGCCTGCTGACCTACTGGGATCGATGCAAGAACAAGTCTCTTCGTATAACGGTTAACGGCAAGGAGTACAACGTAGCCCGATCTGCATTAGGTAGGCTGGAGTACGTGCCACGCAGGGATGAGGCCACTGGAAGACCTCATAAAAAGCTGAAAAACAGGCTGGTCAATGTCCCTATTCAGTCAACCGGCGTTGATTTATTTAAGTTGGCTTCTGGCCTGTTGTATAAGGAGTTCTGCAAGCCTGAATATTCTGAGTTCCAGTTTTTGTTATCTCTGCATGACTCCGTACTCCTGGAATGCCCAACGGAGCAGTCAGAGGAATGTTCAGAGCTGGTTAACCGCGTTTTCATGGCTGCTGCAGGCGAGATTTTCCAGGATGCACCGTGTAAGGCAGATGTCAAGATTGGCAATGATTGGTCATTCAAAGAGGTGAGGGCATGAGCTGGGATTTTGATGCTTATCGTTTCGACCGTAACGATACCGACGATAGGGAGATCAAAGAGTCAGAAACTTTACGGAATCGCCGCCAGCAGCTTCTAGAATCAATTTCAGCAGCAGCTAATGAGATCAAAGTCATAGACACACAGCTTGCAGCTCTGGAGGCGAAAGCGTGACAAAGCTAAGCCGTCGCAACCTGAACCAGAACGTCAAAAGCATCATGCGTAAGCCTAGACTGCGAAAGGTAGAACGAAATTACAATGAGTGCGAATATGATGGCCACAACAGCAACAACAATAGCGAGGAGGAGTAGACCACGACTAGAACCTGCACAGTTTGCGGCCACAAATATGTTGAAGAAATCAACAAGCTGCTCCTTGCTGGCACATCATACCGGGACATAGCGGGACAGTTCAAGTTAAGCAAATCGTCCCTAGAAAGACACAAAGAAAGCCATATCTCAGAATATTTATTAAAATCAAAAGATATTGAAGACACTCTTAATGCTAATTCACTGACCCGCCAAATCGAGGACATTCGGGAGAAGATCAAAACCCTGCTTGCGAAGGCAGAAAAGGCCGATAACCTCCGAGATGTGCACTTCTTTATAGGTGACACTCTGCGGCAGATCGAGCTAGAGGCCAAACTACAGGGTCAGATAAAAGAGCAGACCATCAACGTGAACACTGTTAACCTAATCCAAACTCCTGAATGGATCCAGTTAAAAAGCTTGATCATTAGAACCTTGGCGGCAGAGTTCCCCGAGGCCCTGGAGGCGTTGCGTGTCGCTTTGCGTTGACCTTAAGGCTGGCCTGGATCATGAAGTCTACAAGCATGATGCCGTAAAATGGGTCAACGAGTACAGTTTATTGCGTGACAAAGCCGGCAACAGATGCGAGCTGGATTACGCCCAACGACAAATATTTGATCCTAAAAATAAAAGAGTGATCCTTAACTGCCATCGACAATACGGCAAAAGCACAATCAGCAGCCTCCTTTGTCTCCATACCGCTATTTACAGCCCTAGGAGTCTCTGCCTGCTGGTTTCACCTTCTCTGAGACAAAGTTCTGAAAATTTTAGGAAAGTTCTGGATGCACTGAGCCTTGGAGATCGGCCAGAGTTAGAGGAAGACACAAAACTAAGCCTGAAACTATCAAATGGTTCTCGTATTGTAGCTCTTCCTGGATCACAACGCACCATAAGAGGCTTTTCAGCGCCAGACACAATCGTAATTGATGAAGATGGACAGGCTGAAGACGAATTATTCGAAGGCGTTTACCCGATGTTGACCAGCAACCCGAGCGGCAGAATGATTTTAGCTTCAACCCCTTGGCTGCCGAGTGGTCACTTCCACAAAATATGGACTGAAGGTGTGGGATGGCTGAAAATCAAGATCGACTGCTATGAGAACCCTAGACTATCTGCAGAAACTATTGCTGAGGCCAAGTTACAGCTAAGCCCTCAAGCATTTGCCAGAGATTACCTCTGTCAATTTATTGAACCAGAAGAACAAATATTTTCATCTGAGTTATTTAAATCACTATCGAATCTGAACATAGCAGCCTTGAAAATTTGATAAGAGGTGATAGATATTATTGAAAGACGATACCTTCTAGGCGTAGACCTCGCTAAAAGTCTGGACTATACGTCCTTTGCTGTTGTCGAAATGACTTACGAACCAACAGCATTAGACTACTTGTATCATCTGCAAGGGCTGGACAGAATTCGAGGTGTAGAATATCCACAAATTGTAAAACTTATCCTCGATACTCTCAAGTATATCGATAAGCAGAACGAGACAGGATTTAAGTCGTGTTCGATGACAGACGGCCCTCATTTATGCCTTGACAGCTCTGGTTTAGGTGCACCAATTAAAGACTACTTGAAACAGGGGCATTATTTTACCGGACTCAAGAAAATATTTCCTGTGGTATTCACTGGCGGAGAAAGTGCAAGGTACGATGTTAATACAAAGAATTTCAACGTGTCAAAGACAAAGATTATCAGCAATTTCTTGTCATTGATGCAGCACAGGCGGTTTGATTACGCGTCGAACCTGCAGGCATTGCCTTTGCTCGAAGAAGAGATCAAGGATTTTCAGTATCATGCGACTCCTTCCGGGCACATTGGGATGGGCAGCCCGCCCGGGAAGCATGACGATCTCATCTCAGCAATCGCTATACCACTCATCATTGGCGAATGGAAATTCAGACGGGGCAAGGTCACGCCACGAATTGACAGCAATATGTAAAGGAAGTGGAAAAATGCTAAACTTTCAAAAGCTAGACGTAGAGACGAAGACAACCGCAATATATCTACTGAAACTTGAGTCCATAATTCGAGATCTCGAAGAACAAAAGAATCCGATGTTTAGCTTTGTGCTAGAACATTACCAGTACGAGTTAAGCAAGGCAGCAATCCACCTAGCGGATGGGCCGAACGCAACCAAAGACGGACGGCTAGAGGCGGCGGAGTGGATCAAGGCAGCAATTTCAGAGATCCATGCCGAGGCCGAAACGGAGAGTGGTTGCCAGTGACTGTGCTAGGTCTGAAATATTTTTTAAAGAACGGCTTAAGCAAAACGCCGGAGCTGCCACTTTCCTCGGCTCCGGTACCTTTCTTTTCAGGTTAAGACCTATGGCACTACAGCGACCGCTATTTATTTGCGATCATGCAGAGCGTCTTATTTGCCCTCTGCCACTTAAAATCGATGCCTATCGAGGGTGTTCGACTCGCTGTGCTTACTGCTCTTCAAATGGCCTGCGAACTGGCATCAGTGGTTCCAATAATGTCCAGCCAAACAGCATCCGATACATCGAGAAGTTCTTTTACAAGCGAAAGACCGGGATGGAGCGAGCACTTATCGATCAGCGATCACCTATCCAAATAGGCGTGTCGAGCGATCCGCTTCAGCCAGCAGAGAAGCAATTCCATGTCACACTGCGTGTACTGAAGATCCTGCAGGACCGGCAATATCCGACTGTAATAACCACCAAATTTCCTAATCGACTCACAGAATCCAGGTACTTAGAAGCCATCGATAATCTGACGCTAGCGGTTCAATGTTCCGTCTCGACTGAAGATCCGGCTATGCTGCAGCGGCTGGAACCTGGAGCGCCAAGCCTGGAGGAGCGCATGGCAGCCTTGGACACTCTCAATGAAGCCGGTGTCCATGTCCAGCTCCGCATGTGGCCCTATATCCCTGATCTTGCAGGCAACCTGGAGATACTTCTGGGCAGGGCCCATGATGTGGGCGTAAAAGACGTTCTGTGCAACTTTCTCAAGGTCTATCATGCTGGCGGAACC